>ERZ1026780.1679-NODE-1679-length-14212-cov-11.548563_pt1 | contig 14212 bp, 10 predicted proteins | sample MGYA00380126_ERZ1026780 | MGnify/ENA primary metagenome ERZ1026780 (study PRJEB33269, sample SAMEA4719762) | human gut metagenome | biome: human-associated habitat; feature: organic feature; material: feces | place: Cameroon | collected 2013-10 ... | reverse complement strand
GTTGCCTCTGAGGCCGCGCCGTTCGTCAAGACCGGCGGCCTCGGCGACGTGATGCAGGCGCTCCCGCTTGCACTTTCCAAGCAGAAAAACACTTACGTCAGCCTGTTTCTTCCGTATTACAGCCAGATCAAGTATTCCGAGAAATGGCCGGTGGAGTTCCTGGGCGCGTTCGATGTGCCGCTGGCCTGGCGGCGCGAGTATGTCGGCATTTTCCGGCTGAAGACCCGCCGGAAAAAGCTGCAGATCTATTTTATTGACAACGAGCACTACTTCAACCGCGGCGGCATCTACGGCTTCGCCGACGACGGCGAGCGCTACGCCTACTTCAGCAAGGCCGTGCTCGCGGCCATGAACTATCTCGAGCTCCGGCCCGACGTGGTCAGCTGCCATGACTGGCAGGCCGCCCTTATCCCGCTGCTGCTCAAGACCGAGTATCACGGCTGCTTCCCGGAGACGAAAAGCGTCTTCACCATCCATAACATCGAGTATCAGGGCAAGTGCAACCTGCAGTTCAACTATGACGTGCTGGGCCTCGGCGCAGGCTGCGACGAGATCCTGCGGTTTGACGACTGCACGAACTTCATGAAATCCGCCATCGTCATGGCCGACCGCGTCACGACCGTCTCCGAGACCTATGCGCAGGAGCTGCGGTATCCGTACTACTCCCACGGGCTCGACGGCGTGCTGCAGAGCCGCGGCAGCGATTTTTCCGGCATCACCAACGGCATTGACATGCAGGTGATCGACCCGGAGCATATGGAGCTGCTCGCCAAAAACTACACGGCAAAGACCCTGCGCGAGGGCAAGACCGCCAACAAGCTCGCCCTGCAGCAGCGCGTCGGTCTGCCGGAGGATAAGGACGTGGCAGTGCTCGCCATGGTGACGCGCCTTGTCGGCCACAAGGGCATCGACCTTCTGTGCTACATTGCCGAGCGGCTGCTGCAGCGGCGCGTGCAGCTCGTGATCATCGGCACGGGCGAGGAAAAATACGAGTGGTATCTGAATACCCTGCGTGACCGCTTCGGCGACAAGGTCTCCGTCAATCTGCTCTTTGACGGGGGACTGGCCAATCTGGTCTACGCGGCGTCGGATCTGTATCTCATGCCGTCGAAGTCCGAGCCCTGCGGCCTGTCGCAGCTCATCGCGATGCGCATGGGCTCCGTCCCGGTCGTCAACGCCACGGGCGGGCTCAAGGATACGGTCTGGCCCTACAACGAAGCGGATGAGACCGGCCGCGGCTTTACCTTCCAGAGCTACAACGCCGACGATTTCCTCGCCGCGATCGACCGCGCGCTCGCCCTTTACTACAACGAGCCTGAAAAATGGCTGCGTCTGGCGCAGAACGACATGGCCGTCGATTCGAGCTGGGACGTCCCGGCCCAGAAATACATGGCGCTGTTCCAGAACGTCTGCGGCCAGTAACAAAACGATATCTTAGACAGAAAAAGGATAACAAAGATCAATGACAAAAGAGAACCTTCTGCAGCATCTGCAGGAATGCTGCGACCGTATGTTTGGCTGCTCGCTGGAAATGGCCACGGAAAAACAGGTCTACCGCGCTGTCTGCGTGGCAGTCCGGGAGCTTCTGGAGGATGAGCGCCGCGCGTTCGTCGAGCAGACCCGCGCGCAAGAAAACAAGCAGGTCTACTACATGTCGATGGAGTTTCTGGTCGGCACGAGCCTGCGCAACAACCTGTTCAACATGGGCCTTCTCGAGCCGGCAGGGGAGATCCTGAACGAGCTCGGCTTCAGCCTCGAGCGTCTGTGTGCGCTCGAGCCGGATGCCGGTCTCGGCAACGGCGGTCTCGGGCGGCTCGCCTCGTGCTATATGGACGCGGCGACGGGCCTGGGCTATCCGGTCACGGGCTTTTCCATCCGTTATGAGTTCGGCATCTTCCGCCAGAAGATCGTCGACGGCTGGCAGATGGAATTCCCGGACAACTGGCTCGAGATGGGCGATGTCTGGCTCCACCCGCGCAAGGATGATGCTGTGGAGGTCCGCTTCGGCGGCCAGGTCCACGAATGGATGGACGGCGACAAGTTCAAGACAGCCCAGACCGGCTATCAGTCCGTCATCGCCGTGCCGCACGATCTGTACATCTCCGGCTATAACTCTACGGCCGTCAACAAGCTCACGCTCTGGAGTGCCAGCATGCCGCAGAGCTTCGACATGAACGCTTTCTCGCGCGGCGACTATGTCCGCGCACTCGAGCAGAACACCATGGCCGAAGCGATCTCCAAGGTCCTCTATCCGGCGGACAACCACATCAACGGCAAGCGCCTGCGCCTGCGCCAGCAGTATCTGCTGGTCTCAAGCTCGCTGCAGTCGATCCTGAATGAGCACCTGAAGAACTATCACACGCTCGACAACCTTGCTGACAAGGTCGCCGTCCACATCAACGACACCCATCCGGCCCTGTGCGTGCCGGAGCTGATGCGCCTGCTCGTCGATGAGCACGACTACGGCTGGGACCGCGCGTGGGAGATCACCTGCGCCACGCTCTCCTACACCAACCATACTGTCATGGCCGAAGCGCTCGAGCGCTGGCCGGTCAGCCTGTTCCAGGAGCAGCTGCCGCGGATCTACTCGATCTGCCAGGAGATCAACCGCCGTCTCATGGAAAAGCTGCAGCGCGTCTACCCGAACGACCCCGGCAAGTGGAACTATATGGCCGTCATCGCCAACGACGAGGTCCGCATGGCGAACCTCTGCCTGACCTGCTGCCATAAGATCAACGGCGTTTCGCAGCTGCATACGGACATTCTGGAAAAGACCATTTTCCGCGATTATTATAATCTCGACCACAGCCGCTTCCTCAACATCACCAACGGCATCGCCTACCGCCGCTGGCTGTGCCAGTCGAACCCGGCCCTCTCCGGCTATCTGCAGACGCTCATCGGCGACGGCTTCCTGAAAGATGCCAATGCGCTCGAGGCGCTCGAGCAGTACCGCGGCGATCTGGACGTGCTGGAAAATCTGCGGGCCATCAAGCGCAAGAACAAGGTCCGTCTGGCGGCCTACATCGCCGAGCACAACGGCGTCAACGTCGACCCGGACTCGATCTTCGACGTGCAGGTCAAGCGGCTGCATGAGTACAAGCGGCAGCTGCTGAACGTGCTCTACATCCTGACGCTCTACAACGAGATCAAAGATCATCCCGAAAAGCCGGTCTTCCCGCAGACGTTCATCTTTGCGGCCAAGGCCTCGGCGGGCTATTATCTGGCCAAGCAGATCATCTCGCTGATCGTGGCCGTCTCGAATCTGGTCAACTCCGACCCGCAGGTGCAGGGCAAGCTCAAGGTCGTCTTCATTGAGGACTACAAGGTTTCGCTCGCGGAGATCATCATCCCCGCCGCAGACCTTTCCGAGCAGATCTCCGTCGCGGGCAAGGAGGCCTCCGGCACGAGCAACATGAAGCTCATGATCAACGGCGCGGTCACCCTCGGCACGCTCGACGGCGCGAACGTCGAGATCCGCGACCGGGTCGGTGACGACAATATGTTCCTCTTCGGCATGACCGCCGATGAGGTGCAGGCGCTGTGGCAGCGGGGCTATGACCCGCACCAGTTCCTGACGCCCGAGCTTGACCGGGTGCTGCAGATGCTTACCTCCGGCGCGCTTGGCCAGCGGTTTGACGATGTGGCGGCATCCCTGCTCACGCCGCGCTTCGGCGCTGCCGACAGCTATATGACGGTCGCTGACTTTGAAAGCTACAAGGCCGCAAAGAAGCGCGCAGTCGAGGTCTATCAGGACCGGACGCGCTTCGCGCAAATGTCCCTCACCAATATCGCCAGAGCCGGCATCTTCTCCTCGGACCGCTCGGTCGAGCAGTACGCGAAGGAGATCTGGGACCTCTGATTTCTTCATACACCCCAGACAAAGACCGGCGGCAGCGCCGGCCTTTGCTTTGACCGATCAAAACGGACGGAGACCCATATGAGAATTCTATTCGACAGCAAGCTTTCGCAGTTCAAAACGCCCTTCGGCACGCTGCAGGAGAACGAGACCTGCACGTTTCATATCCTGATCCCGTGCAGCTGCCGGACCACGGCGGCCGCGCTCGTCCTGCAGGCCGAAAATGGGCAGGAGCTGCGGCGTGTGCCGCTCACCAAGCAGTCGGACGACACGCTTTACGATACCTGGGGCGGGGAAATGGCCGTCTGCGAGGCCGGGCTCTACTTCTACTACTTCCATATCACCACGCAGGACGGCGCGTTCCGCCTCTTTAAGCAGGGACAGAGCGACACGAACATGGAGGCGGGCGGCCTCTGGCAGCTGAGCGTGCTGGCGGACAAATATCCCGTCCCGGCCGGCTGTGCGGGCGCCGTCATGTATCAGATCTTCCCGGACCGCTTCTGCCAGAGCGGCAGCTGCGATCTGACCGGGAAAATCACGCCCTACTGGGTGCACGAAAACAAGGACGACGTACCGGTCTACCTGCCGGATGCCAACGGCGAGGTCCTGAACAACGATTTTTACGGCGGCAATCTGAACGGCATCCGGGAAAAGCTGCCGTACCTGCAGGAGCTTGGTGTGGAGATCCTGTACCTGAACCCGATCTTCTACGCCTGGTCGACGCACCGGTACGACACCTGCGACTATAAGCGGATCGACCCCATGCTCGGCACGGAGGAGGATTTCCGCGCGCTCTGCGCCGAGGCGCACGCGCATGGGATGAAGGTCATTCTGGACGGCGTGTTCAGCCACGTCGGCAGCCGCAGCGCATATTTCCAGCAGGCCATCCATGATCCGTCCTCGCCCTACCGCGGCTGGTTCCGGTTCCAGCACTATCCGGACGTCTACGACAGCTGGTGGGGCATCACGACGCTCCCGTGCGTCGACAAGATGAATCCGGATTTCATCCGCTACATGATCGACGACGAAGACAGCGTCGCAGTGCACTGGCTGAAGCTCGGCGCCGACGGCTGGCGGCTGGACGTGGTCGATGAGCTGCCGGACGCATTCCTTGCGCGCCTACGCGCGCGCATCCGCGCGTATAAGCCGGACGCGCTGCTGATCGGCGAGGTCTGGGAGGATGCGTCCAACAAGATCGCCTACGACCAGCGCCGCCGGTACTTTACCGACCGGCAGCTCGATTCCGTCATGAACTACCCGTGGCAGAAAGCGATCCTGCGCTATGTCCGCAGCGAGGACGACGGCACGGTGCTCGGCGACGCCATCCGAACGCTTGCGGAGAATTACCCGCCGGACGTGCTGCAGACGGTCATGAACATCCTCTCCACGCACGACACGCCGCGCGCGATCAACGCCATTCTCGACCCGCGCGACGGCGATCGGACGGACCTTGCTCAGCGGCATTTCACGCAGGAGCAGCTGCGCGAGGGCAGGCAGCGCCTCAAGCTGGCAGCCTTCCTGCAGTTCATGCTGCCGGGCATGCCCTGCATCTACTACGGCGACGAAGCCGGGATGACCGGCTACCGGGACCCCTTCAACCGGAAATTCTATCCCTGGGGCAGGGAAGACGGAAATTTAGTCTCGTTCTATCGCTCGCTGGCCCGCGTGAAAAAAAGTGCGCCCGCGCTGCGCAGCGGGACTGTCCTCGTGCTGGAGGCCGGCGGCGGCCGGCTCCTGCTGCTGCGGCAGTCGGCGGAGGGCAGCGTCGCAGTCTGCTGCAACCAGTCGCCGGAACCCTGGACGCTGCCGCACAGCGGCACGATCCTGCTTGGCGGCGGGATCATGGAATACACCGGTGAGACCGTCACGCTCGGCCAGGGCGGCTTCTGCGCGATGGAGCGCAAATAAAGATCAGACGAGAAAAGGGACGTACCAACTGGTACGTCCCTTTTCCTATCGTTTACTTTTTGAGCGTCAGGCGGTAGTCTTCGCCGTCCTCGACGGCTGTGACCTGATAGCCGCTGTGCGCGGCAAAGCGCTTGATGTTTTCCACGGCGGTCTCATTGTCGACCAGGACCTCGAGCGTATCGGGGTGCTCCGCTTCGAGCGCCTTCTGGACCATGACCACGGGCATGGGGCAGAGATATCCTCTTGCATCAACCATTCGTTTTCGCCTCCTGCTTCTTCATGCTGTTTACATAAGATACGACCAGCACGATCACGATGCCGAGAATGACCGCGACCTTGCCCTTCGTGGAGATGCCGCCGACGACATACTCGCCAGCCTCGCTGACGGAGTCGGCATTGCCGGCCAGACCGAAGTTATGCGCGAACGCAGCGCCGACGATCATGCCGAACACCGTAACAGCGGAATCCGCGTTGCCGCTGCCGGCCAGAATGAGCTGACGCAGCGGGCAGCCGCCGAGCAGCACGGAGCCCCAACCGGCGAGCAGCATGCCGAGGAAGTTCCAGACATGGCTGGAGTGCGCAACGGGCTGCGAGGTGAAGCCGAGCTTGAAGCTGCCGCTGATCAGATTGCCAATCAGGACCGTGACGAAGATGGCGATGAAGCCCCACAGCAGGTGCATGTCCTTGAACATCATCGTGTCACGCAGACCGCCGACCATACACATGCGGGACTTCTGCGCCAGCGCGCCGACGACGAGGGCGATGACAAGCGCGATGAAAAACGGTGCATGCTTGGAGCCGGGGCCTTCTTCCGAGAGCTTGAAGAGGGTGGGGACAGCGATGAACAGGATCAGCAGGCCGGTCATCACAGCGGGGAGGACCGTGCCGTCGAGCGTCTTGGTGGTGTAGTTGCGCTGGAGCGTGAAGCCCTTGCGGATGAAGATCGTGCCAAGGAAGATACCGGCAGCAAAACCGGCAAGACCGACGACTGCGTTGAGATCGCCGCCGGCCAGACGCAGGACCATACGCAGCGGGCAGCCCAAAAAGGCCAGCGCGCCGATCATGACGAAAGCGCCGAGCACGAACCGCAGGGCAGGCGAGGAACCGGCCTTGGCTTTCCATTCCTTCGTGGCGATGGCCATCAGGAAGCTGCCGAGGACCAGACCGATGATCTCCGGACGGACATACTGCACCTTGGCTGCCGAATGCAGACCGACAGCGCCCGCGATATCACGCTCAAAGCAGGCGATGCAGAAGCCCATGTTGGCCGGGTTGCCGAGCGCCGTCAGCACAAGTGCCGCGATGCCGATGACAACGCCGGTCAGAATGACGAACAGATTCTCTTTTTTCATGTTCTCTTTCCTCCGATATTGTCGAATTGATTTCGATTGCTTTCGATATTCTGGAACGAGAATATCGAAAACGCAGCAAATACGGGCATTTCAGCCCGTATTCGTTATCTGTTATCAAGAATAACACGGTTTTTCCCGAATGTCAATCCGTCTGGCGTCCGACGATACCGAAAATCACGCCATTCAGGCAGGCGCGTCGGTCAGGTCGGAGCCCTGTTCGAGATCGTCGGCCAGAAAGCGGCGGCGGATCTCATTGATGACGCGCTTCTTATCGCCGCTCCAGCGGGGCGCGAGCAGGTCGCGTTTGGCTCCGTCGCCGGTCAGCCGGTGGATGACCATCTCCCGCGGCAGCACGCGCAGACATGCCTCCAGCAGCGTGATATACGCGTCCAGCGACAGCGTCTCAAATTCGCCCGCTGCGTAGTCCGCAGCCAGATCCGTCCCGGTCAGAACGTGCAGCAGGTGCAGCTTGATGCCCTCGGCGCCGCTGCGGCCGATATAGCGGGCCGTCTCCACCATCATCTCCGGCGTCTCGCCGGGCAGGCCCAGGATCTGATGCGTGATGACGCTGATGCCGCGCGCGTGCAGCGCCCGCACCGCCTCGTCATAGACGGAAAGGGGATAGCCGCGGCGGATATAGGCGGCCGTCGATGCATGGATGGTTTGCAGCCCGAGCTCGACCCAGACGGGCTTTTCCGCCCGGAGCTCAGCCAGCAGCGATAAGATCTCCGGCGGCAGACAGTCCGGCCGCGTGGCGATGGAGAGCGCGCAGACCTCCGGCTGTCGGATCGCGGCCGCAAACAGCGGCCGCAGGACCTCCGCCGGGGCATAGGTATTGGTAAAGTCCTGAAAATAGGCGATATAGCGTGCGTCCGGCCCGGCCTTGGCGGCGACCAGACGCTTGGCCTGCGCCAGCTGCTCCGGGATAGAGAGGGAAGCGGACGCGGCAAATTCTCCGCTGCCGCTGCAGAAGATGCATCCGCGCGTGCCAATCGTCCCATCTCGGTTCGGGCAGGTGCAGCCGGCGGAGAGCGCCAGCTTATAGACCTTGCAGCCAAAGGCTTCGCGCAGATAGGCGTTCAGACTGCGATAATACATGGAGCCTCCTGTCAGTTCCCATAATTTATGCGCACCACAGAACGCGGTGCGCATAAAACTCAGGCTTTGGGTTGGTCAAGCGTTTCGTCCTGCATCACAGCTTCAAACTGTGCGCGGCTCATGTTCTCGTTCTCCATCAGGAAGCCGGCGATCTTATCGAGCCGTTCGGCATGATCGCGCAGGATCTGCTCGCAGCGCTGATAAGCCTCGCGCATGATCTTCTGGACCTGCGCGTCGATCTGCCCGGCGGTCTGCTCGGAATAGGGTTTGGTCTTCTCATAGTCGCGCCCGATAAAGACCTCCTGCCCGCCCGCGTAGCTGACGGGGCCGATGCTGTCGGACATGCCGTATTTTGCGACCATATCGCGGGCAATGCCGGTGGCGCGCTGCAGATCGTTCGACGCGCCGGTGGAAATATCGCAGAGCTTCTGCGCCTCTGCCACGCGGCCGCCGAGGAAGGAGACGATGGTCTCAAACATCTCGTTGCGCGAGGAATAGGAGCGGTCGTCCTGCGGCAGGCTGATGGTCATGCCGCCGGCCTGGGCGCGGGGGATGATGGTGATGAGGTGCACCGGATCCTGCGAGTCGAGGCAGTACATGCAGATCGCGTGTCCGGCCTCGTGGACGGCGGTGAGCATCTTTTCCGCGTGGCTGACCACGCGGCTCTTCTTTTCGGGGCCTGCAATGACCTTGATCATCGATGTCTCCAGATCCTGCTGGCTGATCGCGGCCTTGCCGCGCCGCGCGGCGAGGAGCGCGCCCTCGTTCAGAAGGTTGGCCAGATCCGCGCCGGTGAAACCGGCGGTCGCCTTGGCGACGGCTGGGAGATCGACATTGTCCGCCAGCGGCTTTTTCCGTGCATGGACCTGCAGGATCGCAAGCCGTCCGCGCCAGTCGGGCGCACCGACGTAGATCTGCCGGTCGAAGCGGCCCGGGCGGAGCAGGGCGGGATCGAGAATGTCCTTGCGGTTGGTCGCGGCGATGACGATGACGCCCTCGTTGGCCGAGAAACCGTCCATCTCGACGAGCAGCTGGTTGAGCGTCTGTTCGCGCTCGTCGTGGCCGCCGCCGAGGCCAGCGCCGCGCTGACGGCCGACCGCATCGATCTCATCGATGAAGACGATGGCCGGGGCCACCCGCTTGGCCTGCTCAAAGAGGTCGCGGACACGGCTCGCGCCGACGCCGACATAGAGTTCGACGAAGTCGGAGCCGGAAATGGATAAGAATGCGACGTTCGCCTCTCCAGCGACTGCGCGGGCCAGCAGCGTCTTGCCGGTGCCCGGCGGGCCGACGAGCAGCACGCCCTTCGGGATCTTCGCGCCGAGCTGCTTGAAGCGGTCCGGGTCGCGGAGGAACTCCACGATCTCCGAGAGCTCTTCCTTTTCCTCGTCCGCACCGGCGACGTCCTGGAAGGTCACGGACTCGCCGGACGGGACGCCGAAGCGCGCGTTGGCACGCGTAAACTGCGCCATGGCGTTTGGGCCGCTGCCGGAGCGGTTCATCAGGATGAACCACACGAACAGAAGCGCGATGCCGACGAGCAGATACGGCAGCGCCGTCTTCCAGATGGAATTGGCGGCGGGCAGATAGTTGTAGGACTTGAGAACGCCTGCGGCGCTCTGCGCAGCGATGGTCTCGTCCAGGTCCTTGTGGAAGGTCACGATGTCGCCGATCTTCGCCGTTGCGGTGCCGGCCTGCTCTGCGTCGCTTCCGTAGAGCGTCAGCGTCAGCGTATCGCCCTGCAGAACGAACGACTCGACCCGTTCGTTTTCAAACAGGTCGAGCACGTCAGAATATGCAAGCCTGCTGCCGTTTTGCGTAAGCAGGGACGAAGAGAGCACCACAAGCACCAGCGCCAGGACCGCAACGAGCAGAATGGTCTGCAGGGTTTTGGGCTGTTGGTTCACGGAGGTTCTCCTTTATGTGGAATAGACCGGTTTTCAGCGGTCCTGATAGACAGAGGGCTTCAGCACGCCGACGAACGGCAGGTTGCGGTAGTAATCCTCATAGTCCAGACCGAAGCCGACGACGAACGCGGGCGGAACGGTGAAGCAGGTGTAGTCCGGCTTCAGCTCGACCTTGCGGCCGGTTGGCTTGTCGAGCAGCGTGCAGATCTTGATGGACGCGGGCTTGCGCTCATGGAACATCTCGCAGATCATCTTGAGCGTGCTGCCGGAATCGATGATATCCTCCAGAATGAGCACATGTCGGCCCTCGATATCATGGTCGATATCCTTGCGGAACGTCAGCTTGCCGGTGGATTCCGTGCCGCCCTCAAAGGATGTGATGCACATGAAATCCTCCTGCACGGGAATGCTGATGGCATTCGCCATTTCCGCGAAAAACGGAACGACGCCCTTGAGAACGCCGACCAGGATCGGGCACTTGCCGCGATAGTCGTCTGCGATCTGTGCGCCGACTTCCTTGATCCGCGCGTGGATCTCTTCTTCGGAGACCAGTACGCGCTCAATGTCCTGCAGCATGTCAGACTTGTTAATCATACATCTAATCCTCTTTCTCTGTTTCTTCGATTGTGATGATGACCGCGCGTTCGCCCGGAGCCGCGGCGCGGCCCAGATCGACGCCGATCCCATAAACGCCCAGAACACCGGATGCGTCAGCGGCCACCGGCATGAGCGCACGTCGTGCTGCGGGGACCTTGCGGTCGATCAGCAGCTTTTTGAGCGTTTTCGTGCCGCCTGCTGTGCGCATGACGTCATGCGCCTGACGCGGACGGATCGTGATCCGGGGAGTTTGCTCTATGGTATCATATTTGACTGCAAAAGTGGAGAGGGTTTTTGCTTTTTCCTGAAAATTTTCTTCGATCCGGCATTCGACGCGCAGCCCGAGCGCCGGAATCAGCACTGTCTCGCCCGGCGAAAGCGTCACGGGTGAAAAGGAAGCGGCAGGGGAGCGGTCCGTCAGGTACAGCCGGTCGTATTCCAGCCGCGCGGCAAAGCCGCCCGGCAGCGAGACGGAAGCGGAGGGGCACGAAGCGAACAGCAGCCGGTCGACCGCGTCGATATGCCGCTGCGTCAGCTTGGGCGCATGGATCGATCCGAGCAGCAGCCGGACCGCGCGGGTGCGCACGGCCTCCGGCCAGACGGAAAGCGCGCTGCGGCTGACGCCGTCCGGCAATTGAGCAGCCTGAAGCGCCTCGCGCGCCCGCGTATCAAGATATGCGTCATCCTTACGGAGCAGCGCGCAGGTCCGGAAGACGGTCTGTGCGACGGCGGGGTTTTCCTCCCGCAGAAGCGGGATCACGCGCTGGCGCAGCCGGTTGCGCCGGGCGTCCGGCAGGAGATTGGTGCTGTCGGTCACATAAGAAAAGCCGTGCTCGGCAAGATACGCCTCGATCTGCGCCCGCGTGCAGACCAGCATCGGCCGGATGAGCCGTCCGCGCTTCGGCGGAATGCCGGTCAGTCCGGCAAGGCCGGTCCCGCGCGTGAGGTTCAGGAGCACGGTCTCGAGATTGTCGTCCTGCGTGTGCGCCGTGGCGACAAGGCCGGGGAGTGTGTCAAAGAACGCGTAGCGGAGCTTGCGCGCAGCCTCTTCCAGAGATTCATGCGTCTGCGCCGCCCGCGCCTGCACGTCGCCGCCGCCCGTGTGCAGCGGCACGCCGAGCGAGGCGCACAGCTGCCGGACAAAGGCCTCGTCGCGGTCGGATTCCGCGCCGCGCAGGTGATGGTTGAAGTGCGCGGCCTCTACCCGGATGCCGAGCGTGTCCTGCAGTGACAGCAGCACGTGCAGCATGCTCACAGAATCCGCGCCGCCCGACACTGCGCATACGACCGTATCGCCGGGCTCCGTCATCCGCTGCGCCTGCATCCAGGCGAGGACCTCAGCCCTCATGCTTCCACTCCAGATCGGAGAAGGTGAAGAACTGCGGCCGCCACTGCAGCTTGACCGTGCCGGTCTCGCCGTGGCGGTTTTTGGCGATGATGCACTCGGCGATATTCTTGTCCTGCGTGTTGGGGTTATAATATTCGTCACGGTAGAGGAACAGGACGGAGTCGGCGTCCTGCTCGATGGCGCCGGATTCACGAAGGTCCGAGAGCATCGGACGCTTGTCGGTTCTCGATTCATTGGCACGCGAAAGCTGGCTCAGGCAGATGACCGGCACGTTCAGCTCCTTGGCCATGATCTTGAGCGCGCGAGAGATATCGCTGACGATCGTCACGCGGTTATCGCCGGATTTGCCGGGAGCCGCGGCGGTCATGAGCTGCAGATAGTCGATCAGGACCAGCCCGAGGTTATCGAGCCGGCGGCACTTGGCGTTGATCTCCGCGACGGTGATGGCGGGGTTGTCGTCCACGCGGATATCCGTCTGGCTGAGCGCGGAGGAGGCGATGGAGAGCTTGCTCCAGTCGTCGTCTTCCAGATGGCCTGTGGTGAGCTTCTGGTTTTCCACGAAGCTTTCCGTAGACAAAAGACGCATGACCAGCTGCTCCCGCGACATTTCGAGTGAGAAGAAGGCGACGGTCTTCTCATACGTCTTCGCGACGTTCAGGCAGATGTTGAGCGCGATCGCCGTTTTGCCCATGCCGGGGCGGGCCGCGATCAGGATCAGGTCGGTCTTGTTGAGGCCGTTGATCTTGCGGTCAAGGTCGTGCAGGCCCGTGGACAGGCCCGGGATCTCGCTGCCGGAGGCAGCCAGCTCTTCCAGCCGGTCATAGACGTTGATCATGACCTTGCCGATGTGCTGCAGACTGTCGCCGGTGTTGCCGCGGCGCAGGGAATAGATCTTCTTTTCCGAGACCTCCAGCATCTCCTGCGCCGTGCCGACGCCCTCGTAGACCATATCCGTGATCTCCGACGAAGCGGCGGCCAGCGCGCGCAGCAGCGACTTGTCATGCACGATCGTGCAGTATTGCTTGACGTTGGCGGCGGTCGGCGTGATCTTCAGCAGCTGGGCGAGATAGTCGTAGCTGCGTTCCTCGTCGTACACGCCGCGCTCTTTCATTTTATTGAGGACGGTAACGGGGTCGATCTTCTCCGAGAAGTTGAACATCGTATAGATGGTCTCGTAGATCTCGCGGTTCTGCCGCAGGTAAAAATCCTCCGGCTGCAGCATACCGACGACGTCCGGTACGCAGCGCTCGTCGATGAGCATGGAGCCGAGCACAGACTGCTCCGCTTCCAGCGCCTGTGGCGTCTGCCGGGCAAGCAATTCCTCATCCATACGGTTCACATCCTTCCGGGAGCTTCAGAATATCAGGGCCTGCTTAGCCCTCCTTGACCTCGACCTTGAGGTCGGCATTGATCTCATAGCCGAGCTTGCACTTGACCGTGTACACGCCGACGGCCTTGATCGGCTCGTCGAGCACGATCTTGCGCTTGTCGAGCTTGATATCGGCCTGCTTTGCCAGCGCATCGGCAACTTCGGTGTTCGTGACAGAGCCGAACAGACGGCCCGCGCCGCCGCCCTTGGCGGTGACGACGACAGTCATGTCCTTCATCCGGTTGCGGATCTCGAGCGCTTCGGCGCGCTCCTTGGCCTGACGCTCCTGCGCGGCCTTGTCGTTCATTTTCATGGTGTTCACGTTATCGGCGGTCGCTTCCTGCGCGAGCTTGCGCGGCAGCAGGAAATTGCGGGCGTAGCCGTCGGAGACCTCGATCATCTGGCCGCGTTTGCCCTGGCCTCTTACATCCTGTGTCAAAATAACCTTCATGGTGGTGACTCCTTTCAGAGAGATATTTTTGAAAATCGCGTTTTATGCGTAAAATGCGTCGATCGCGCCGACAAGGTCCTGCAGGACCTGCCGCAGCGGTTTGCCCTTGATCTGCGCGCCGGCGGTCGCGCCGTTGCCGCCGCCGCCGAGCTTTTCGAGCACCACCTGCACGTTGCACGAGCCGATGGAGCGGGCGCTGATGATGACCTGTTCGCCGTCAGGGAAGAGGACGAACGAAGCGGTGATGCCGGAGATATTGATGAGCTCATCAGCCGCCTGCGCGGCGATGGTGCGGGTGATAGTCTCGTCCAGACAGGCGATGGCGA
>ERZ1026780.1676-NODE-1676-length-14243-cov-5.963984_pt1 | contig 14243 bp, 10 predicted proteins | sample MGYA00380126_ERZ1026780 | MGnify/ENA primary metagenome ERZ1026780 (study PRJEB33269, sample SAMEA4719762) | human gut metagenome | biome: human-associated habitat; feature: organic feature; material: feces | place: Cameroon | collected 2013-10 ... | reverse complement strand
AGATCTCGAATGAGAGCTGGTCTGAATCGACCGGATGGTAAGAACCGTCGAGGAGAGTAACCTTGAGAGAAGGAACCTCGTAGCCTGCAAGAACACCATTTGCCATTGCTGACTCGAAACCTTTCTGTACGCAAGGAACGTACTCCTTAGGAACGTTACCGCCCTTAACCTGGTTATCGAACTGAAGTCCGGTAACTCCCTCGTCTGCAGGGCCGATTTCAACGATGATATCTGCGAACTTACCACGACCACCGGTCTGCTTCTTGAAGAGCTCACGATGCTGAACTGTAGTTGTGATAGCCTCTTTGTAGTTAACCTGAGGTGCACCCTGGTTAATCTCCACACCGAACTCACGACGGAGACGGTCAACGATGATATCAAGGTGAAGCTCACCCATACCGCTGATGACGGTCTGGCCTGTCTCGTGGTCTGACTTGACTGTGAAGGTAGGGTCCTCTTCAGCAAGCTTGCCGAGAGCAACACCGAGTTTCTCAAGGTCAGCCTGAGTCTTAGGCTCTACTGCGATACCGATAACCGGATCAGGGAACTCCATTGCCTCAAGGACAACTGGATGATCCTCAGCACAGATTGTATCACCGGTACGAAGGTCTTTGAAACCTACTGCTGCACAGATGTCACCTGCCTCTACGAATTCGATAGGGTTCTGGTGATTTGAGTGCATCTGGTAGAGACGGGCAACTCTCTCTTTCTTGCCTGTACGTGTGTTGAGCACGTATGAACCGGCATCGAGATGTCCCTGATAAGCTCTGATATATGCAAGACGACCTACAAACGGGTCTGTTGCAATCTTGAACACAAGGCCTGCAAACGGCTTGGCTGCGGTAGGCTCAACCTTAACCTCTTCTCCGGTCTTAGGGTCTGTACCCTTGACAGCTCCGATGTCGATAGGTGAAGGCAGGTAGCGGATGACAGCGTCAAGAAGGAACTGCACGCCCTTGTCCTTATATGAAGAACCGCAAGTAGCAGGAACAATCTTCATCGCGATAGTACCCTTACGGATAGCTGCAATGATTTCGTCCTTGGTAACTGACTCCGGATCCTCGAAGTATTTCTCCATAAGAGCATCGTCGCACTCGGCAGCAGCCTCGATAAGTCTGTCTCTCCAGAGCTCAACCTCACCCTTCATATCTTCAGGGATAGGAATCTCGTGGTAGTTTACAAGCTTGGTGTTGTCTGCCTCGTACTCGATAGCTTTTCTGTCGATAAGGTCAATGATACCGACGAACTTGTCCTCAGCGCCGATAGGAAGTGCAATAGGAACTGCGGTAGCTCCGAGTTTATCCTTGATATCCTTGACGCAACCGAGGAAGTCGGCACCTACACGGTCCATCTTGTTGACATAGGCAATCTTCGGAACACCGAATTTGTCAGCCTGACGCCATACAGTCTCTGACTGTGGCTGTACCTTACCTACTGCATCGAAAGTTGCAATAGTTCCGTCGAGCACACGGAGTGAACGCTCCACCTCAACGGTGAAATCCACGTGGCCCGGAGTATCGATAAGGTTCAGCTGGTAAACATTCCCGTCATAATGCCAGAAAGCTGTGGTCGCAGCAGAGGTAATGGTAATACCACGCTCCTGCTCCTGAACCATCCAGTCCATTGTAGCACCACCATCGTGTACCTCACCGATCTTGTGTGTCTTACCGGTGTAGAAAAGGATACGCTCTGAAGTGGTCGTCTTACCGGCATCAATGTGAGCCATGATACCGATGTTTCTGGTAAATCTAAGATCTCTTTTTGCCATCGTCTGCGGGAATTAGAAACGGAAGTGAGCAAATGCCTTGTTGGCCTCTGCCATTTTGTGCATATCTTCTTTTCTCTTGTATGCGCCACCTTCGTTGTTGTATGCAGCAACAATCTCTGCACAAAGTTTTTCTGCCATAGAGTGGCCGGAACGCTTACGTGCAAAAAGTATCAGGTTCTTCATCGAAAGTGAAATCTTTCTCTCCGGTCTCAACTCTGTTGGCACCTGGAAGTTAGCTCCACCAACCCTGCGGCTCTTAACCTCAATCTGCGGGGTTACATTTTCGAGAGCTTTCCTCCAGATATCTAGAGGAGCCTTGTCAGAATCTTTCATCTTCTCGCCTACCATGTCAATGGCATCGTAAAAAATAGAATACGCGATACTCTTCTTCCCCTGCAACATAAGATTATTCACGAAACGTGTTACGTTTGCATCGTGAAACTTAGGATCAGGAAGTAGAATCCTCTTTCTAGGCTTCGATTTTCTCATTTTTGTGAAAAATTAAAGTGAAAATTGGTAAAAAAATTACTTCTTAGATTTCTTTGGTCTCTTGGCTCCGTAGAGAGAACGGGACTGTGTCCTGCCTTCTACACCAGCGGTATCCAAAGCTCCTCTAAGGATGTGGTAACGAACACCAGGGAGGTCCTTTACACGACCGCCTCTAACAAGCACGATTGAGTGCTCCTGGAGGTTGTGACCTTCGCCTGGGATGTATGCGTTGACCTCTTTTGCATTAGTGAGACGTACACGGGCAACCTTACGCATTGCTGAGTTAGGTTTCTTAGGTGTGGTTGTGTACACACGCACGCAAACGCCTCTCTTCTGAGGGCAAGCATCCAGCGCACGAGACTTGCTCTTCACAGCAAGCACCTCGCGTCCTTTGCGAACTAATTGTTGAATTGTTGGCATAAATGATTGTAAATCTTTAATTTATGTTACTTTCCCCAATTTTGGGGGCTACAAATTTACACATAATTTTTTAATTGACAATAAAATACTTGATTTTTACAGTTTTACGTCAATGATGTTCGGATAATGGTCAGTCAGCTTGACGGTGTACTCCTCCATGGTGCAGTCGAAGACGCGGACCTCCACTGATTCGGAAGGGTCATATACGAGACAATGGTCTATCGCCCCCACTTCACGTTCCGGGCCACGCCTGCGGCTCACAGTAGAATAGCCGTCCTTAGGACTGCATATATGATGACCGTTGTGAGTGTCGCCATAGACCGTGGCCACCTTATAGCAAGGCTTGTAACCGCCCTGAATCATCTGCTGAATCGGAACCGTGCCCTCCTCGCAATTCATGTCGCCGACCACGAAAACCGGGACATCACCGAACTTCGCACGTATAATCTCAGACTCAGCCATCACAAGACGCAGCTGCGAAGCCCTTGCCATCGTGCTGCCGGGCTGAGCCTTGTCACTCTTCCACCACAGATGCGTGCCGATGACCGCGAACACCTTGCCGTCAGCCTTTCTCCTGAACACGGCCGAAGTAAATGACTTGGAACCATGATTGCACCACCTTGCCGGAGTGTACATATTATAATATACGTATATCGGCTCGAGAGTCTTCTTGTTATAGAATATAGGAGTATTGTTCCAGTCTTCCTTTGATTCCCATGCAATCACATAACCCTTCTTCTCCACCAGCGGGTAAAACTCATTGTGCATATGCTCCGAATACTCCTGGAAAGCGAAAACGTCAGGCATATAATCCTTCACCAGACGAGCGAACTGCGGAGCCCTCCGGAAATCCCTCGGGTCCTCCCCTATTTCCTTCCACTTCGGCGGAATCGTATCTTGGCTGTAATCCCAGATATTGTCATCCAGAATGCGGAGATCCGCGCCCTCGGCAATCTTGAACTTCGCTCCGAAAGCCGGACTTTTCTGCGCCGATGCCGGCTGCCGGCTGCCCATAAAGGTCAATGTCAATGCAGATGCAACTAACAATCTGAGTATCCTGTTCATAGTCAATGAATTGATTTAATGGTGTATTAAAAAATGTGTCAGTCCGGGACAATCCATTGTCAAGGAAAGTTCCCCTACAGACGAGCAAAGTTATGATTTATTCCGTTTATTTTGCCTAAATTTGGGGATGTTTTGAAAAACGACAGGATATTATGGCAAAAACATTGACAAACAAGAAATTGGTCTGTGCGGCAGCATTGACACTCTTGGCAGTCTCCGGAATGGCGCAGAGCCGTCAGGAGAGGATGGTGCGCACGCCGAACTACGAGTTGGCAGAGAGATTCTCCGCCAAGCGCATTGGCCAGATGGTTTTTTCCACTTCCGTAAGACCGGTCTGGTTCCGTAACGGAGATAAGTTTCTGTACGCATGGAAGACATCAGACGGGACACAATATTATATAGCGGACCCTAAGGCGGGAAAGACCGAGCCGGTATTCGACATGGACAAGCTCGCGATGCAGATTACCGAAATCATGCGTGACCCGTTCGATGCCAAGCACTTGCCGATAAGCAACATCAGCATTGACCCGGAAAACGACGGCGTCCTGAAATTCGATATCAAGAGCACCAGGGAGAAGACAGATACGACGGGGAAAACCACAGGCGAGAAGCTGACATATCATTTCCGCTACGAAATCGCCGGAAAGAAGCTGACATATGACACCGCCGACAAGAAGGAAAAATATCCGGACTGGGCAAATGTGTCTCCGGACGGTCTGACAGGCGTGTATATGAAGAATTCCAACCTCTTCTATATGGACACGCTGAACCTGCGCAAGGCGGCCGAGGACCCGAAGGACAGCACACTGGTCGAGCACAGGATAACATCAGACGGATACAAGGACTTCTGTTACGGCATAAACAACTACAGCGGAAACACCGAGACCGACACGACCAAGAGGGTATTTCCGTCGGAACTGGTATGGTCGCCGGACTCCAGGCACATTGCAGTGATGCGTTGGGATATGGCACCACTCAAGGACTTCTGGGTCATCAATTCATTGACTCAGCCACGTCCTACACTGGAGACTTACAAATACCAGATGCCGGGAGAGCCGGGACCTAAGGGACATCTGTACGTATTCTCCACCTCTGACTGGACCTCCAGACAGGTGAAAATCAATGCGTTCAAGGATCAGGACCTCATCATGCAGCCGGACGTCCGTACTACCGACGACCAGTTCGATGAGTTCTACAGTTCGCGTTGGCTCGGAGACAACAACGGGTTCTATCTTACCCGCATGAGCCGTGACCTGAAACGCATGGACATCTGCTACGTGGGTGTGGACAGCGATTCGACCAGGACCGTGATTTCGGAGAGGATGAACACTTACGTGGAAAGCAGACAGACAAGGCTTCTGGACAGCGGAAGGAAAATGATTCATTGGTCCGAGCGCAACGGATGGGCGAATCTTTATCTTTACAATGCTGACGGAACATTGATAAGAAACCTTACCGAAGGGGCATATCATGTGGACGACGTGCTCGCAGTCAATGAAAAGGAGGGCTATGTCCTATTCCGTGCCTGCGGTAAGGAAAAGGGTGAGAACCCATATCAGATGCATGTTTACAGGGTGAGTCTGCAGGGCGGTGAGCCGAAAATGCTCGACATCCCGGACATGAACATTGACGCGATAGCCTCTGACGACGGCAAGTATTTCATTGCCAATTATTCCCGCGTGGACTACAAACCCGCTTCTGCGCTTTTCGATGCGTCCGGAAAGAAAGTGTGCGACCTCGGCGAGGCTGACTTCTCGCTGCTTTTCGCTGCGGGTTACAAGTTCCCTGAGAGGTTCAAGGTCAAGGCGGCAGACGGTATAACCGATCTCTACGGCGCCATCTACAAACCATTTGATTTCGATTCCACAAAGGTCTATCCTATATGTGATTACGTATATCCGGGCCCTCAGGTGGAGGCCAACAACATTTCGTGGAGCAGAGGATTCACGAGGACAGACAGGCTGGCTCAGCTCGGGTTCATTGTCATAACCGTGGGCAACAGGGGCGGCCATCCGGACAGGTCCAAATGGTACCACAACTACGGCTATGGCAATCTCCGCGACTACGGCCTCGAGGACCAGAAATATGCAATCCAACAGCTTGGGGCAAGGTACAGCTGGATTGACCTGAACAGGATCGGCATCCACGGACATTCCGGCGGCGGCTTCATGTCCACCGCAGCGATGCTCAAATACCCTGACTTCTTCAAGGCTGCCGTTTCCTGCGCGGGAAACCATGACAACAGCATATACAACAGGTGGTGGAGTGAGCAGCATCACGGAATCACGGAGAAAGTGGAGGCTGGCGATACCACATTCGTATATTCTATCGAAACGAATCCGGAGATCGCTTCCAACCTGAAAGGCCACCTCATGCTCGTGCACGGTGACATTGACAACAATGTCCATCCTGCCAATACTATCCGCGTGGTCAATGCCCTCATCCGCGCGAACAAGCGTTTCGACATGCTGATTCTTCCGGGACAGAGGCACGGATTCGGAGACATGAACGAGTACTTCTTCTGGAGAATGGCCGACTATTACTGCGAATGGCTGATGGGCAGCAGCAAACGTGACGAGGTGAATATCAAAGAAATGAACAACGACTGATTATGAACAAGATTATATCATTATCGGGCTTGTCGCTGTGTATCGGCGCGGCCCTTCTCCTCGCTTCCTGCAACGACCAGGAGGTGAAAGTAAATAGTGTCAATGTCAATGTGACAGAGGCGCTTTCTCCTGAGCGGAGCGACTCCGTCCGGGTCAATGTCAATGCAGAATATCCTGTAGATGGTCTTGTGGACAGTGTAAAGAACTCTATCTGCGAGATTATCGTGGAGGCCACTTTCGGCTCTGACTACTCGGGACTTTCTGTGAAGGATGCAGCCAACCGCTGGGCAGGCGATTTCGTGTCCGAGTACAAGAAGGCCAACCTGGAGTTGCTCAGTGAAGCCCAAGGCGATGAGGCCAATGACATGGGAGCGGGTTGCTTCTCCTGGGAGAACAAGCTGGAAGGCTATTTTTCCGGAAGGCATGACAACATCATCACATACACGGTTTCCAACTACGTGTTCGAAGGCGGCGCACACGGCTCTACAGTCGAAACGTCAGTAAACATTGACCTGAAGACAGGCAAGCAGGTGACAGAGGAGGATTTCTTCATCCCTGGCTACAAGGAGGCGCTTTCCGCATTGCTCTCCGCCCATCTTCACGACGAGATGCCTGACCAGGAGTCTTATGACGCGCTCTTCATCAAGGACCTTGAGCCGAATGGCAATTTCAAGGTTTCGGAGCAGGGTGTGACTTACGTTTACGGCCAGTATGAAATCGGGCCATATTATCTCGGAATCATAAAGGTTACCCTTCCTTGGAACGAACTTGGGGACCTTGTCAGAGAACATCCGACGAAATAATCTTTCACAAAACAAATAAACATAAAAATCTTTTATGAAGACATTGCGAATTTTTACAATGTTCGCCCTCTCTTGTGCGCTGCTCTCATGCGGCAACGAGAAAGACGGGGACATTTCTCAGCTTCCGTCACCAAAAGTGATTCAGGACGAAGCCAAGACCACCAAGACATCAGTAGCCGCTTTCTGGACCGAAGTTGCAGGAGCATCCAGCTACAATGTCATTTTCGACGACCAGGACGTAGTTTCCACTACGGAGAAGGAGATGGCATGGGACAACTTAGAGACCAACTCCACCCATACGCTCAAGGTTCAAGCCGTTTCTGCTGACAAGAACGCATTCAAGGATTCTGAATGGAGTGTTGCTGTCCTCACTACCACTGAGGACACGGAACTCGATACGCCGTTCACCATGAGTTTCCACGACGTCACTTTCTACAATGCGCGGGTGACCGTCAATGTCGGCAACTATACTGACAAGTATTTCTTCAATGTCACCCCTAAAGTGCTGTTTGACCAGGACTACAATGGCGACGTACGTGCATTTGCAGAGGATTATATCGCCAAAGTCAAGCAGTTGGCTGAACTCAGCGAGAAGACCTTCGGGGATATGTATCTCATCCTCAGCTATTCTGGCAAAATGGAAGGAACAGTACCTTCACTTGCTTCCGAGACCGAGTATATAGCGGTAGTTTTCGGTGTGGACATCAACGGTCTTATCACCACAGGAGTAGCATCAGAAACATTCAAGACAGAGAAGGACCCTGGCGTACAGAAATCCGATATGACATTTGAAATCAATGTCGAGCAGCCGACAGGAACCTCCGCAGTAATCGAAGTGACGCCGTCAAAAGATGACGAGTATTATTTCTTCACTGCGATAAACAAGTCACAGTTATCTACGACTGTGGGTGGGGACACCGACGAAGCCATCTTGAACTACTACTCCAGGTTGTTCGATTCTTATCTGGAGAACGAAACCTTCGAAGATTTTGCGAGCAAGAACTTCTCCAAGGGAAAGGATTCCTACAAATTTGCAGCCTTGCCTGACAACTGTGACTATCTGGTAATTGCATTCGGCGTGACATACCACGGTGAAATATGTATGGCGACCACTGACCTTGCCAGGAAAGAGTTCAAGACAGGGGACGGCGTTCAGAAGCCGGGTGAGAAGGACATTGAAATCGTAGTGAACAAGCTCACAGCTACGGACTTGGAGTTCACAGTCGTTCCGTCTGACGACAACCTCGACTTCGTATATGAATGGCGTTCTTATGACGACTTCAAGGGCCTCACCGATGAGGAAATCATGACAAAAGTCATAAAAGAAAGAAGCGGAGAAGGCTATTTCTGGCTGACTGCCAGCAAGGGCTCTATGACAGGCCACAATATCAATCCATTGACCACCGGCAAGGAATATATCATCTATGCCTTCTATGTGGAAAAAGATCCGAACAATGCATATAGTGCCGTTCCGGCAAGCGGTCTGTTCAAGAAAATAGTAGTTCCTGGAGAAGGCGAGGCTCAGGAGCCGTCTCTTTCTTTCACTATCTCTGAGGACGAAGTGACCACTTCATCGCTCAAGGCTACTGTAACGCCATCCGATGCGACAGCCAAGTATTTCAGCTATGTATTGGAAGCATCCAAATACAGTGAAAAGACTGACGAGGAAATCGTCAAGGCTGTGAAAAACGAACTTGGATACGATATCTACGGATATGAGAAGACAGGTACTACCGTAGTTTCCAAGAGTGGGCTGAAATCCAATACTGAATACTACGTGGTAGTGTTCGGAGTGGATCCGAACAATGATTACGCTGCCACCACTTCTGTGACCAAGAGGCTGTTCAAGACCAAGGTCGAGAGCACTACTCCTCCTTCCGGAGAAAAGGCTATCGATATCAATGTCAAGGAACTTACAGCAACCAAGATTTCTGTAGATTTCATACCTGGAGATCCTGATATGGAGTACGTGGCAAGTATCTATAAGGCTGCCAAATTTGAAGGAATGAGTGAAGAGCAGATCATAAAGACTGTCATAGAGGATTATGGCTACGAAATATATTATGGTCTTCCTAAAGGCAAATATAATATCACACGTGATGCATTCAGCCCTAACACCGAATACGTCATCGTGGCATTCGGCGTAAAGAACGGCAGCGCCATCACCGGACTCTTCAAACAGTCAGTGACTACCCCAGCCGAATAACATTTCGACACACATATTGAAAGATTCAGCCCGGCACGAAAATGTACCGGGCTGATTTTTTTAGAAACGATATGCAACAAATTCACTCATTGCCCGTCAAGAGTATAGAACATTTGATAGATTTGCAGTGTAAGCGGTGAAAAGGATATGGGCATTGATGACAAAAAAGCGACGGAACTGTTTCGGCAATACGGTAAAAGGCTGTACAATACGGCCTTGCGCATCACATTGTCATCAAGCGAGGCGGAAGAAATCATGCAGGAGACATTGATCCGATTCCTTACGGGCGGCAGGAGACCTGACGATGAGTGGGCGTGGCTGCGGCGGATGTGCATAAACAGGTCGATAGACTTCCTGCGCCGCGAAAAGCGCTTCGTGAATATCGACGACGCCTTCGCTTCCGCTGAGCCTGTTCTTGCCGATGACAATGAAGAGGTCTGGTCCAGATTGGACGGAAAAGTATTCCCGATGGTGATGGACCTGCTGAAGGCAATGCCCGACGGATACCGGACGATATTGACATTGAAGCTTATAGAAGGCATTGATTATAAAGAGATTGCGTCAATGCTGGGAATCAGCGAGTCCTCTGTCCGAAGCCAATACCTCAGAGGCCGCAGAAAACTTGCAGAGAAGCTAAAAGAAAAGTTGAAAGTCAATGATTATGAATGATATAGAAAAATATTTCGACAACTATAGAAGCCTTGCAGATGAGGCCGGAGCAGATCCGTCCGTCTCCGAGCAGGATTTTCTTGGGCGGCTCCATAAAGAACGTGCAAGGAAACGTTTCCGCAGGCGTACAATTGCATTGACCTTTGCCGGGATGGCGGCAGCATTGACAATTCTCGTCATTCTGCGGCGGCCGGAGGCTCAGGTCGATCCGGTCGAGGTCTATATGACGAACTATCGGGAAGGCGTGGCGCCGCTGCTTTCGGAGGTACGGGAGATGGAGATGTCTTCAGAGCTGTGCAGGGAAATGGACTTGTCGGCGGTCATTGAGGAGCTGCTGAATTCTCCGGACAGCATGATCGGGGGGCTTGACGGCCTGGGAAATGCTGAAAAACTGGAGGTCACGAGGAAGTATTGCGACAGCAGCCTGGATGAAATCAGGGCTCTGTACGGCGAATGTTGCCGGGCATATTATGCTGGTGCTCAGGATGTTAATAAAATCTAAATTATCAATATTATGAAAAAGAATCTTTTTGTGCTGATATTGCTTTGCGCGATGTCCGTGATTCAGGTCAATGCCGGTGAAAATCCTGCTGTGAGACGGGAATATGATTTTACGTCTTTCAATGCCATCCGTACCGTGTCTGACGGCCAGGCGGTTTCCGGAAGGGGCCGATTCGTTTCTACAAATTATAAAATATCATTGGTCAAGTCGGATCACTATAAAGTCATTATGGAAGTGTGGGACAGGGATGACATCGACCTGTTCGAAATCAGGCAGGCCGGAAGCGCCCTGGAACTGGTGAAGAAAATGAAGAAGTATCCGTATCGCAGTTCGAATGTAAGTATTCCTACCGCGACGGTAACCATATATACGCCTGAGTTTCCGAGCGTTACGTTGAGCGGAAACTCTCAGATGAGCGTGTCCGGCGGCGCGTTTTCGGGTGAGAGCCTGGTGGTCAACCTGTCCGGAATAACTAAACTCGACGGGCTTTCCGGAACGTGGGACAAGGCGACTATCACTATGAGCGGCACTGCCAGGATTTACAACCTGAGCTTGACGTCCGGTTCTTGCCATATCACGTGCAGTGGAGTTGCTGAAATAGGCGGCATTTCCTCCATAAATTCGGATAAGGTAGTCTTGTCCATGTCGGGTACGTCCAAGATCAGTCTGGAGAATTTCCGTTCTGAGTCCATCAATGCGACAGCCAGCGGCGTGAGCAAGTTCAAGACGTTAGAAGTCAATGCCGGTGAACTGCGCGCTACTCTCTCCGGCACGTCATCTTTCAATTTATCCGGGGCAATCAGAAAGGTCTCTGCTGATATGCATGGCGCTTCATCTCTGTCCCTCAAAGGGACCGGAAATGAACTGACCGTCGCTGGCAGCGGAACTGCTGTTGTCAATGCCGAGAAATTTACGGTGAAGGATGCGTCATTGAATCTGTCCGGGGTGTCCGGGGCCTCCGTCACTGTTACCGAAAAGCTTGAGACCGAGACGTCCGGGAACGCCCACATAGATTACTACGGCCGCCCGAAGTCCGTAATCAACAAATCAAGTAACGTGGTAAGGCATTGATTTAGTTTACATATATTGAGTCCCCCACAAATGGGAAAATCATGGCCGCCGGATCAGGAGCGATTCCCCATCCGGCGGTCAGTTTTTACACCTATCCCACAAGTATTCTTACCATTTTGTTTCAAATAAACGTTTTAAGTTGCACCAAATGGGTTTTCTGAGGCGTTTGGTTCCACAAAAAACGTTTTAGGTGGAACAAAAATCTTACGGGAGAGGCTCATCCCAGTCTTCTTCGGTTGTTCCCTCGTGGGTAGCCACACCACTGCCTATGCAAAAGCCACCTTCAATCTCAATGTCGATCACATCAACAATCGGGGCAATATAATTATTTTTATTTTCCATAATTGACATTGTTTTAGTTCATAATAATTCTTATTTCCTCTCGTCCGTCATTGTTGTGAATCTCCTTCATCTTGAAGAACGGCTTCCTCTCATTGACACGTGCCGGATACGGAACAGCCTGAACGGATGTTTTTGACTCGTTCTGGATATTCTTAAGATCCCATTGAACAAAATCTTCAAAGTTGTACTGCCAATCCTTTCCATAAGCGAGTTTGTGAATGCGATAATAGATAGCCTCACGGGATGGAGCGTCAAACTGAGCATCTGGAGATGTATCATTTGTCATAATATTATTTTTCGAAGGATGCCAAACACCGTCATGATAAGTTTGACCGCCCGCAAAAATACCCAAATCAACATCTGCATACCTTTCATCAAGAAGGAATTTTTTCCACTTTACTTGATTTGGGTCAGATGTAAAATCAATATTCTTCCAATAACCCCATTTATTTGCTTCTTCAATTAAGATGTTTTTTCGCTCATTAGGAATATCACCCGAAAACATTCCGTACTCATCCCCAAGCTTCGCGAAAGCATGTCCAAATTCATGACTTACTATTCTACTATAAAGTGCCGTTTCTGCTCTATCATACCGATTCACAAAAGCGCGAGAGCCACCACTGCCATAATCGGATACTTCCGAGGACTCAGGATAAACAAAGACACCGGCCATACCATCTATGAGATCGTTTTTTTCTTGTTGATTGCGAATAATAAGAATTGTTGTTTCTAAAAGGTCTGTATCAATAACAGAGGCATAATCTGTAACAAGATAATCATCACAACTAATATAAAACCCGTCGGAGTCTTCTTTCAAGGAAGAATAAAATACAGTCGGGCTATCTTCCATAACTTCACATTTCGATACAGCGTATACCATATAGACATTAAATAAATCTCTGAATGAGGCATAAGGTTCTTTGCTGAATATTGAAGCCATCGCTAATTCCATATCTTTATCATATGTTCCGTCTGCAATCATTCTGTCAGAATATCCGTCCCCCATCAGGATAACATTTATTCCATTTCCTGAAGCAGCCTTTTTTAGCACACGAACTGTTCTGTCTTTTTGATAATCTGAACTCACATATAGTGTCGGATCTGTTTTCGGCTCAAACTCTGGCATATCTTCCTCAGGAAGGAACCAAGTGATATACTCGGCATTGTTTTCCAAACCAGCATTGGCACTTGACAATGCTTCTCGTGTAGCTTGTGTACATTTTATCGCACAATTCTTACTGAATCTAGCTATCTCTTTCATCGAAAACCCACATTGGCGGTCTCTTACATTCATATTACCCAAGTCCACATTAACCAGACTGAAGCATCTGCTAAATAAACCTTCACAAGGTGCGACATGATTCGAATCGTTAAATAAAGAGTTGAAGTTAAAGGAACTCAAATTAACAGATTTAAGATTCCTGCAATTCTGAAACATCGATGTCATTCCTTGCAAATTTGGAGTGTTAAATGATGATATATTTACAGACTCTAGGTTAACACAATCGCAGAACATTCTGTCTAAACTATTGACATCTTCCGTGTTAAACATAGACAAGTCCAGCGTCTTAATATTTCGCCATCCCTCAAACATTCCATTCGCAGCATAATACTCTATTTTATATTTTTCCGCAGAAGTATAGTAATGTGCTGATGTACCTTGGAGTTCAAAATATATAGGGCAATAATCGTAATAACTATCTTGTTCCAAAATGTAATTAGTAGTTACATCACTCAGAGTATGGAAATGAACTTCCGTTATTTTTGTACAATCAACATCATCTGGCAGGAGGTTTCCTTTTATTAAAGCATAAGAGTTCGCAGATTCTGTAAATGTGAGATTCTTGTCCTGGTTTATAAGCCGTTTAAATACTGAGCGTTTGAAGTTAGCTTCAGTCATTTTCTTTGTTGCACTCAAATTGCCTTTGTGATAAGTAACATCTAAAGAATGACTTCCAGTATTAATTGTTATGTAGTAAAATTTTCCGGGAATAAAACATTTACCTTCAGCCGGGTATACAGTAATTGCGTATTCGCCCAAATCCTCTCCATTTTGCCCATAGGCAGAAGTTGCCCAATCGGGAAGTCCAGTGTCATTTAAATTGACTTGTAATTTACCTGCTATCGGCCTTAATGCACCCAAGCCACTTGTTTTTATTGAGATTTTTGTAATTCCTTCATTCGCTACTGAAAACTTTATTCCACCAAACACATTCCTAAAATATAGATTAGTATCATTGGAGATTGCAACACTTATTAACTGATTCCTTGAAATATTGCCTTCCGTTGCATATTGAAC
>ERZ1026780.1671-NODE-1671-length-14280-cov-5.473673_pt1 | contig 14280 bp, 9 predicted proteins | sample MGYA00380126_ERZ1026780 | MGnify/ENA primary metagenome ERZ1026780 (study PRJEB33269, sample SAMEA4719762) | human gut metagenome | biome: human-associated habitat; feature: organic feature; material: feces | place: Cameroon | collected 2013-10 ... | reverse complement strand
TGCGTTCTCTGCGGCTAAACCCCTTTGACTCTGCATAAATATCTCGTTGCACCCGGCAAGCGGGGCGCGAGGCTTTCCGGTTGAGGGAAGATGCGCAATGTGCTAGACTTGCATTGCCTTATGGCGTGTATTATTCATCTCGATGGATGGAGAGCGAAGATGGTGCGGAAACTCTTGGGTGCCTGCCTATTGGGCGGCTGCGGCGTGCTGGCGGCGGCGGAGATCGCCTTCACCGGGGGCGCGGACGGCGCGGGAACCGACTTGGCGGCCGCCGCCAACTGGGCCGGCGGGGCGCTGCCCGGCGCGGAGGACGTCGGCGTCGTCGACTATGCGACGTTCACGGGCGGCGGGGCGCTGACGGTGGGGCGCGACCTCGGGCTCGGCGGCCTCAGGATCCGCAACGCGACCGCGTCGACGGCGCTGTCCCTAGATGGCGCGTCTACGCTTTCGCTCGGCGCGGCGGGCCTTTCCGTCCATACGAACGCGGCGATGACGATCCGCGTGCCGATCGCGGTGACGGCGGCCTCGACCTGGCAGTTCTCCCGCGGGGCGCTCGCGCTCTGCTCGACGTTCAGCGGGACGGCGGCGCTGACCGTCCAGGGCGCGAACGCGATCAGCATCTATGCCGCGCTTGGCTATGACGGAGACATCCTGTTCGACTCTTGGGGGCTTCGGTTCTACACGGCGGGCAAGATGGCGCGATCGGTCAAGAGCATCGGCGCGGAGCGGGACATCCGCGAAAGCTTTGTGAGCGTCAACGTCGGCGGCGAGATCCGCTGGTCGGACGTGTTCACGGGAGGCACGTTCGAATACACGACCTGGCGCCGGCTCTACGTGGCCGCCACGAACAACGCGCCCGCCTGCGCACATCTCGTGATGGACGACCCGCAGGACCTCTTCTTCCAGAACGGCCCCTACCGCAGCGGAATCGCAAGCGGCATCTTCGACCAGCGCGACGGGTTCGTGAAAGTCGTGGGGCCCAACTACGGCTTCTCGGTCGGCTCGTTCGAGGTGGGCGCGGCGACCGGCGCCAAGTGCAACGACGGGCGCTTCCCGGTTGAATACAGGCTTTCAGGCGGGTCGAACGACACGGCCTATGTGTTCATCGGCGAGAACGCGAGATTTTTCACCAACAACCCCGTCCTCAAGCAGAGCGGCGGCCTCTCCAAGGTCCACAAGGGCATCTACCTCGGCGCCGCGACGGACAGCTCGGACCTCGGCTTCGGCGAATACCAGCTGAGCGGGGGCCGGCTCTACGTACGCGACGGGACGGTCGCCGGCGAGTCGGGCAGCGACCACCAGACGCGCGGCCTTGTGTTCTGCCATCCGTTCGGCGGCCTCGGCCAGTGCCCGGGCGTCTTCACGCAGACGGGCGGCACGAACACGACGCTCACCGTGAAGTTCGGCCCGGACACGCAGGCATGGAACGTCAAGCCGCCGCAGAGCGTCAACACGGGCTTCGGCCTCTTCGACCTTCGGGGCGGCGTGGTGACCTTCACCGACCCGACGAGCCCCTTCTCGTTCGGCGCCGGCTGGAACGCGGGCGCGACGAACGCGACCTACCGCATCAACGTCTCGGGCGGCACGATGAACTTCAAGGACGGGCAGCGGATCGCCGCGCAGATCGAAATCCCCCCGGCGGAGACGGAAAGCACGTGGCATGCGGCGTCGGGCACGGTGACGGTCGACGCGCCCGTCTCGGGGCTCGGCACGCTGAAGAAGACGGGTACGGGCCAGCTCATCCTCAACAACATGAACCGCTTTGGCGGCACGCTCAAGGTGGCGGAGGGCACGGTGAAGATGGCCGCCGCGCCGGAAGACGACAGCGCGTTCGACGACGCAGGCGACACCTGCTGGATCTGGACGGCCGATACCTTCGCCGCGACGCACACGAACAACCAGGACGTGGCGAGCTGGGCGGACGGGCGGCATGGGGTCACGGCGCTCGACTGGACATACGAGGGCTCCGTGTTCCACGCGGAATGGCTGAAGGACCCGACGTTCACGCAGGACGGCCAGACCGGCCTTCTCAAGGGCTATCCGAAGCATCTGCCGACGTTCTCGACGAACGACTACTTCAACGGGCACGGCTCGGTGCGCTTCGCCGGGACGCTCCTCCAGGTCCCGGGCGCGGACAATCCGCTCGCCGGCGCGACCAACTGGACGGTCGCGGTCGTCTACCGCGAGAACGGCGAGGGCTCCGACAGCTGCTGGTACGGCACGCCGATCTTCGGGGGCACGGAGTACTGGTTCAGCGGCATGGACACGGTGATCCTGACGATGGACGCATCGAACCGAATGGGCCTGAACGCCGTCTACATGAAGGACGGGACGACGCGCACGATCGAGAAGATCGCCTCGCGCGCGGGCAGGAACCTGCGCCAGAAGGCCTGCGTGGCGGTCTGCACGATGAACGGCAACGCCTATTCTCTGAACGTCAACGGCCACTACACGAACGCCGTGCTTTCCGGCAGCGCCGTGCGGCCGATGTTCAAGTACGGGGACGACAACCTGCCGCTCAACTTCGGCGGCCACTTCCCGGACATTGCAAACTTCAACAGCGGCAACGTGTACATCGCGGAGATCCGGGCCTACCGCGACCGGTCGTTCACGGAGGCGCAGCAGAATCTGCTCGCGCGCAAGCTCATGGAGAAGTACGTCGGCGCGGGCGGGGCCGAGTTCGACGCCGAGCTGAACGCGCGCCTGCCCGCGACGATGCGCGGCGAGGCGGCGCCGAAGGCGCCGAAGGCGACGGACTACGAGTGGACGGCGGACGCGGCGAACGCGCTCGCGGACGGCGCGGAGGTGACATCGCTCGCGGCGGTCGGCGGCGGAAAGGCGGCGACCACCTCCGAGGCGGGGGCGGAAAGAGGTCCCACACTCGTGAAGGACGCATACAACGGCCACAGCGCGCTCCGGTTCCGTTCGGCGGACAAGACGGCGCTCGGCATCGCGGCGGCGGATGTGCCCGTGGACAGGAAGGATTTTGCGATTGCGGTCGTGTTCGCCACGAAGACGGACGCGCCCGCCGCGGCCCAGGCCGTCTTCCGCAAGGACAGCGGCACGGGCATCGCGGTGCAGGACCTGGGGACGGGCGGCGGCCATCTGGGCTTCACCTTCCACCGCGAAGGCACGCTGCTCGCGGGCTACAACTGGAGCTGGTTCGTCAACCGCCGCCCGTTCAGGCTGAACGACGGGATGCCGCACGTGGCGGTGTTCACGCGCGATGCGGCCGGCAGCTACGTGTACATGGTCGACGGCCGCGCCCAATCGGACACCACGCCCGACTGCGGCGCAAACGGAACCCGGCGGCTGCTGCTGGGCAAACTCGCGACAGGGCAGGATGCGGGGCACTTCGACGGGGACATCCTGGCGGTGCGGCTGTACCATGAGAAGCTGACGCTCGACGAGGCGCGGGCGGTCAGCGAACACTATGCGTACACCTACGGCTTCCGCCTGCTGCCCTACCTGAAGACGGCGGAGAACGTGGCGGACAACGGGTTCGGGCGGGTCGCGCTCGACGTCGGCGCGGACGGCACGCTGGTGCTGCCCTACTCGCAGACGGCGCCGTTCACGGTTTCGGAGGGGCGTTCGCTCACGGGCGCCGGACGGGTGGTGGGCTCGGTGCGCTTCGGGCAGGGCGGCGTGCTCAATGCGGCGGACGACCTGCCGGAGATCGACGACCTCCAGTTCGCGGACGGCATGGTCATAAGGGTCGGCCCCGGCGCGAAGCTGCCGCTCGACGGAACGGCGGTCGCCGCGGTGAGCGGAAAGATCACCCTCGACGCCACGGGATTCGCCGCTTCCGGCGACGGCCCCTCCCGCATCGAGGTCCTCACGGGGCTCGGCGAGGGCGTGGTCCGGGACGGCACGCAGTTCGTGGTGTCCGGCCTAGGCGGCAGCGCACGGGCAGAAGTCGGGAACGGCACGGTGGCGATCGTGCGCTCGGTCGGCACGCTGCTGACCATCCGCTAGCCACCCCGTTTTTTGGTATACTTTACGTTTCATGCAACCCGGAGTCTTCGAAATTCACGCCCAGGACGCCCATTCGCGCGCGCGCGCGGGCGTCCTCTGGACGGCGCACGGTCCCGTCGAGACCCCTGTCTTCATGCCGGTGGGCACCCAGGGCACCGTCAAGGCGCTCGAACCGCGCGACCTGGAGGAGAACGGCGCGCAGATCATCCTCGGCAACACCTACCACCTCAACCTGCGCCCCGGCATGGACGTGATGGCGCACGCGGGCGGCCTCCATGCGTTCATGAACTGGCACAGGCCCATCCTAACGGACTCCGGCGGCTTCCAGGTGTTCTCGCTCGCGAAGATGCGCAAACTCACGCCCGAGGGTTGCTGGTTCAACTCGCACCTCGACGGCCGCCGCATCTTCCTCGGCCCGCGCGAGTCGATGGAGATCCAGCGTATCATCGGCAGCGACATCGCGATGGTGTTCGACGAATGCCTGCCCTGGCCCTGCGACCGCGCCCGTGCCGAGCAGAGCGTCGCGACCACGCTCGCCTGGGCGAAGATGTCGCAGGAGGCACCGCACGCGCCCGGCCAGCTCGTCTTCGGCATCGTGCAGGGCGGCATCTACGACGACATCCGCCGCCACTGCGCCGAGGAGCTTGCGGAGATGGCCTTCCCCGGCTACGCGATCGGCGGTGTCTCGGTGGGCGAGCCGGAGGCGGCGATGTACCAGGCCGTGGACGCCACGATCCCCTACCTCCCCGTCGAGAAGCCGCGCTACGTGATGGGCCTCGGCGTGATGACGCAGATGGCCGAGTGCGTCGCGCGCGGCGTGGACATGTTCGACTGCGTGATCCCCACGCGCGTCGCCCGCCACGGCACGGCGCTCACCCGCCACGGCAACGTCGCCATCAAGGCGGCGAAGTGGGAGAAGGACCTCTCGCCCGTCGAGGAGGGCTGCACCTGCTACTGCTGCCGGAACTTCACGCGCAGCTACGTGCGCCACCTGCTGCACGCGGGGGAGATCCTCGGCGTGCGCCTCCTCACGATCCACAACGTCCACCGCCTCTGCGCGTTCGCGCGGGAGATGCGCGCGGCCATCCTGGACGGCACGTTCGGGGCGTGGCGGGCGCAGCTCCACGCGGACCAGCGCGGAAACGGACAGAATTAGAAACGAAACCAACCAAAGGAACAGAGACGAACATGAACACTCCGATGATCTTCGCACAGGCGGCCGCCCCTGCGGCCCCGACCGTCCAGGCCGCCGCGCCGTCCGCCCCCGCACCGGTGACGGCGACCGAGGTCCAGCCCGCCGGCGCCGACGCCCCGCAGGCGCCCCAGCCGCAACAGGGCGGCTTCATGATGCCCGTTATGCTGCTGTTCCTCATCGCGCTCTTCTACGTGATGATGATCCGTCCGCAACAGCGCAAGGAGAAGGAGCGCCGGAAGATGATCGACGAGCTCCGCGCGGGCAAGAAGGTGATCTTCGCGGGCGGCCTGATGGGCAAGATCGTCGAGGCGAAGGAGAAGACCTTCAAGATCGAGATCGCGGGCGACGTGGTCATCGAGGTGGCGCGCGCCGCCGTGCAGACCGTCGTCGAGGAGACGCCCGAGACCAAGTAGGGCGACACCCGCATGGGATACGCGCGCGGACGGTTCGGGGTGGAATACCAGCCCCACGGGAACACGGAGACGCACCGTCTCCGCTGGTTCGTGGGGATCGTCACCCTGCTCGTCCTCGCCGCGTTCACCTGGTACCGCCTTTCGCACCGCACGCCCGCGCCGAAGCCACCCCGGGAGGCGGACGCGCGCGCACCGGTCGCGGTCACCGACCCGGTCGGGACGCCCACGCCGCGCGCGCGGCCCGAGGCGGTGACCACGGCCAGGCCCCCTGCGCCCTCCGCCGTCCTCACGAACGCCCCGCGCCGCACCGCCGTCCGGACGCCGCCCACGAAGCAGACACCGCAGGTGCTGCGGCTCGTCGGATCCTGGCTCGCGACCGCCTCCACGCGCTCCGAGAAGGAGCAGGTGCTCCTCCAGCGCCTCGCCGAGGCCGAACGCCAGGGCAACGTGCCCCTCGCGATCGACTCGCTCAAGAAGCTCTATGACCGCCCGACGATGGCGGACATCCGCGACCCCCTCATGCGCCGTCTCGGCGACCTCAACGTGGCCCACCTCTTTTCCGGCAAGACGACGCCCTGGACGGTCGTCGTCACCGTGAAGCGCGGCGACAGCCTCAACCGCATCGCGCGCGAGCACCGCTCCACGCCCGCCGTTGTCGCGAAGCTCAACCCGCGCGTCAAGTGGGAACGGCTCCAGCCCGGCGACACCGTACGCGTGCTGGACTTCCCCAACGCCGTCCTCGTGATCTACAAGCAGCTCGGCTACGCGGACCTCTCGCTCAAGAACGGACAGTTCTTCCGCCGCTACATCCTCTCCATCGCGAAGTCCACCCCCTGCTCCGTCTACCCCATCTCCCCCGAATCCGGCGCCACCGTGCATGCCCGCTTCCGCGAACTCGGCATCCGGGCCTCCTCCCCCGACCGCGCGGAACTCGACCTGTTCCTCGCCCCCGGCTCGCGCATCACCGTCGCCGAACAATGACTTTTGAATGGAACAGTGGAACGCCGATGCTTCGCATACGCCCGTCGCCTGCGTTTCAGCGGGGCCTCCGAAGAGACTGACTTTTTGATATACTGACACCAAGTTTCCAAAAGGAAAGAAGCAAGACCATGATCGACATCAAGAAGATCCGCGAAGACTTCGACAGCACGGTCGCGCAGCTCGCGCGCCGCGGCGTCGAACAGGAGAAGGTCGCGAAGGCGCGCGACCTCGACGCGAAGCGCCGTACCCTCCTTGCCGAAACCGAAACGCTCAAGGCGAAGCGCAACGCCGCCTCCAAGGAAATCGGCGCCCTCGCGAAGTCCGGCGGCGACATCTCCGCCGCCAAGGCCGAAATGCGCACGATCGGCGACCGCATCGCCGAGATCGACCGCGAACTCGCCCAGGTCGAGACGGATCTGCGTGAAACGCTGCTCATGATCCCGAACATCCCAGCGCCGGAGATCCCCACCGGACCCGACTCCAGCGCGAACAAGGTCATCCGCCACGTCGGCGAATGGAAGGATCCCGCCTACCCGATTCCCGACCACATGCAGATCGGCGAAAGGCTCGGCATCTTCGACTTCCCGCGCGGCGTCAAGCTCACCGGCACCGGCTTCCCGGTCATCCTCGGCCAGGGCGCCAAGCTCCAGCGCGCCCTCATCCAGTACATGCTCGACCTCCACTGCCAGAAGCAGGGCTACACCGAGATGCTGCCCCCCTTCATGGTGAACAGCGCCTCGATGACGGGCACCGGACAGCTCCCGAAGTTCGCCGAAGACCTCTACCACTGCAACGTGGACGACTTCTGGATGATCCCGACGGCCGAGGTGCCCGTCACGAACTTCTACCGCGACGACATCTTCGACGGCGTGAAGCTGCCGAAGATCACGCCCGAGTCCCCCGTCAAGCTCACCGCCTACACGCCCTGCTTCCGCCGCGAGGCGGGTTCGGCCGGCAAGATGACGCGCGGCATGCTGCGCGTCCACCAGTTCGACAAGGTCGAGATGGTCAACTTCGTCCACCCCTCCACGAGCTTCCAGCAGCTTGAAACGCTCGTGAAGGAGGCGGAGGACGTGCTCACCGGCCTCGGCCTCGCGTTCCGCGTGATCATGCTCAGCTCCGGCGACATGGGCTTCTCGGCCGCCAAGTGCTACGACCTCGAACTCTGGGCGCCGGGCGAACAGCAGTGGCTCGAAGTCAGCTCCTGCAGCTGCTTCACCGACTACCAGGCCCGCCGCCTGAACTGCCGCTTCAAGGACGCGGACGGCAAGACTAAGCTCGTCCACACGCTCAACGGCTCGGGTGTCGCCCTGCCGCGCCTCATGGTCGCGCTCCTCGAACAGCACCTCCAGGCCGACGGCTCGGTCCTCATCCCAGAAGTGCTCCGCCCCTACATGGGCGGAAAGGACCGCCTCGTCCCCGTGAAGTAGGGTGCCCCGCGCGGGAGGGCCGCAATTCAGCGCGGCCGCTACCGGCGGGCGGTTCTGCGGGGACTTGTGGCGGCGTCCTCCTGGGCGAGCGCGGCGAGGACTTCGTTCTCGGCGCGCAGCCGGAAGCCGCCGCGCGCGTCGGGACCGAACGCCACGACGAGATCGCCGATGCGGTAGACGAGCTGAGGGAAGCGTTCGCCCTCCGCCGCCTTCTTCTCCTCGGGCGTCACCTTGTAGTGTTCCGAAAGGGCCGTCCGCACGGACGCGAAGTAGTCCGCGTCGTCAAGACCGCCGCTGCCGCCCTCGCTGAAGAGCGTGACGGCGAAGACGCCCCCGCGCTTTGAATCCACGTCCGCGCGCCCGCGCGTGAAGCCCCGGAACGGACGGCACTTCGCCCACTCGTAGTCGAGGAAGAAGCCCTTGGGGCCCTTCTGCGGCACGACGAGCGTCGCGCTCTCCGGCGGCCGGCTCGGCAGCACGACGCCGCAGAACGCGCGCGGCGTCTCGTCCTTGAAGCGCACGCCCGCATACAGCTTCTTGTCGACCGGACGGCGCGGATAGCGGCGGGAGGCGAGGGCCTCGCCGTCCTCGGCGGCGACCTTCTTCTCGGCGGTCCGCAGCGCCTCGGACTCCGCCAGCGCCTCCGCACGCAGGTCCTCGCGCTCGACGGAGAAGACGAGCCGCTCGCCGCTCTCGGCGACCGTCACCGTGGCGCTTCCCATCGGGAAGACGTACTCGCAGCCCGCCACGTCGGGGTCGAGCGGCAGCGTGGCGAACGGCTCGGCCGAGAAGCGCTTCGAGAGGAACGCGACGAGGTTCGTCGTCTCGGCGTCGTGCAGACGGCCCGGCTTCGGCGCCAGGGCGCGCGCGAACTCAATGCGGTAGGGGCGGCACGTCTTCGGCGTCACCCACACGAGCGGGCGCGCGCCCAGGGACATGAACGGCTTCTTGAGCGTGGGGCCGTAGACGGCGAAGGCGGCGCCGCGCGCCGCGACGGAGCCGCCCGCGTCATCGTCCAGCACCGTCCCCCAGCGCACCGCCGACCCGTCCTTCAGCGGCTCGCCGAAGCGGATGCCGGCGAAGCCGTTGAGCGGGCGCGCGTCGGGCCTTTTGCGCGCCTCCGCGACCTTCTCCAGCGCGGCCTTGCGTCCGGCCTCGCGCGCCTTCCAGATCTCCGTCGCGGACTTCTTCTTCGGCACCTCCGGCGCCGCTTCACGTTCCGTCTTGGCATCGGTCCCGGACGGCTTCTTCCCCGTCTGCCTCGCCGCCTCCGCGTCGGCCTTCTCGCGCGCCTCCTGCTCGGCGAGGAGGCGCGCGTATTCGGCCTCCCGCGCGCGGCGCGCCTTCTGGCGCCGGTCGAACTCCTTCCACCCGAAGTAGCCCCCCGCGCCCACGAGCGCCAGGAGGAGGAGGACCGGAAGCGGCGAACCCCGTCGTTTCGGCGGCTTGTTCGAGAGCGGTGCGCCGGGGGCGGCCGGGCGCGCGGCGGCGCTATTCCTTATCCTGATGGCACTCATTGCACGCCTTGCCCTTGTTGTGGCTCTTGGCCTTCTTCTTGTCGTGGCACGAGATGCAGCTCTTGCCGCCGCTGTGCTGCGTCTTCACGGGCGTGAGGTGCGGCCCGGCATGCTTGAACTTCTCGCGCGTCGGCGCCTCGGCGACGCCGAAGGTGAAGCCGCGCGCCGGCAGCAGATGCGAATAGGCGAAGGCCTGCTCCGCCGGGTCGGTTGGCGTCACGCGCACCGTGAGCGTCTTGCCGCTCGGCAGCTCGCCGGAGGCCGTGAGCTGGAGGTTCGTGAGGCCCGTCCACTTCATCTTCTCGCCGAAGGAGATGGAGACGTCGACCTCGCGCTCGTCGCCGGAGAAGCCGCCGCTCACCTCGTAGTCGTCCGTGCTGTCGAAGGCGATGTCGCCCGCAAAGCCGTCCTTGCGGAGGACGCACGCCGTGAAGCGCGCGGTTCCGTCCCGGACGAGGCAGGCGGACTCAAGCGCGAAGACCTCGAATGACGGCTCGGCCGGCGCGATGACGAGCGTGTAGTCGTAGTGTTCGCCGCCGAGGCCCGGCTGGTCCGCGACCGTCACGCAGTAGGTCCCGGGCGTCTCGAAGGTGAAGGTGCCGGAGGGGTCGCACTCCGCCTGGGGGATGCTGCCCTCGTAGAGCATGAACTTCTTGATGATCGGCAGGTCGTCGCTGCCGACGTTCTTCTCGACGAAGAGGCGGCCGGGCGCGTCGTCCCACGTCGCGAGAAGCGGCGCAACGGAAAGCGGCAGGTCGCCCATCGGCCCGTAGAGCTGCAGGACGCCGTCGAGCGGCGAGCCTTCGCGGCGCGCGTAGAGTTCGAAGTGCCACGTGCCGGGCTCCTTGACCGTGAACGTGTGGCGGTCGACGCGGCCGGGGATGTCGATCGAGCCCTTGCGGACGATGCGTCCGGGCGCGGCCTTCGGCGGCACGAAGGAGGCCGGCTGCGGGTAGCACGCGAAGGCGCGGTCGCGCGGCGCGTAGAGCGGGCGGTCCGTCCGCGCGTCGCGGCAGAAGACGGAGTAGACGAAGTTCGGGCCGCCCCGGAAGAGGTTGTCGTGGACCTTCAGGATGTAGAAGCCGTCCTCGGGGACCTTGTAGGTCAGGATGGGATCGGGCAGATAGTAGAAGTCATCCGCGAAGGCGACCTCCTTGCCGCGCGAATCGTAGAGGCGCAGGACGGGGTTGAAGTAGCCCGGCACGGCGTCGCCGAGGTAGGGGCAGAGCTCGCGGCCGAGGAGGGAGCAGACGAGCTGCTGGCCCTCTTCGAGGCGGAGCGTGTAGCCGTCGACCTCGCCGGGCCAGATCTGTCCGTCGAGGTGGACCGGGAGCGGATGCGGCTTGAGGTCCGGCGGCAGGTGGAGGACGTGCGGCAGGGGGATGTGCTTGTCGCGCGGCGGGAAGACGAAGAACGGCTCGCAGACGTGCGGCTCCTTCGTGATGTAGAACGGATGGGGGGCGCTCATGCTCGCGTTGTCGTAGAGGAAGATGTCGCGCCGCCCCGGCTTCGCGTCCGCATCCACCTCCACATCGAGGATGAGCAGCTTATTGAGCGCGGGCGTATCCTGCGGGTAGCTCTCGGGCGTGTAGAGGTCGCGCGCGACGATCTGCAGCTCCAGGTTGTCGAGGGCGTCGAGGAAGAACCACCAGGCGCATTCCTCCCAGTCGGTCTCCTTGATCGTCGCCTCCGGCGGCAGCTTGCGGTGGCGCTTGTCGGTCGGCAGCTTGTCCTCCAGGAGGTCGTAGAGCCAGGTACGCACGAAGGGGCGCTCCGTCCTGCCCGCCGCGCGGGGGAAGCCGGGGACGGGGACGATGCGCGTGACCTTCACGCCGCCGCCGCTCACCCAGGCGCCCTGCACGCCCCAGACGGCGTCGCCGCCCATGATGACGCGCGTCGTCGCGCCGGCCTGGACGCTGGAGGGATGGTAGTAGCCCGGCTTGGGGACGGCCGGGGCGAGGGCGGCGGCGAGGGCCGCCGCCGCGGCGACGAGACGGTGCGCGCTAGGCATAGATTTCCTTCAGGCGTCCGCATTCGGACTTGGTGGCGGGGTTCATGACGGGGCCGTACTCCTTCAGCCACTTCGCGTTCGGCAGACGGTCGTCGGGGTCGATGCCCGCCAGCTCCATGATCGAGCCGAGGAAGTCCTGCGGCGTGACGGGGCGCTCCTTGACGTTGTCGGTCGTCTCGTCGCTCTTGCCAACGACGCAGCCGCCCTTGAAGCCGCCGCCGGCCACGAGCGCGGAGAAGCAGCGCGGGAAGTGGTTGCGCCCGCCGTTCCACGGCGGCTGGCGGTCCACCTTCGGCACGCGGCCGAACTCGCCCGAGACCCACACGATCGTGGAGTCGAGCAGATCGTGCTCCTTGAGGTCCTGCAGGAGCGTCGCCACGGCCTGGTCCATCTCGGCGGAGGGGCGCCGCATCGTCTCGAAGTGGCGCTTGTGCGAGTCCCAGCCGCTGTAGTTGATGGAGACGTACGGCACGCCGTATTCGACGAGGCGGCGCGCCGCCAGCAGCTGCTGGCCGATCTCGGTGTAGCCGCCGCCCTGCGTCGTGCCGTAGCGCTTGCGCAGCGCGTCCTTCTCGCGCGAGAGGTCGAACGTCTCCGCCGCCTTGCCGAGGATGATGTTGCGCGCGGCCGCGCCGGCCGCCTCGAACGCGGCGTCCGGCGGCAGACGGTCGAGCGCGCCGCAGCGCGAGAAGCGCTCCTGGATCTTCTGCTTGAGCTGGGTCGGCCGCAGGCCGGCCGGGTACATCCCGCCCGGCGGCACGATGCCGTCCACGTCGAACTGCTTCGCGCTCGCCCGGCCGCCCGTCACGAGCGGCGCGTACGCCTCGCCGAGGAAGCCGACCTCGGAGAAGCGGCCCTTCGCGCTTGTGAGAATCACGAACGGCGGCAGCTCGCCCTCGTAGAGCATGCCCGTCTGCACGGTGTTCTTCTTGAGGCCGGGGCCCTTCACGCGCGAGGAGGAGATCAGCGCGCCGAGCGCGGGGAACGTCACGCCGCCGCCGGGGTTGCGCCCCGTCTGCATGAGGTACGTCGCCGTCTCGTGCCCGAAGAACGGATGCGTCATCGAGCGGATGATCGAGTAGAGGTCGGCGCACTTCGCCAGCTCGGTCATCCATTCGTGGAGCTCGATGCCGGTGTTCGTCTTGACCGTCTTCAGGCCGTTGTTGTAGTCATGCGGCGCGTCCGGCTTGGGGTCGAACGTCTCCAGCTGCGAGGGGCCGCCCCAGAGCCAGATCTCGATGACGCTCTTGGCGAACTTCCGCGACGCGGACTTTGATTTTGCGGACGTGCTCATATGCGGTAGAGGAATTCACGGGAGTTGAGGATGTACCACGCGACGTCGCGGGCGTTGATGCTGTTCTTCTGGTCGAGGTAGAACAGCTCGTCCTTGACCGGCGGGCGCGAGAGGAAGCGCATGTAGAGGTCTTCGATCTGGTCCTTGTGGGAAAGGCCCTTGAACGAGGGCCGCGCCACCATCGCGCCGAGGTCGCGCCAGAGCTTGCTCGAATTGTAGAGGTAGAGGCGCTGCTTGGCGGTGATCGTGTTGTTGCGCTCCTCCAGGAGGCCCGAGTCGCGCGCGGGGCGCCCGAAGAGTAGCAGGAAGGCGCTCGAGATCGAGCCGTCCTCGATGAGGACCGCCTTGCGCGTCGGCGGCAGGAAGGAGTACGGCTCCGGGGCGATCGAGTTGAAGTTGCGCACCGCGCCGGTGAGCGAGCAGATCGCGTCGTCGAGCACCTCCGCGTCGAGGCGGCGGGCGGGGAAGCCGCCCTTGCCGGGTCCGCGCCGGTAGTCGGGCTGGTTGAAGACGTGGCGCAGGAGCGGCTTCAGGCGATAGCCGCCGTTCCTGAACACGGAGACCCAGCGGTCGAGCGCGCCGCCCTTGGCGAGCGTGCCGTAGACCCACCAGTGGACGCGCTGGACGGGCGTCTGGACGAACTTCTCGGCGAGCGGACCCTCAAGCAGCGACATGAAGGCGTTCGGCGTCGCGTCCTCCGGGCCGGGCTTCAGGTAGACGATGACCTCCTTCCACTCGCGCGTCGACTTGAAGCCCACGCGCGAGAAGTAGCGCGCGTACTTGTCGGTCGGGTCGAGGAGGAGCGCGGAGGTGACGGCCTCGGAGATGCCCTCGGGCGTCTTCTCCGCCGTCGCGCGCAGGAAGTTCACCTCCGGCACGCGGAAGTTACTGCCGCGCGCGAAGAGCAGCGCGCGCGCGAAGTCGTTCCACGGCTCGTCGTTCCGGATCGCATCGCGGATGCGGCGGTGGTAGACGTAGACGGCGTTGGGCCAGAGGTTGATCGGGAACTCGCTCTTCACGCGCAGGACGTCGCAGTAGCGCATCGCCCAGTAGTCGGCGTAGTCGTCCGTTTCGAGGAGCCGTTCGACGAGCTTCTCGCGCTTCTTCACGTCGCGCGACGCCGTGTAGTCGCCCACCTCCTCGGGCGTCGGGATGCGCCCGCAGATGTCAAGGTAGAGGCGGCGGCAGATGAGGAAGTCCGCAGCCTGCCCGCCGTTCGGCGCGAAGACCTTCATGTCGCCGCCCGGGGCGGCGAACCCGTCCCGGAAGAGCGCCATGGCGGCCGCGCTTCCAAGAAACGCCCTACGCGAAACCTGCATGTCTCGATTCCTTTCCCTGTCTACACAATTCCAAGACAGATAACAGTATATACCAAACCGCCGCCGCCCGCAAGGGCAGCTTCACTGGAGTTCGTTTCTTGTCAAACTCAATGCGACTGGGGTAGTCGCATCCACTCGTTCCCAA
>ERZ1026780.1668-NODE-1668-length-14292-cov-6.914940_pt1 | contig 14292 bp, 9 predicted proteins | sample MGYA00380126_ERZ1026780 | MGnify/ENA primary metagenome ERZ1026780 (study PRJEB33269, sample SAMEA4719762) | human gut metagenome | biome: human-associated habitat; feature: organic feature; material: feces | place: Cameroon | collected 2013-10 ... | reverse complement strand
ATGGCGATTTTGCCGCTTAACGTCGCTTCTAAACTTTACAATGCGGGCAAACTCGGCGTAAAACTCGTTTCCGTCAACATTTTCAGCGTTTTATACGTAATCACGAAAGGCGAATATAACTCTCTCGACGATCTTAAAGGCAAGGTTGTTTACAGCGTGGGTATCGGTGGTACGCCCGAGGTTGTGTTCAAAAACATTCTGACGGCAAACGGAATAAAATACGAAAGCGACGAAACCGTTGCCGACAAGGATAGAAAGGGCGACACTGTTTATTTCAACGCCGTTTCCGACGCGAAACTCGTTATGGCTGCGCTTAAAAACGACGAGGCGCATTTCGCGTTGCTCGGCGAACCCGTAGTTTCTCTGGCGATGGCAAACACCGGAGCGCATATCGCGTTCGGGCTGGAGGACGAGTGGAAAAAGGTTCACCCGGAGGTCGGATTCGTTCAGGCGGGACTTATCGTAAAATCTACCGTTCTTGAAGGCTTCGGCGGATATGTGGACGCGCTTTTGGCGGAAATGGGTAAAAACGCCGAATATCTCAAAGCCAACGCCGAAAAAGCGGTCGCCGACCTTAACGAAATCGGCGCGACGCTCCCCGCGCTCGGAGAGGAAACGCTGAAAAGATGCCTTATCGGCGCGGATAAAGCGAGCGATCGCAAAGCGGACGTCGAGGCGTTTTTGTCGGCTTTAAGTCCCGCGGATTACGGCGGGAAACTTCCCGGAAGCGATTTTTACGCAAAATAAAATTTCCTCGCAAAATAAGGAATTTGATACCTGATGAAAAAAAGTATTGAAAGTACCGTCGCGATAGTGGTCGGCGTGGTCGCTATCGTTGTAATCTGGTGCGTTGCCGCTTTTGCTTTAAACGACGAAATGATGATGCCCGCGCCGTCTGCCGTCGCGAAGGAGTTTATCGCTGTTTTTGGTGAAAAATCCACCTATAAGTCGATTATCGGCACTTTGTGGCGTTCAACGATTAGTTTTTCGGTTGCGTTTGCTTTCGCGGTTTTGTTTGCGCTTGCCGCCAACGTTTCGTCTTTTTGCGAAAAACTTTTTTATCCGCTTATCGCGCTCGTGCGCGTCGTGCCGGCAATGAGTATTATTTTCATTTGCCTTGTGTGGGTGAAGGCGGATAACAGTCCGATTGTCATTTCGTTTATCGTGGTTTTTCCGATGACGTATTCCGCGGTTCTTAACGCAATGAAAAATCGCGACAAGAAGGTTGCGGAAATGCTCAAAGTATACGGCGTAAAACCGTCAAAAGTGTTTTTCGGGGTAACGCTACCGGACGTTTTCGACAGGCTTTTCCCCGAACTTGTTTCCGTTCTCGCGTTCAACGTAAAACTCACGGTGAGCGGCGAGGCGATAGCCTACACGAAGTTCAGCATCGGCAGAGAAATGTCCCGCGCGAACGCTTTCAGCGACATGACAAGGCTTATGGCGCTTACGCTTATCGCGGTTCTTCTTTCGGTTGTTATCGAGTTGATTGTCAAAGCGGTTTATATTCTCATAAAAAGGAGGCTGCGCGATTATGGTCGTAAAAAATCTTCGCAAGGGATATAAAACGGAGGCTGGCGAAACGGTTGTTTTCAACGATTTCAACGCGGAGTTTGCCGACGGAAAAGTCACGGCGATAATGGGCGGCTCCGGGATAGGGAAAACCACGCTTTTAAACTGCGTCGCGAAACTAACGGACTATAAAGGAGAGATAGAATTTCCCGGCAATCCCGCTTACGTTTTTCAGGACGACAGACTGATTCCCGGGAAAACGGTTTTTGAAAACATCGAATTCGTTTTGCCGTTTGCCGATAAGGAAGAGAGAAGAAAACGCGTTAAAACCGCGCTTGAAATCACCGAACTGACTGCCGAAGCGGGCAAATATCCGCAGGAATTATCGGGCGGGCAAAAGAAGAGAGTTTCGCTTGCCAGAGCGTTTGCGAGCGGCAGAGAATTAATGCTTCTTGACGAACCGCTTTCGTCGCTCGATATCGGGCTGAAATTCAGAATTTTCGAGGTGATGAAAAGGTTGTTCGCCTCGCAAAAAACCGTGTTGATGGTAACGCATGACGTGGACGAGGCTTTGACTTTGGCGAACGAAATCGTCATAATCGGGAAAACGGGCGCGGAATATCGTAAAACGATTTCTTCCGACGTTTTCGAAAGAGATATTGTCGGCGAAGAGTGTAATCTGATAAGAAAAGAGATAATCGGATATTTAAAGAACGGAATTTCGGATTAAAAATCGTAAAATTAAGCGAGCCGCCCTTGCGTAAGGGCGGCTCGCGTTTTGTTTGATAAATTCCGAAAAGTGAAAATCAATACATAACGCTCGACAAAATCTCGGTGTAAGTCGGGAAAGGCCAGTAGGTCTTGTCGACGAGCGTTTCGAGTTCGTCGGCAATCGCTCTCAGTTTGTCCATGTCGGGAATCATCGCGTCCCTGTGATAACGCGCGAGCGTTAAAGCGTCTTTCATCGAAGATGACGTTTTTATATCCTTTTCGAGTTTCCCGGTCGCTTTAAGAAGTTTATCATTGAGAGCGATAAGTTTATCTATAAGTCGTTTATCGGCGGTTTTCGCTATATCTATGCCGATTGCCGCCTTTGCGGAAAGCCCATTCGCGAGTTCGTCGGAATAACCTATCGATGCGGGGAGAATTTCCCTTCTTGCCATTCTCGCCATGGTCTTCGCTTCCACGTCTATCAACTTTGCGTAACTGTCGAGTTGAATCTCGTATCTCGATCTGATTTCCGTTTCGGTTAAAACGCCGTGGCGGACGAACAGGTCGATGTTCTTCTTTTCGAGATAATAAGGCAACGCGTCGACAGTCGTTTTAAGGTTAAGCAGTCCGCGTTTTTCGGCTTCTTTAACCCATTCGTCGGAGTAGTTGTTGCCGTTGAAAACAATGCGTTTATGTTCCGTATAACTTTTCTTCACGAGTTCCAGAACGCTCGCGTTCAGGTCGGTCGATTTTTCCAGGACGTCGGCATAATCTTTCAGGGCGTCGGCAACGATGGTGTTGATAACGACGTTCGCCGCCGAAACGGACATGTCCGAGCCGACCATACGGAATTCAAACTTATTACCGGTGAAAGCGAAAGGCGAAGTTCTGTTTCTGTCGGTCTTGTCCTTATCGAATTTGGGGATAAGTCCGCTCGTGATTTTAAGCACTTCGGCTTTGATTTCGTTGTACTTAGCGCCGTTTTCAATGGAATTGAGAATATTTCCGAGTTCCTCGCCGATAAACATTGAAACGATAGCCGGGGGCGCTTCGTTCGCACCGAGTCTGTGGTCGTTGCCTGCCGAGGCTACGGAAATGCGGAGCAGATCCTGATATTTGTCCACGGCGGTTATGACAGCCGAAAGGAAGAGTAAAAATCTCGTGTTGTTTTCGGGGTGGTCGGTCGGGTCGAGCAGGTTTTCGCCGCGGTCGGTCGCCATCGACCAGTTATTGTGCTTACCGCTTCCGTTAATTCCGTCGAAGGGCTTTTCGTGGAGGAGGCAAACCATTCCGTGGCGATTCGCGACGGATTTCATAACGGACATTACGATCTGGTTGTGGTCCACGGCGTCGTTCGAGGGCGTATAAACGCAGGCGAGTTCGTGCTGAGCGGGAGCGACTTCGTTATGCTTCGTCTTTGCGTAAACGCCGAGTTTCCAGAGTTCCTCGTCGAGATCGCTCATATAATCCCAGACTCTCTGTTTGATTTTCCCGAAGTAATGATCTTCGAGTTCCTGTCCTTTTGGCGGACGCGCTCCGAAAAGCGTTCTGCCGCAGGTCGCGAGGTCGAGTCTGTGTTCGTAAACTTCCTTATCGACGAGGAAGTATTCCTGTTCCGCGCCGACGGTGGATATAATTCTTTTGGTTTCGTTATCCCCGAAAATTCTCATAACGCGCAGAACTTGTTTGTTGAGCGCTTCGATACTTTTTAAAAGCGGGGTTTTTTTGTCGAGCGATTCGCCGCCGTAGGAGCAGAAAACGGTGGGGATATAAAGCGAGCCGTCTCTTACGAACGCTTTCGCCGACGGATCCCATGCCGTGTACCCTCTTGCTTCAAACGTGGAACGAAGTCCGCCGCTGGGGAAACTCGACGCGTCCGGTTCGCCCTTAACGAGCATTTTGCCCGAGAATTTCGTCACGACGCCGCCTTTTCCGTCCGGTTCGATAAACGCCTCGTGCTTTTCGGCGGTTACGCCCGTCATCGGCTGGAACCAGTGCGTGTAGTGCGTCGCGCCCTTTTCCATTGCCCACGCCATCATCGCTTTCGCGATTTCGTCTGCCGCCGCGCGGATCAAAGGCACGTTTTCGTCAACGGTTTTTCTGTAACTTTCGTATGCTTCTTTGGAAATCCTTTTCTCCATTTCCGCGTCCGTGAAAACGTTCTCGGCAAAGATCTTTTCGATAGTTGTGTTTTTCATATGTAGCCTCCGTTATTTTTATTTGTTGCGGGTTTTAAGGCAACTCGCTATGAATCCGCGGAACAGCGGATGGGATCTGTTTGGTCTGGATTTAAATTCGGGGTGAAACTGCGTGCCGACGAAGAATCTGTCGCCCTCTATCTCCACCGTTTCCACGATTCGGCCGTCCGGCGAAATTCCGGAAAGAACGAGTCCGTTGTCCTCGAGAACTTTGCGGTAATCGTTGTTGAATTCGTATCTGTGACGGTGGCGTTCGGAAATCTCGTCCGCGCCGTAACATTCGCGCATCTGCGTGCCTTGTTTAACGGAGCAGGGGTATGCGCCGAGCCTCATCGTTCCGCCTTTGGGGATATTTCCTTGCTGGTCGGGCATAAGGTCTATTACTTTATATTTCGCGTTTTCGTCGAATTCGCCCGAAGTCGCGCCGGCGAGATTGCAGACGTGGCGGGCGTATTCCATAACCATTATCTGCATGCCGAGACATATGCCGAAGTAAGGCAGATCGTGTTCTCTTGCGTATCTGCAGGTTTCGATCATTCCTTCGACGCCTCTCGAGCCGAAGCCGCCCGGAACGATGATTCCGTCCACGTCTTTATAGATTTCCGCGGCGGTATCGGGCGTGACTTCTTCGCTGTCGACCCATTTTATGTCTACATAGCAGCCGTTTTCGTAGCCCGCGGAATAAAGCGCTTCCACAACGGAAAGATAGGAATCGTGAAGTTTGACGTACTTCCCGACGAGCGCTACCGTTACGTGTTTTTTTCTGCCGTTTATGCGGCGGATAAGTTCTTTCCACGGAGTGAGGTTGAGTTTGCTTCTGAGTTTAAGTTCTCTGCAAACGACCTTGTCGAGTCCGTTGTTGTGAAGCATTATAGGCGTCTGATAAAGGCAGTCGAGCGTTACGTCCGAGATTACGCAATCGGGTTTAACGTTGCAGAAAAGCGCGATTTTCTTTCTCAGGTCGTCGCCTATGTCGGAATCGGAACGGGTGACGATAACGTCCGGGTGAATACCGAGCGACTGAAGTTCTTTAACGCTGTGCTGAGTTGGCTTTGTTTTATATTCGTCCGAGCCGGAAACGTAAGGAACGAGGCAGACGTGAATGAACAGGCAGTTTTCTCTGCCTACGTCCGAGGCGTACTGTCGGATTGCTTCGAGAAAGTGCGCGCTCTCGATGTCGCCTATCGTTCCGCCGATTTCGGTGATAACCACGTCGGCTTTGGTAACTTCGGCGTTCTTTCTGATGAATTTTTTCGTTTCGTTGGTTACGTGCGGAATTATCTGAACGGTCTGACCGAGATATTCGCCTCGTCTTTCCTTTTCGAGAACTTTGGAAAACACCTTGCCCGAAGTGAGGTTGGAGTATTTGTTGAGGTCCTCGTCGATGAATCTTTCATAATGCCCGAGGTCGAGATCGGTTTCCGCGCCGTCCTCTGTCACGTAAACTTCGCCGTGCTGAATGGGGTTCATCGTTCCCGGGTCAACGTTCATATAGGGATCGAGTTTCTGAGCCGCGACTTTGTAACCTCTGAGTTTTAAAAGTCTGCCGAGCGAAGCCGCGACGATTCCTTTGCCGAGCCCCGAAACGACGCCGCCCGTAACGAATATGTATTTGGTCATAACTTATCTCCGTCCTGTCGCGCAATATATTTGCCCTTCGCGATTCAGGATTTTTATTGTCCGTTTTGTCGAAAAAACGGGTGTAAATATACCTTTCGGAGTCTTTGAAAATAAAAAAGGGCGTTTTTTTTTAGAAACTGTGAAAGTTCCTAAAAAAACGCCCCGAAAAGCAATATTCAAAAAACGTGTTTTAGCATACTACTATTTTTTTCGTTTGTCAAGCGTTGAACGGAATAATTTTCAAATTTTTTTTCATTGTCGCCGGCGGTTGTTTTGCGTGAAGTTCCGCCTCGTTTCGCGAACAGAATTTATATTATATATTGATATATACGTCGTGTTATTGAGTTATTTTCGTCACGTATTTATCCGGCAGGAAGTCGAGATAAGGCGACGGCGCGCGGCGGTAATTTACGTCGTAAAAAGTTTTGTATCTGGGGTAAGTTATCGTCAGTTTTTCTTTCGCCCTCGTCAGCGCGACGTAAAAAACCCTTTTTTCTTCCTCTTCGTTGCCGCTTGCCACCGCGCCGAAAGAAGGAAACTCGCCCTCGCCCGCTCCCGCGACGATTACCTTTTTAAACTCGCATCCTTTCGACTGATGAACTGTTACGAGAGGGGCTTTGTTGAACTTTTTAACAAGCACGTCCATCTGGCTGCCCGATAGCGATACGTCCTGCAAAAACGCCTTTAACGAACTTATAGGCTCGCTTTTGTCGATATAACTCTTCAAGGTCCGATAAAAATCGTTGGTCGATTCTTTGTCGGTGAGGTCGTTCTTATCTTTCGTAACGCCGAGTTTTCCGGCGCAGGTTTTAACGAGCGTGAGCAAGTCGTTATCGATAAGCATTTGCCTCAGCGAACGCGTGAGTTCGTAAAAATCTCTGAACACCGCAGAGAATCTTTCGGTCACGTTCGTCCGCGCCGCGCTCGTGGGGCGAATATAGTTTTTTATAAAAACGCCGAGAACTTTTTCGGTTGCCGCTACGTCCGAAAATGCGTCGTGAGCGCGCTCGTTTACGATGCCGAACGCGTCGCAGAGCGTGGCGAGTTTGTAGTCGCCCGTTCCGGGTTTTAAAAGCGCGGCGATTTTAAGCGTATCGTAACGATAGCCGAAGTCGTGGGGTATGTTTTCGGTCCTGAGTTCTCTTTCGAGAATGATGTCGTCGAACGACGCGCTGTTATGCCCCGCGAGTACGCATCCTTTCGCGAATTCGCAGAAGTCTGCGAGGACTTCCGCCGCGGGCGCGCCGCCGTGAGATCGGATATATTCTTCGTTGTAGCCGTGAACGGCTTCGGCGGCTTTTTTGATGGGTACGGACGGGATAATAAAGCGGTTAAACGTCTTTATCGTTCCGTTTTTGCCCGTTTTAACCGCAGAAATCTGTATCGCGCGGTCGTCGTCGAGATCGAGCCCCGTCGTTTCGAGGTCGTAAACAACGACGTTTCCTTTCGCGTAAGCGTCCGTCAGCGGTTTGTAATAATCGCCGGAAAGGTAAACTTGTTCGGACAAAAACTGTCCCACGGACAAGCCGAGAGAAGAGTAATCGTTGATCGCGGCGATCATTTCTCCCGTCACGCCGTCCACGCATTTCCCCGCGAGCCGCAAAAACGACGTTTCGTCGTCGGGGTTGATTATCAGCCTTAAAAATGCAAGATAATCCTTGATAAGCGGTTTTTTATAGAACTGAAAATGAGTGTCCGCGGTGAAAAAATCTATCCTTTGGTCGGCGGGAAGACTTGTGTTGATTTTTTGCAGGCGGCGGTAAAGGTCGGCGATATATCTGTTGGAGCGCGCCATAACGCAAACGTCCTTCGCTTCTCCGCGAAAAGCCTTAACTTCGTCGAAAATGGCTTTCGCTTCGCCCTCCGCGCCGTCGCAGGCGATTATTTTTATCTTTTCGTCTTCCTCGTTGCTTCCGGCGGTTTCTTCCGTGGAGGCGGAAGGGATTTCCGGTTCTTCGAGCGTTTGCCCGGCGTTGAACGCCGCGTTGAGATAATATGCGGAAGCGTAGGCGAGTATCGGCGAAGAACGCCTGTTTTTTTCGAGATTGACGGTTATCGCGCCGTATTCCTTTTTGAAGTTTTCGATTATTTCAAAAGGTTTCGAGCCTCGCCAGCCGTAAATGGTCTGGAACTGATCGCCGCAAAGCATAACGTTCGCGCCGTCGAAAAAGCACTTCATTATCTCGTATTCGAAAAGGCTTGTATCCTGCATTTCGTCCACGATAATCAACTTATAGGCTGGTTTTTGATAGTTGATGTCTGAAATAATTTCCTTGGCGGAAAAGATTAAATCGTCGAAGTCGCACAGCGCGGAAGCGTCGAGCGCGAATTTGTATTTTTCCATTATTTCCGAGCCTTTGCGTTTTAAAAGCGAAATCAGGTTTTCGTCGGTATATCTCACCGCTTTGTTTTTAACGGTGAAACACGAGCGGAATTCGTCGCTCGAAGAGAGCAGAGAATCGATCGCCGCGCCGTAACCGCCGGGCGAAAAATACCTGCAACCCGTTTCGGCGCGGCGGTGCTTGATCATCGAAACGGCTTTGACGAGATTTTTGGTCGGGACGGGTACAAATCCGTCAGCCGTTTTATATTCTCCCGAAGCGACGTATTCGTTAAGCACGGATTTTATCATTTCGCCGTCGTCGATTTCGTCCGCAATCTGTTTATCCGAAAATCTGCCCGTTTTCCGTCCGTATTCGCGCATAAGTCTGTAACAGAACCCGTGAATGGTGAAAACTTCCGGGCGGAAATTTCCGCAGTAAAGCAGAATGTCGTTGCGGAGTTCCTCGGCGGCTTTAACCGTAAACGTAAGACAGAGTATTTTGTCCGCTTCGATGCCGAGTTGCTCGGCTTTCACGATTTTCTGCGCCACGGTATACGTTTTACCCGTCCCCGCTCTTGCGAGCAGAAGAACGTTTTTATTGAATTCGTTCACGGCTTTCGCCTGCATTTCCGATAACATATTTATATGATAACATTTTATTTCAAAAACTGCAACAACTCCGCGAAATTAAATCCTGCGCGCGAAATTTAATTGCCGCGGTTGCGTAAAATGCGAATAAAAGCCGTAAAATCGCGTAAAATCATACGATTCTACCGTCGGTAGAGAACGAAAACCGTATTTCTACCGCCCGTAAACGCATCGTATATTAAAAACGAACAACAATAGACAACAAAACCGCCCGACAAGTGGTAAAATTGAAACGTAAACGTTCGCTTACGGAAGGAAACCGAAGCGGACGAAAAGACGAAACAATAACAGAAAAAAGGATAAATGTAATATAAGGAGATACTTATGAGTAATTACGTACTTGGTTGCGGTTCGACCGTGGATCTTAACGAACAGCATCTTAAAGAAAGAAACGTCGACGTGCTGCCCTTCCATTTCAGACTCGGCGAAAAAGATTACGACGACGACTTCGGGAAAAGCATCGCTTATAAAGATCTTTACGCCGAAATGGCTAAGGGAACGCCCGCGAAAACGAGCCAGACGACAGCCGCCGAATACGAAGAAAAGTTCGCGCCCGTTCTCGAAAAGGGGCTGGACGTGGTTCACGTTACGCTCTCGTCCGGAATATCCGGTTCTTACGGCTCGTGCCTTATCGCCAAAAAAACGCTCGAGGAAAAATTCCCCGGCAGAAAAGTTTACGTCATCGATTCGCTTTGCGCGTCCTCGGGATACGGAATGTTGATCGATCTTGCCGCAGACTATCGCGACGAAGGTCACAGCGCGGCGGAACTCGCCGATTATATCGAGAAAACGAAATTGCGTATTCATCACTTGTTTTATTCTATGGATTTATCCGCTTACGTCCGCGGCGGCAGAGTTTCGCAAGCGGCGGGGATAATCGGCAGTCTGCTCAGAATCTGTCCCCTTCTTTACGTCAGCGCGGAAGGAAAGTTGCTGATAAAAAAGAAACTCATCGGCAAGAGAAGAGCGGTGATCGAGTTGATAAACGAAATGCTTAAAAATGCGGACGACGGAGAGGATTACGACGGACCTTGCTATCTCTGCAATTCGGAAAGTCTTGAGGACGCCGAGTATACCGTTTCCGAAATCGAAAAGGCTTTCCCCAACCTTAAGGGTAAATGCAAAATTTTCGACATAGGCGCGACGATAGGTTGCCACACGGGAGCCGGCACCGTCGCGGTGTTCTTCCTCGGCAAACCGAGAATAGCGTGAACAGCGCAATAAATAACACGGAAGAAAAGAATAAAAATGAACGATTTTATTGTAAGTTGCGGTTCTACTGCGGATTTGAGCGAAGAAACCGCGAAAAAAAGAAACATAGCGGTTTTGCCGTTCTGCTTTCGCATCGGAGAAACCGATTATACCGACGATTTCGGCAAAAGCATATCCAACGAAGAGTTTTATAAACTCACTTCGGGCGGGGCTAAAGTAAAAACAAGTCAGATTTCGTCGGGGCGTTACGTCGAATTTTTCGAGCCGTTTTTAAAAGACGGCAAGGACGTTCTGCACGTAACGCTCTCGTCAGGGCTTTCGGGAACTTACGAATCCTGTCTGTCGGCAAAAAAGGAACTCGAAGCAAAATACCCGGAAAGGAAAGTTTACGTAATAGATTCGCTTTGCGGCTCTATGGGCTACGGAATGCTTGTTTTAAGCGCGGCGGATTATCGCGACGAGGGGCGAAGCGCGGCGGAAATCGCCGCTTTGCTCGAAGAGGACAGAAAAAAGGTTAAAGCGTTTTATTTCACGCCCGATCTTTCCGCGTTCATCCGCGGCGGCAGGCTTTCCCCTGCGGCGGGTTTCATAGGTTCTCTTTTGAAAATAGTTCCGCTTCTCGGCGTTACGGAGGACGGAAAACTGTTCGTAAAAAAGAAACTCATCGGCAAGAAAAGAGCGATAAGCGAATTGATTGCGGAAATGAAGGATAACGCCGCGAACGGAACGAATTACGACGGACCTTGTTACGTTTGCCATGCGGCTTGCGAAGACGACGCGAAATCGGTCGTAACCGAAATTGAGAAAGTTTTTCCGTCGCTCAAAGGCAAATGCGTCATATCCGAAATCGGACCGACGATGGGTGCTCATTGCGGAGCGAGTACGGTGGCGGTGTTTTTCGAAAGTTGAAAAGAAGGCTGATTGCCGGATTCTATGCCAGACAAGAATAAAACGAACCTTGCCAAAACGTCGAATTTAATTCTTGTCCGGCTTCGGTGAAAATTACGGTGAAAATCACGGTGAAAAAGGCAGCGCAAAATGCGAAATTTATTACAAATTTTCACATAGACAAAAACGGTAAAAAAACTCGCGAAAACCCGAAAATATGTTGATAACTTTTTCTGAAATGTGGATAACCCGGGGTTTTTGATAAAAGTTATCCACATTTATCCACAAAAACGTATGTTCGCGTGGAAAACTCGCGGAGCGAAAATCTTCGTGTTAATCGGGAAAATCGATTTTCGGGGCGGCGGAAAACTTCGTCAAGCGTTTATGCCACCTTTTTCGGGAAAAATTTAATTTGTATTTTCATTCGCATTTTTGCGGGTGTATAAAGGTCCGCCGCAGGCGATTGTCTTTAAAAACAATCGCCTGCGGCGGATTTAAAAGAGAGCCGCGGTTGCGTTTTTTAAACGCCGCCACGGCTCGTTATATTATCTTATTATAACTCGTTTATTATCTCATTATATTAAAGGATTACGTTGATATGAACTTTCTTGCCCTTGTGAAGAACGAAACTGCCTTTCGCTTTAACTTCCGGAGCAATCGTAAGATCGTTCACGGAGAGTTTCGTTTCGTCGATCGAAACGCCGCCGCCCTCTATGAGCCTTCTCGCTTCGCCTTTTGATTTGGCAACGCCCGCGCCGACCATTATGTCGAGAATATTATCCGCGCCGTTTGCGTTATAAGAGGGCATATCTTCCGCGTTTCCGCCGAAAGCCGCTTTCGCCTGTTTTCTCGCCTGTTCGGCTTTTTTTTCGCCGTGAACGAGTTTCGTAACTTCAAACGCAAGTCTTTCTTTCGCGGCGTTCATTCTTTCGTCGTTGTATTTCGTGAGTTCGGCGATTTCATCCATATCCATAAACGTCAGAAGCCGCATACATTCCGCAACTTTGCAGTCTTCCACGTTTCTGAAATATTGATAGAAGTCGTAAACGGAGCATTTGTTTTCGTCGAGCCAGAGCGCGCCTTTCTGAGTTTTGCCCATCTTTTTGCCTTCGCTGTTCAAAAGGAGAGTGCAAGTAAGGCAATAAGCGTCCTTTTGTTCCTTTCTGCGGATAAGGTCCACGCCTGCGAGCATGTTCGACCATTGGTCGTCGCCGCCCACTTCGAGCGAGCAGCCGTATTCGCGGTTTAAATGCAAAAAGTCGTACCCCTGCATAAGCATATAGTTGAATTCAAAGAACGTGAGTCCTTTTTCCATTCTCTGCTTAAAGCACTCCGCCGTAAGCATTTTGTTCACGGAAAAATATACGCCGATATCGCGCAGGAAGTTTACGTAATTGAGATCGAGAAGCCAGTCCGCGTTATTCGCGATGATCGCGCCGTTTTCGCCCTCGAAGTTTATGAAGCGGGACATCTGCTTTTTGAAACACTCGATGTTATGGTTAATCGTTTCTCTCGTCATCATCTGACGCATGTCCGATCTGCCGGAGGGGTCGCCTATCATGCCCGTGCCGCCGCCGAAAAGAGCGATGGGGCGGTGTCCGTATTTCTGCATCCACGCCATAGCCATAATCGGAATGTAATGACCTATATGCAAACTGTCCGCCGTCGGGTCGAATCCGACGTAAAAAGTGACGCTTTCGGTTTCGAGTTTCTTTCTGAGATCGTCGCCGTAAACGGTTTGTTTTATAAATCCGCGTTCTTCGAGAACGTCCATAACGTTTTTCATTTTTTCACCTCTCGGGCGGAAAGTTTTACCTCGCCGCAACCGAATAACATTTTAACATTAAAACAATATAAAAGCAAGCAAAAAAATCTTAAAATAACGGTTAAATAATAATTGTAAATTTTTTTTCGATATGATATAATGTAAACAAATAGAAGCCGAAAGAATTTCGGCGCGTTTTACCGAAAAAATTTTTGGAGGAATATTTATGCAATATTCAAACGAAGTAAAGGATATGGTCTGCGTAGCCAAAGGTCCCAAGCACGGACCCGCGCCTATTCCCGAAGAAGGGCTTTGGGTAGAGGCGAAACAGATTACCGACATCAGCGGATTTACCCACGGCGTCGGTTGGTGCGCTCCCCAGCAGGGCGCCTGCAAACTTTCGCTCAACGTCAAGAAGGGCGTTATCGAAGAGGCGTTGATCGAAACCATCGGTTGCTCCGGTATGACTCACTCCGCGGCAATGGCTTCCGAGATTCTTCCCGGAAAAACCATTCTCGAAGCGCTTAATACCGACCTTGTGTGCGACGCTATCAACACCGCTATGAGAGAACTCTTCCTGCAGATTGTTTACGGACGTACTCAGTCCGCTTATTCCGACGACGGTCTTGTTATCGGCGCGGGACTCGAAGATCTCGGAAAAGGACTTCGCTCTCAGGTCGGTACAATGTACGGCACGAAGGAAAAGGGAACGAGATATCTCGAAATGGCTGAAGGTTACGTAACCAGAATGGCTCTCGACAAAGATATGCAGGTTATCGGTTACGAGTTTATCTCGCTCGGCAAAATGACCGATTTCATTAAAAAAGGAATGACTCCGAACGAAGCGTATGAAAAGGCTAAAGGTCACTACGGCAGATTTGAAAACGCTTACAAATATATCGATCCGAGAAAGGAATAAGGAGAAGAAGAAATGGCTTTATTTGAAGGATATGAAAGAAGAATTGACAAAATCAATGCTACTTTGAAAGAATACGGCATTTCTTCGGTTGAAGAATGCAAGGAAATCTGTCTTGCTCACGGCGTCGATTGCGACGATATAGTGAGAAGCACTCAGCCCATCTGCTTTGAAAACGCCGTCTGGGCGTACACCGTAGGCGCGGCTATCGCTATAAAGAGCGGCGCAAAGAAAGCCGCCGACGCCGCCGCTAAAATCGGCGTAGGACTTCAGTCGTTCTGTATTCCCGGCTCGGTTGCCGAGAACAGAAAAGTAGGTCTCGGTCACGGAAACCTCGGCGCAATGCTCCTTTCGGACGACACCGATTGTTTCTGCTTCCTCGCGGGGCACGAATCTTTCGCCGCGGCGGAAGGCGCGATCAAAATCGCTCTTAACGCGAACACCGTAAGAACCAAACCTTTGAGAGTTATCCTCAACGGTCTCGGCAAAGACGCCGCAA
>ERZ1026780.1667-NODE-1667-length-14297-cov-13.955484_pt1 | contig 14297 bp, 10 predicted proteins | sample MGYA00380126_ERZ1026780 | MGnify/ENA primary metagenome ERZ1026780 (study PRJEB33269, sample SAMEA4719762) | human gut metagenome | biome: human-associated habitat; feature: organic feature; material: feces | place: Cameroon | collected 2013-10 ... | reverse complement strand
AACCGTGACTGGGAGCAAGTTTTTTGCTGAATACATTTATAATGCGTTTGCCCTGCGCATGACGTTCTGCGCATTTAAAGAATTTTTCTTTTTTGCTACAATTGCTTCAATGGAATGGACAGTTCATTCTGTTAAAATAGAATAAAGGACTAAAAATGAATATAATTTCTTGGAACGTAAATGGAATCAGGGCTGTTGAAAAGAAAGGCTTTTTGAGCTGGCTTTCGGATTGCGGCGCGGATGTTGTATGCATTCAGGAAACAAAAGCCAATCCGGCTCAGCTTTCCGAAAATCTGATTTCTCCGCCTTACGGAGAAAACGCTTCCGCCGCGCTTTCTGATTCTTCCGGCGGCGCGGGACTCTTTGACGACTGCAAAAGATATTTTTCTGCATTCAGCAGCGCAAAAAAAGCCGGCTACAGCGGAACTGCAATTTACAGCAAGGTAAAGCCAGATTCGGTGGAAAATCTTGGGGACGCGCGCTTTGACGACGAGGGGCGTGTTACAATCGCAAAATTTGGAAAAATCGCCGTAATCAGCGCGTATTTTCCGAACAGCCAGGAGGCTGGAGCAAGGCTTGATTATAAACTTGAATTTAACAAGGCGATTCTTAAAAAATGTGATGAGCTTGTTTCAGAAGGCTTTAACGTTGTGCTTGGCGGCGACTACAATGTTGCGCACACTCCGATTGATTTGGCAAATCCTGCCACAAACGAAAAGAATCCAGGCTATCTGCCGGAAGAACGTGAATGGTTCACAAGTTTCTTGAACGCAGGGTACGTGGATACATTCAGAAAATTCAACAGCGAGCCTAAGCAGTATACATGGTGGAGCTACAGGTTTCATGCGCGCGAAAAGAACATAGGGTGGCGCATTGACTATTGGTGCGTTCATAAAAAATTCGAAGATAAAGTTGTTTCTTCAACAATTATGGCGGATGTGACTGGAAGCGACCATTGCCCGATTCAAATACAGATTGAAGAATGAACTTCCTTCTATTTTGAAATATGATATAATAGCCCGAATGCCGTTTTTTTTGTAAAAAAAATAAAAGCGCAGGCAGATTTACAATTTGTGAAGATTTTTGGCGATTGAATTAATTAAAGTGCGGAGCACCCGAATTCAAGCAAAATCCATCTGAGCAAATTGGAAATCTGCTCAGAGCGTTCTTTCATAATTTGCAAAAAAACTCGAAATTAAGGTTAATAGAAAAAAATATTGGAGTCAGAAAAATATGCTTGCATACTTAATTAATTTTTTAAAAGCGCTTAACTCAAATTCAAAGCCGTCTCAGATTGCAAATTCTTTCTGCATTGGCCTTATCCTTGGATTTATGCCAAAAAACAATCTTCTCTGGTATGTGCTCTTTGTCTTTTTCGCATTTGTGCGCATAAATAAATGCGGATATTACATAATGATTCTTATCGGAACGCTTTCTGCGTATCTTCTTGATCCGCTTTTTGACCGGATTGGCTATGCCGTGCTAACTTTTGCGCCGCTTGAAAATTTTTACGCCTGGGCGCTGGACGTTCCGTTTGTTGGGTTTACAAAATTTAACAACACGATTGTAGCCGGCTCTCTTGTGTTCGGGCTTCTTGCATATATTCCGTTTTTTCTTCTTATGTATCTTGTTATAAAATTGTGGCGAAAGCACATCGCGCCAAGGTTTAATGATTCTAAAGTCCTTAAGACTATTTACAGCATTCCGGTTATCGGAAAGATTGCCTCAAAAGCGGCAGAGCTGATTTAACTGAATTTTTCTGGAGAAATATCATGGCTAAGAAAACAGAGACTGAAAATATAGAAAAAAATACTGAAAAAAAACACGCTCCTGAGAATGTAAAAAAATCTTCAAAAACCGCCGTAAAAAAAGAAAAAAAGGTAAAGCTTCTTCCGGCGAAAAAACTTCCTGGATTCTACAGAAAAAAGTTCACCGAAAAAGATTTTGAAAAGAAGGTCCTTAAAAAGATATACATAGAAGCAGACAAAAAACTTGTAGGCTCGCAGTTTAAAAAGGAAAAGGATAAAAAGGGCAGGGAGTTCCTGGCTTTTGACAGGTCTGCGAAAATCCCGAAAAACGAATTTATCCGCTGCAAAAAAATCGCGGTCGACCTGAAAAATCAAAAAGCCGGTATAAAACTTGTTCCTCTTCTTGCCGTTGTCTGCCTGTTTGCCGCAATCGGAATCAGCGTGACGCTCTTTAAGAATATTGTGGTAAAAAAAGGATTGACCGCCACAATGCAGGGAATTTTCGGGGCTAAGACAGACATTCAGAAAGTTGACCTTCAGATTTTCGGGGCGTCGCTTGAAATCAGCGGACTTGCCCAGGCTAGTTCAGAATCCCCGATGAAAAATATTTTTGAAATTGATAAAATTGACGTTGACTTTAATCTTACAGATTTGCTCCGCGGAAAATTCCATGCAAAAAATATAGAAGTTTCCGGCGTTGCGATCGACACTGAGCGAAAGACATCCGGCGAGCTTGCGCGTAAGCCAAAAGCCAAGAAGCAGAAGGAAGTTGTCGCCGGCACAAAAAAAGATTCTGACTCAATAATGAATGCGGCTGCTGACCAGCTTAAAAAAATGTTTGAAAGCTACAATCCTGAGACGATGCTTTCCAACATTCAGAATGAGCTGAAATCTCCGGCTGTGGCAAATTCTATAGCCTCTGATGTAAATGCTAAGGTTGAAAAATGGAAGAATGTTCCGAACGAATACCAGGCTTCTATCGCAAAGCTTTCCGCGAGCGTTGATTCCCTTGTAAAAACAAACTGGGGAAACATTACAAACGCCGCCACGCTGAAAAAAGCGATAAGCGATATTGAAACCGCCATGAACGAGTCGAATTCTCTGAAAAAAAAGATGTCGGCCACTTCAAGGGATATAAAGACTGATACAAATGCGGTAAACGGTTATTCAAGACAGCTTCGGAATGCGATAAAAGCGGATTCTAGTCTGGTGGATTCAAAAATTTCCGAGATGAAGAAACTTTTTTCCGCTGACGGACTTAAAGATATTCTTACAGAAGGCGTCCGTGGAATCATCCTTGAAAAAGCCGGAAAATTTTATCCGTACATTGACCAGGCGCTTACGGCCGCAATGAATTCAAAGGGAAATTCAAATGAGGCGGCGGATTCAAAAAAATCCGCGGAAAAGACTGAAAAGAAGGCTAAAAAAGCAGAAAAATCAACTGGACACGCCCGCTCCGCAGGAAGAACAGTTTATTACAAAAAAGATACAGTTCCAAAGCTCTTGATAGAAAATGTTGTGGCTTCCGGCTACGAATACAAGTCAAACGAGCTTCTGTTCAAGGGAACGGCCACTGAAATTTCCAGCGACCAGAATATGCGCGGAAAACCTGCGAAAATCAACGCGGATTTTAAGGTTATGGGAAAACCTAACAAGGCTTCTGTTACAATTGATGCCCGCGACAATTCCGCCGCGCCTTTGGTTCTTGCTGACTATTCAGGAAAAGGTTATCCGGTGAGCGCAAATGCCCAGGTTTTCAGCCTTAGCTCGGCAAGCGACATTGATGCGGTTCTTACCTGCAAAAAAGACGGAAGTTTTACGGTCGGCGGAACTTTGAATATGAATATAACCGAGATACAGGGAATGGATTTTGAGCCGGCGAAAGTTTCTGAGCTTTACAAAAAGGCTGTTTCCGGCATAAAAAATCTTTCGGTTGGCTTCCGGGTTCTGTACAGCAAAAACGGCGCGCTGAACGTTGAGCTTACAGACATTGAAAAACTTACAAGGCAGCTCGTAACTCCGGTAACGCAGGCCCTTGCAAGTGAGTTGAATTCAATCGCTTCAGAAGCGCAGGCGAATGTAGCAAAAGTCCTTGGCGAAAAGACAGGAATCGCATCAGAGCAGATTGCCGCGTTCACAGATATTTCAGGACTTCTGAACAACCAGATGAACTCGCTGAACAGCCTGCAGAAGCGGCTTGAAGACCAGAAAACAAAAATCAACAGGCAGCTGTCTAATGCCGCAAAAGGCGCGGCTGTAGATGCTCTTAAAAAGTTTAAATTTTAATCATTCCTGGCAGGCGGTTTTGCTGAAGTTCCTTGTAAGCAGGGGAATCAGCATTCCGCCGGCCGCGTTTCCAAGTATTACAGAAATAAAAATCAAGACGTTTTGCGGCGTGAATGCGTTCAAGCCGTTTGCAATTCCGTTATAGAAAGAATTTGCGATTGAGTGGTCGAATCCGCACAGAATAAAAACCGGTATATAAATAAAGACGCCTGCCTTGCTGCCTTTTTTCCATGTGTCAACGGAAAGGAACATAAGGATTCCGCAGAAGAGGCCGGAAATAAAAAGCCGTAGAAGCGGAGTCTGTGTCTTTGCATAGTAAATTTCTTTTGCCGGCTCAACGACCAGCGGAAATGCATAGCCTGCCATAATTCCCAGAATATAAGTAGAAAGAAGGTTGAACGAAAGCGTAAGAATTACAAGACGAATGTATTTTGCGTCTTTAAAATTATATGCGATATAGCCAACTTTTCCTGTATAAAGATTGAATCCGTACATACAGATTGTGTAAAGTCCTGCCGCAAACAGGAACGCGCCGAGCGGCCTTAAGTTCAAGGCGAGGCATGAAAGGTAAACAGTTCCGCCGATGCAAATCATCAGGCCGGAAAGAATGGATTTTTTTATATCATTTATCATAACTTTACAAGATTACCACGTTACAGAAACTTTCTCAATGTGATAGAATAAAATTATGTCTAAAGTATTTTTGCGGATTTCTGGTATAGTTTTTTTTATGTTCACGCTTGCGGCGGCAATCCCTGTGCTGGCAAGAAATATAGATTCTTTTGCTTTTTTTGTTGCTTCTCCGGATTTAGGCTGGGGGCTGTTCTACGTTTTTACGGGATTTTTGCTTTGTTCGTTTTTTCTGTTTGCGTTGTTTTCCACTGGAACCGCGGCGATTTTCGCAGGCGGGCAGGGATATACCCAGTCGGTCTGGAACTGCGGAATTTACTCGCTTTTCTGTGTAGGTCTGTTTACAACAATACTGCTTTTGACCGGAGTTACGGAAGAAGAGCAGGAAATTCTTCTTGTATGCGAAATAGCCCTGCTGGCGGTAATCCTTTACAATGCGATAATCTTTTTCTGCCTGCGCAAGGAAGAAGAGTTCTACTGGAAAAACCTTATGCCGGCTGATTCAAATTCAAAGCTCTGCCTAAAAGTCTACGCTCTTATGATTACCGTAATTGAAATCGCGAGCTTTCTGATTTCGCACAAGTTCGTTGACTAAAACAGGCCGCGCTCTGTTTCCGGCTATCGCGCCAGGTAAGAATTTTCCGTCTGTTCTGCCTGTTCCGCGGATTGTGTTTCGTCTTTCAGGATTTTTTCTTTGTCCTTAAGGGCTTTTGCTTCTGCTCTTGCCGCTTTCCGCTCGGCCCGTTTTTCTGCCTTGAGTTCCTTTTTCCGGGCTTTTTTTTCTGCTTTCGCACTTTCCCTCTGCAATGATTTTTCCGACTGCCGGATGTATGAATATTTGTTTTTGCCTTTTACGCTGTAGCGCACGCCAAGGTTAAGCTGGTATTGCCATGCGTAGTCATAGGGCTGGACAAGGCTGTTTGTTCCAAAGTTCGGGTAATCAAAAGAAAAAGTTCCGTCCAGAAGCACAGACCACCGCGGTTCTACAGGAAGCTCAAGACCGGCAAGCGCGCCGCCTCCAAGATAGTTAAGGTGATATTCATCGGTGAGCTGATACATGTAATGCAGTCCAAGACCGAACTTAAGCCGCACATATTTCCACATATCTGTTTCCAGGATTGGACCTGCGAAAAGGTCAAAGGCATACAGAATTGTCTGCTTTGGAAACTGCTTTACTTCGTTAAAAGTGTTGAAGTAAGGGTAAAAGACTGATGTCCGGATAATTGAGTTAAGAGGCTTCATGTTTCTTGTCTGAATCTGAAAGAACGCGCCTATAAAATCGTTTTTCCACACAAAATTGCTTCTTCCGCTAAGAGTCTGAATTCTTGTGACTTGAGCGGCGGCGACCCCTTCGTTGAACATAATGAACGGTTTTGCCTTGATTTTAGGGAATCCGGTTTTTTCGTTTATTTCAACATTCGTGTCGTTGTGGTCGTCGGACGTTGAAGTTTCAAAAAGATTTGTCTCCTGGCATACAACAGGATAAAGCAGAAAAGCGAACGCAAAAATCAAAAATATTTTTTTCATATTTTCCGCCTTATTTTGAAACATGGTACAGGGTAAGGTTCAGAGTCTTGCTGTTGGACGCGTTTGTCCAGGTAAGGTAAAGCATCGAGCCGCGTATGTCCCATTCGGTGTTTATGGTCTCAGAAACCGGTTCACCGTCTTTTTCTGAAACAGTGAAAACAAGAACGTTGTCTATTACTGAATATTCGCCCTGATAGTTTATTTCGCTTTTTTCATCCTGGGGTTCTGTGTAGATTTTTGCAACAAAAGTTCCGTCGGAAGTAAAAGTCACGTAGTTTCCGTAGTCGTCTGCCCATTTTCCATACAATGGAGAAGGCTCGTAGCATGAAACAAATGCAAATGCTGAAATAAAAGCAAAGATTACAGACAGAGATAAAAAGATTTTTTTAACAGATTTCATATATTACTCCAGTTTTTGTAGGGAATCCGCGCGGTCAGGCAGGTTGCTCCTTTATATCGTCAATAGATTCTTCAACTTCCTGAGGAAGAACATTGTATTCAATTTCAGAACGTTCAAGTCCCTGCAGCTGCACTCCGTAAGTTCCGCCGGCGCTTGTTCCTTTTTTTATAATAAGGTTTTCATAGAAAATATTTCCGGGATTTTCGCCGGTTATTTTCATTGTTCCGAACATTTTTCCGTTTGCGTGAATGTTTGCCTTTGTGTTGCATTCTCCGTTCAGAATCCAGCCGTCAAAATCGCAGTAATCTTTGTATACAATTGTAACAACACCCTTGAATCCGCGGACTCTTGCCCAGTATTCGCAAGTTCCGCTTATATTTCCGCAGACTTTTTCTTTTCCAAGTTTTGCAAGGTTGCTTTTTTTGTGCATGAGCGTAAGCTTTCTGTGGCTGCTGACAGAAGATTCGTTGAACGCTTTCAGATATTCAATATTCTGAAGATATTCGGAGTTTATCTCTTCTGGCTCAGGTTTTATTTCTCGTTCTTCCTGTTCCGCGCATATAAAGAATGCCGAGCATAGGATATAGATTGTTCCAAGAAGCAGGATTTTTCTATTTGGTATCATTTTTCTTCTCCTACAAGCCAGTTTACTTTTGCTTCTTCCAGAACAGCCGTGCCGTTGTCTTTGTTTGTTCTGTCAAGCTCGAAAGTTTTTACAAGGTAGTATCCGCCGCCTGCCGCGCCGCCTTTTATTTCAAGGTTGTTGTAAATTGCGTAGCCCGGATACATTCCGCACAGGTAATGCTTGTCGCCTGTTTTTATGATTGCATTTTTTGCCGGTTCTGAAAGGTTTTCAAAAGTTTCGGCGACCTGCGCGGCGTTTGTAACGTCAATTTCCTTAGAAAAACAGTGGACGGTTTCGTGCATGTTGCCGTTCGCGCTCATATTTGAGGTTGTGTCCGTGTTTCCGTTAAGGATAAATCTTATTCCCAGGGCGCTGTCGTCGCTTATAAAGTGGTCTGCGTAGTTTGTGTACGGCATTGTGATTTCCGCGCCAAGACCGGCGACTTTTGCGTTGTAGCCCAATGTGCCGCTGATGTTGCCCTTTACGGTTTCTGAACCGACTTTATCCAGATCGCTTGGCTTGTGCATGAGCGTAAGTTTTTTCTGCGAGCTTGCAATGTTCTTGTTGTATTCCCTGAACCACTGTTCGCGCGTTATTGCTCCAAATCCGCGCGCCTTGTGTTCAGAATCATTTGCCGGATCGTTTGATTTTCTTCCCTGCCCAAGGCTGTTTAATGAGACAACTTTGTAGAAATACATTATTCCTGATTTTGCGGTCGCATAGGAATCAACGTAATATTTTTTCTCCTTTGAAACCGATTCAACCTTTTTGAATCCTGAATCCGCTTTTGTTGAACGGTAAATATCGTAGCCGCCGTCTGCGCCTCCTATCGGCTCGTCCCATGTTATAAGAACAGGATAGACTTCGTTTTTGTTTACAGTCCACAAAGACTCATCAAAAGTTCCGCCCGCTTCGGTAACTTTTTTTATTATTGTGGCAAGACCCGCGGTTTTTGTCGCGTACACATTTGCTGGCGCTTCTGGAACAGGCGCGACGATTTCGCTCTTTGCGCTTTCCTTGTCAACACCATTTTCGTTTACAGTTGTTATGGTAAAGAAATTGCCGCTTGAAAGAGATACTTCCGCATAAAGATTTCCGTTTCCGTCTGGTGTTCCGGTGATGGAGCTTGCGTTTTCAACCATCGTGTCAAATATTCCGGAAGTTTCCGTGTCTGCATAGATATTGTACTTAAAGTCAACCAATGTTTCCGCCGTAAGGCTGTTTATTGCCGGCGACCATACTATTTTTTTGTGGTCTGAGTCTGAACCGTCATTAACTTCGATATATGTAGGCGCGCTTAAAAGGAATCCGTAAGCCGGATTTGCAGAATCTTTTCCGGTCTGGCTGAATGAGCTTTTGAGTTTTTCTTCGTCTTTGCCTTTTGTTTTTATGGTCTGAATAAAATAGTAGTAGTAAATTCCCGGTTTTACGCTGGAATCTGTGTAAAAAGATGAAGAATAATCCATGCCGGATTTTATAAGCTTGTAGACAGAATCGTTTGAGCTTGTCCTATACAGGTTGTAAGTCAACGTTCCGCCGTCAGACGGGGCTGAAAGGGCATCCCATTTTACAGTTAAAGTTTTGCTGCTTGTTCCAAGACCGTTTTCTACACGGATATTTTCCGGACAGACTGGCGCTCCCGGCTGCAAAGAATATCCCATTGCCGCGGCGCTTGCGCAGGATACTTTGTTGTTGCCGTTTATAACGTAGACTTTGTAGTAAAACTCCGTTCCCTGGTCAGTTTCGTCCATTGTGTCAACATATTCAGTTTCGTTTGCAAGAATTTCTTTAAGAGTATAGTAGTTTGCCTCTTCTCGTTCACAGCGTTCAATTCTGTACTTCCACGCATCCGGAACGGCGTTCCATTTTATCGTAATTGAATCAGATGAAGTTCCTTTTGACGCTTCTATTTCTGTAACCGGCTTTAGGAGAGTTCCATATTTTGAAGGGTCTGCATAGACTTTTTTTCCGGTTTCATTGCCTTCCGCGTCCATTATCTTATGCTCTGAATAGTCCGGGAAATATTCGCTTTCCGTGTAGCCTTTCGGAGGGTTCTGCGCAAAAACGCGGTAATAGTACACATAGTTTAGCTCAAGGCTTGTGTATTTCGCTTCCTGAAGAATTGTGTCCGTGTATTTTGTGTTGTAAATGTTCGATGAAGTTAAAAGCTCAAAATCTGATTCCTTAGGCATTTCCCAAGTGCCGTCGGCATTTTTTTCTTTTACAACAGCGCGTTCCAGTTTGTAAGAATTTGCGTTTGGAACAGCCGACCAGCTTACTTCTATTACTCCGGAATGCAACCCTTGGGAAATAAAGATTTCTGTTGGCGCGGAAAGCTTCTCTATTTTTTCCGGCGGAGTAAGAAGGTCGTAAATGCTGGAATTGTTGCTGTTTGAGTTCATTGAAACATCAGTTTCAAAAAAACTTGAGCAGGAAGACAGTCCCAGGCATCCTGCCAAAATTACGCCGCAAAGCAGGGCAGGAGTAATTAGGAATTTGATTTTTTTATCGTGTAAGGAAGATGTCTTATTGTTTTTCATAATTATTACTCCCACCAGTATTCGGCTGTGTCGCCTATGTATGCGTTATTTCCAATTTTTGCAGGAAACCATTTTTTTACTTCATCGCCAGAAACATCTTGTTTGAATGTTTGAGAGCCGTTGTGTTCAACTGTGACAGAGAATTGAGTATCTGAAGTTGCAAAATTTACTGTACCTGAGTAAGAAGATAAAGGAATTGAACTAGTTACTGTAATAGGAATTTCTTTATCTTTTGAGAAATTGCTTGTTTCATCATAACAAAGAAAATTCAAAGTTGTTGACACTTTTCTGCCACGTCTTTTATTATCAGAATTACTGTCATCTATTGTTATAAAGTGGCTTATGCGATTTGTTTTATTAATATTTTTGAAATCCTTGTATGGTAAAGTTAACCATTCTTGAGTAAAATTTGTAATATACCAATTAAACTTTGTACCGTCTTGTGACCATGTGAAATTTCCAGTGTATCCATAAATTGGAGTTTGTTTTTTACCGGCTGTTCCTGCCCAATATCCACCACCATCCATTTTTGAATCTTTTATCACTTCTGCAATCACAAGCATTGTTGATTTTACAAGTTCCTCATCAGTTATCTGTCTGTAAGCATAAATTAAATCTTTATCGCCAACCGTTGTATTATCGCCAACCGTTGTATCATCGCCAACCGTCGCATAAATACTTGTATCACCGTCTTTTCTTTCTCCTTCAATTTTGTAGTAATGCTTTGCATCTCGCAAGACTTTTAACAGTCCGTTTGTATTAGTTGCACCTTTGTTCTTTATTCCGTCAGGAGCAACTGTTATGCTGTATGCGTCTGTTGTGTCAACATCCAAATCATATTTTATGCAATTTTCTGTAATGGCAGTTGCTTTTAGTGTTGTCGGATTTATTTCTGCAATTTCCTGCCATCCAATAGCTTTGTTTGTATTTAGCATAAATATTTTTATAGAATCTGGTTTTTTCTTTCTTTCCGTTGAGTCATAAATATTAAATCCTTCTTCTCCAAATGTTTGCCATGTGAATTTTTCTGAATAATAATTTGAATTTTTTACACCATCTTGTCCTGCATACTCTGCTGTAGGAGTTGCAAAACTAAAAATATATCCCTTATTTGCTTTTTCTTTATCAGAATCAAGCTGGCTATCGCTAGATAAGAAATATTCATAATAAGGGTCTATTTCAGGAATTCCATCAATATTGTAATAAATCATATAGTCATAAGCTTTATGGAGAACTTTCGGCTTGATAGATGCAGAAGATTTTTCGCTTGATACAGTTGTGCCCTGATTCCATGTAGAGCCATTTTCTGCATTATAATTTCGGTAAAAAATGGTAGGCTTTGAGGTAGTTCCGTAAGGCTGCTTCCATTTGATTTTAACTTCATTATTTGTCGTAGCCTTAGACGCTTCGATTGCTAGGCCGTAACCGAATGTTGCGCCTTTTTTTTCAACTTTTTTCAGGGAATCTTCTGTGTATGCTATTGAATTAGATGTTCCTTTTATTTCATATACCTCATCAAATTCAAAGTCTGATGAGTCTTTAACTGGAATTACCGTGTATCCGTAAGGTAAACCCCATGCAAGCTGGGCTTGCGCTGTTCTGTATTGATCTTGGTAGTAACTCTCTGTAACCGGCTGATATTTGTCTGTAAATTTTAATGTGCTGGGTGTGTTTGAAACGCAACTTGCTGATGGTTCTGCATCTGCTCCTATAAGAGTAACAGAAAGATTTTCCTGATTGTTCTCATCTGAACAGTAGTATAAGTCGCCTTTGTCGTCTTCTGAGTCAAAGTAATCTTTTATATATTTTTTTCTGAAAACAAGGTAACCTTTTGCACCTTTGACTTTGTTCCATGTAAGGGTTATGGTTTTTCTGTCGCCTGTAATCTTAAGGTCAAGGTTTGCCGGTCCAAGAGTTGAAACTGGAATTTTTGTGTCGCATTTGTCAACATTGCTGTCTGCCGTTAAAACAAAATCTATGTCGCTTCCTGAAACAGATGCATCTGTCGCTCTGTCAGCAGGAGTTTCTTCCGTTGTTTCTCCATAAGGTTTTCTTATTTCGCACCAGAAACTTTTTCCATCGTCATCAGTTTTTATATTTTCTGATGGTATTGTAGTTTTTTCGTTATTAAAAGTGTATTCAGCTACATACTTTGTGCCATCAGCTTTCTGGACTGCATTCCATATAACTTTTATTGAATCATAAGATGGTTCAAAATATGGTTCTGGAGTTCCAAGGGTTTTAAATTCCATATTTTCATTTTCATCTTTTGCTGTTTCATGGTTTTTTAATCCGTTGTCAGCGTTTAATGTGTATTCAGTTCTGATGTCACCACTTTCTGCTTTATGTTCGTAAGTAAATTCTTTTTTGTTTTCAATTTGTTTTCCATTTTTGTCAATAAAGTCAGACTCTTGGAATTCATATTCGCCTTGTGTTTCAGTTCCATTCTTATCCGTGTTTTTCCATGTTAATATATATTTGCAGTTTTTATCATAAATCCATGAAAGTTCAAATTTGTCTTTATAGCCGTCTTTTACATTAAAGCTTGAAACATCTGGAATCATGCTTTTGTCATTTATTACAATAACCGAGCCTGGTGCGGAAACTTTGATATATTTATTGCTGTCGTCATTTTGACTGTCTTTTTGGCAGACTGCAACTTCATAAGTATATAGAAGATATGTGTTTTCTTCGTCTAGCGGAGTGTAGGTATTTTTCCATGGGAAAAAGTTGGTGTAAGAAGTTGAGTTTGGTTTTCTTATAATCGGGTCGCCTTCCGGCTTGTCTTGTTCTCCTGCTGCGATTTCTGCTTCTGTTGCTTTTTTCATTTTCTGGCAGGTTTCTGTAATTACGTAGTTGTATGGCTGGTCAAAATCGTCAAATTTAAAATTCAATGTTACTGTAAAGCTGTCGATTTTATTTTCGTCATCTTTATTTTCTTGATATGTTGAAGAAACCGAGACTGTCGGGCTGTTGATTAGCCAGCCTGTTTCTTCGCTGTATGATTCGTCTGAGGTTACGTTTTTCTTTCCGTTGTCGTCAATGAATGACTGTACGCGGTAGGAATATTTTTGTCCGCGGGAAACTGTCAGGTCGTTCAGTGTTATTTTTGTTCCCGGAATGTAGTCCGGATAGTTCGGGTCTGTTTCTTTGACCTCTGATGGATATGTCACTTCAATTATTTTGATTTCGTTTCCTTCGCTGTCTGTTTTAGAAACGGCCAGGGAGTCTCCGACTTTTATATTATCATTGGTTGCGCTTGCTCCTTCTGCAGGCTTTGTAAATTGAATTGCAGTTTTTTCTAGTTTTGTGCTGCCACCTTCAGTTATTGTAGGAGCTTTTGTCCCTAAATATGTAATAATCGGCTCGTATGCGTTTTCCGGGGCGGATTCCAGTTTGCGGTAGATTTTAAAGTAGACTGGACGGGTTTCAAAGGCTGTTGCGCTCTTTATTTCCGCATATTTTGGAAGTTCCCACGAAAGGGTTACGGAGTCTTTTGATGTTCCTTTTGAAACTGAAAAGTTTTCCGGGGCTGCAGGAATCAGGGAATGCGCCGTTGACTGGTCTTCCTTGTCGCTGCTTTCTGTTGATTTTGAGTCTTGCGCGGATTTTGTATATGCTTTTATCTGGATTTTGTATTTTGTGTTCGGAGTAAGGTTTGTGAATGTGTATTTTGTATCTGCGGCTTCTTTTACGTCCATTGCAGAGATTGTTTCTTCCCTTAGGACTTGTGTTCCGTCTGCGTTGTAAAGGACTATCGTATAGTTCAGGCTGTCGTTAAGGTAAGTGTCTGTGGTGCAGTTTACGCCTTTGTACCAGCGTACTGTTATCGCGTCGCCTTTTGCATTCTGCTTAATGCTTGTGATTATAGGTGTCGCAAGGGTTGTGCCGAAGCAGATTTGACTGTATTGCTCAGAAACTTCTCCGTTTGTGTCAACGGATTGGATTTTGTAGTATTTTTTTACGTCCGGGTCTGCGCTTGTTGTGTAGCTGCAGGTTGCGTCTGGAGTCTGCTCAAGAAACGTAAAGTTTCCGGTTGCGGTGTCAGAATGGTATATATTGTAAAAAACCGCTGATTTTGCCGCCGTCCATTTAATCGTTATGCTTCTGAATCCGCCTTGTGTTGCGGTAAGGTTTGTTGGAGCGGCAACCCTTCCTGTTGAATAAGAGCCGCGGTTCTGAAAGGAAGGTGAATCCAGAAGCTCATTCTGGCAGGCGGAAAAACTTATTGCGCCAAAAAAAATAAGTACTGAAGCGGCGACTGTCCAAATAGCAAATCCGTTGTTTTTTTTCATTTGTGATACCCCTAAAAAATGGTATTTATTTATGGTACATAAATTTAATGATTTAGACAATTAGAGTGAAAATTGGTTGCAGTCTGGAAGAAATTCGCGGGCGGAAAAATCAACTTGCCTCTGATTTTTTTACAAAAATATTTAGAATTTTTGAGATTTACTTCTGTTTTCGGAATATTTTTGCGTTAACTAGTTATATGAAAAACGAAAACAATATCTACCGCATAAAGCCGGTCGAGGAGCTTC
>ERZ1026780.1666-NODE-1666-length-14298-cov-24.881837_pt1 | contig 14298 bp, 11 predicted proteins | sample MGYA00380126_ERZ1026780 | MGnify/ENA primary metagenome ERZ1026780 (study PRJEB33269, sample SAMEA4719762) | human gut metagenome | biome: human-associated habitat; feature: organic feature; material: feces | place: Cameroon | collected 2013-10 ... | reverse complement strand
AGTACAGCAAGCAGGGTCTGGGAGTCGAGGTCAACCAGACAGTGGAGGTCACCGATGTCTACAAGTCGCCGGTCGAGCTTCAGAACATCTACGGAGCGGGCTACACGTATAACGGCTACCAAAGTGACTTCCAGCCGGACGGCTCACTTGACAGAGTGACTGTCAGCTGGGGTCCGAGGATGGACGGCAGGGAGATCAACCAGTACATGCCTGACGGAAAGAACACACCGTTCTCCCCTCACCCGATGAACTGGAAGGAATTCTACCAGACCGGAATAAACAACACCACCAACGTGGCCATCAGCGGCGGAGGCGAGAAGTCCTCCTTCCGCCTGTCCTACGGATTCACAAAGACCAAGGGAGTCTTCCTGAACAACGACTTCCACCGCCACAACATCTCGTTCAGAGGCAACACTCAGCTCAACAATGTCTTCTCTGTGGAACTTGGTGTGAAGTACGCCTTCTCCTCCGCCAAGAACGGAGCCAGCCAGGGAGGCTGGGACTGGGGCAACAATGTCGGCATGATCACCGCCTACTACCTGCCTCGAAACGTGGACATCGCGGCCTATTACAAGCAGTACCGCGACCCGGAGACCAAGGCAGTGGAAAGCACTTCCATCTATTCCCAACTGCGCGGCTACTTCCACAACAGGGACACACAGCTTCAGCGGCGCAACGAGAACTCGATTCTCTCGGATCTTACCCTGCACGCGGACATCGCCCCGTGGCTCAGGGCAAGCCTGAAGGCCAACCACAACTACTACGGCATCAGCCATGAGAGCCGTTGGGTCGGCACCGGCGAGTATGGAGGTCCTTCCGGCACCGGAGGCTACGGCAGAAGCGGCAACATCTCGGGCAACTACAACTTCATGGGCATGCTCCAGATGCCTGAGCAGACGCTCAAAATAGGCAAGGAGTCCTTCACTGTAGCCGCCATCGCCGCCGCCGAGCTCTACGGCAACACCGAGGGACACTCCTGGGGCAAGCAGACCAACGGAGGCCTCGTCACCCCTGGCGTCTTCTCGTTCTCGAACTCCGTGAACAAGATCGAGCCATGGTTCAACTACTCACACCGCAACATGCAGACCTTCGGCCTTTCAGGAATCCTGAACCTCGGATGGCGCGACCAGCTGTTCCTTGAACTCACCGCCAGAAACGACTGGCTTTCATCCCTCACCTACCCGACCTACATGAACGGGCGGAACAACTACACGGTGTTCTATCCTTCGGCCAACCTTTCGTGGGTGTTCACGGACTCGTTCAGGGAAGTGACCCCTGACTGGTTCTCTTTCGGTAAGATCCGCGCCTCCGTCGCCAAAGTCGGCATGGGAACATCAGCCTACGCCACAAGCCGCGGATTCGGAGTGTTCTCACAGGAATCCGTCTACACTCCTGACAGGAGCGGCTCGGTGCTGGCCGCCTATCCTAATCTCGGAACAGCCTATAACGACAACCTCAAGCCTGAAATCCAGCGGGCCATCGAGCTCGGTTTTGACATAAGGCTGTTCGATGAAAGGCTGAACATCGACTTCGCGTGGTACAAGAAGAACAACTTCAACCAGATCCTCTCGGTGGGATCCGTTGCGGAATCAGGAGCCAGCAGCAAGCTCATCAACGCCGGTAACATCCAGAACAAGGGTATCGAGCTGCAGGTGGATGTCACCCCGATCCGCACCCGTGACTGGAGATGGACGCTCGGAGGCAATCTGGCCAGAAACCGAGGCAAGGTCGTCAAACTGGACAGCGAGGTCAAGGAGTGGCAGCTGATGGGCCAGTATGACGCGGCTCCCGAGATCTGGGCCTACGAGAACGGGCCGTTCGGAGTGTTGACCTCCTACCAGAACAATTCAATCATGTCCCCTCTCGTGACCTTCCAGGGAGAGAAGGGAGACCCTCGCAACGGCAAGATGTTGATCGAGTACTGGGGAGAGACCGGAAAGCCTAATTCCGTCTCGGCCTACGGCCCTGTCACAAGGTACGACCGCAACGAGGAGGGAGACCGCGAGCGTCACATCCTCGGCAAGGTGGAGCCTGACTTCACGTTGAGCCTCAACACCTCCCTGTCCTGGAAGAATCTTGACCTCTACGTGCAGGCCGACGGACGTTTCGGCGGCAACTACTTCTCGAACATGTGGAAATACTCCGTGCCGCGCGGTACGCTCAAGTCCACTCTCGAAGGCCGTGACAAGGAACACGGAGGAATCGCCAGGATCAACTACAAGGGAGAGACTGCCTACGACGGTCTGATGCTGGACGCCGTCTTCGCCGAAGGCTCGATGGTGCCGACCCAGAATCCTGACGGAACCGTAGGCGAGAAAGTGGATGTCTCGGGAATGACCTACAAGGACGCCGTCGAAAAGATGAACATCCGCCCTGTGATGACGGGGACATGGTATCTCTACAACTATGGATGGGGTATGCCGGCTATGCCGAACTCGATCCAGGACAACACCTGGTTCGCCCTCCGCGAGATCACCCTTGGCTACCGCCTTCCGGAGAACCTTTGCAAGAAGTTCGGCGCCAACTACCTGCGCCTCGGATTCACCGCCCGCAACATCTGCTACCTCATCAACAAGCTGACCGACGGGCTGAACCCTGCCTCCATCTCCAGCAACAACCCTCTGACTCCGTTTGACATCGGAGGAGTGCCGTTCTACCGCACCTACGCACTGAATCTGACCGTCAGATTCTAAGAAAGCATCATAGAACATTTAACGCTGACTAGACAATTAAATGAAAGAAAAGATGAAAGCAACAAAATATATTCTCGCGGGGATTGTCCTGCCGATGATGTTCGCCGGCTGCCTGGATGAGTACCAGAAACTCAACACCGACCCGGAGCAGCTGGGAACGACAGACCCCCGCTACGTGTTCACCGGAGCCACGATGAACTTCACCAACCAGAGCCGCTCGCACCTGACCGGGAAGTACGGCGGAGTGATGATCTACATGCAGTACCTTGTCTCCGCCAGCGGCCCGGCAGTTGGTTCGTATGTGGCTATAGATAAGCCGAGCGAGCATCCGCAGCCTTACAGCCCGGCCTACGGCGACTATTACAGCACCTACGGTCTGCGCCTTGACAACCTCATAAACACGGTCATCCCGAAGAAGGATGACGCCGAGCGCTATGCCGACGTGAAGGCCATCTCCCAGATCCTTCTTAACTACGAGCAGTGGAGAATTCTGGACACCTATGGCGCGGCTCCGATCACAGAGGCCTTCCGCGCGCAAAGCGAGGGAATCCGCACCCCTCGCTACGACCTCTACCAGGAGGGCATCGACGGGACACCGATGTACAAGAAGATTGACACCGAGGTCAAGGCCGCGGTCGAGACGCTCAAGGCCTCCAACGAGAACCAGCACTCCCTCGGCGGCAACGACTTCTTCTACGCGGGGGATGTCCAGAAATGGATAAAGTTCGGCAACACGCTGAGGGTGAAGATGGCGCAGCGCCTGGAGAAGGCCGACGCGGCGTTCTACAACAGCGTCGTTGGCGAAGTTCTCTCCTCCGCCGCCAACATCATGGCCAGCAACGAGGAGTCCTGCGTCTACCATCACACCAACGAGTACAACAACAACACCGACGACATCCAGGACATCACCAGCCGCTACGTGGCCTCTGCCGCGTTCGTGAACTTCCTGAAATCCTGCGACGACCCGAGACTTCCGGTTCTGGTGAGGCGGAACGGTTTCGGCCCGGGGAACAACAACACCCAGAACGACGAATGGTTCGAGACATTCAAGAATGAATATCCTGACTACGAGACCCGATGGCCGCAGTTTGTCGGCCGCTATGTTGGGATGTCAGCCAACCCGGACAGCGCGGCCACGACGTTCAACAGGAATGCCTACCTTACCTTGCCTTACCACAAGGAAGACGGTACGGAGGCCAACCTGGACATCCGCATGCACTCCCAGATCGAGAGCCGCTTCTACATCAAGAACGGAGGCATCATCGGCAACAACAACATGCCGGCGAGAGCCATTGAGGGGGAGGAATACTACATCAACCAGGAGAAGATGCACACATTCACTCCGTTGATCACCTACCCTGAGACCTGCCAGATGCTGGCCGAGATCGCCGTCAAGAAAGGCGGCTCCGTGGCCGGAAAAGACGCGAAGGGATGGTTCAGAGAGGGGGTAAAGGCCTCGATGGAGCAGTACCGGGACTGGGCGACGAACATGTTCGTTGTCGCTCAGACAGCGGAGACCGCTCCTAACTATTCCCCGATCACGGATGCGAAGATCAATGAATATCTCGCCCGTCCGGAGTTCTCGAACGTCACGCTGGAGAAGATCATCTCCCAGCAGTGGGTCAACCTCTACATGAATCCGGAGGAGATGTGGGCGACATGGAAGCGCACAGGTCTGCCGGCGTTCAAGGGCAAGCCTGAACCGGAGGGCGGCGTGGCCTTTCTGGAGGAGATCAAGGACGCCAAGAATGTTCTCACAATCCCGAGGCGCAACTCTCTCGGCACGCCTAACACGCTTAACATCGCCAACTACAACACGGCCATCGACGCTCTGAAGAAAGACGCCAAGTACGGCTCCGACAACGACAGGACCGAAGGCCGCATCTGGTGGGACGTTGAGTAAGACTGAATATTACTCCAAGAGAGGGTGGCTGAAGGACTTTGGCCACCCTCTTTCATTTTGACACCGGACCGCTCATGTGAAGACCGGCACTTCGACTGGATCAGTGACCGTGATGTTCCGGTCGCCGAGGCTGTAGAAGAGACTTGTCCATTAGCCGCGCAAGCGTGAAGTGCCAGAGAATCACCCCGACCGAGACGGAGACATTCAGCGAGTGCTTGGTGCCGAACTGCGGGATTTCCAACGTCATGTCGGAAGCGTCCACAACCGCCTGATCCACCCCATCCACCTCGTTGCCGAAGATCAAAGCATATTTCTTTCCCTCGGCGAATTCCGGCGAAAATTTCTCCAGACTGACAGAATTGACGGTCTGCTCCACACTGACGATCTCATACCCCACTGAACGCAAATGGCTAACCACATCCAGAGTGCTGTCCGAATGCTCCCAAGGCACACTGTCCTCCGCCCCGAGGGCCGACTTGTGGATCTCCGCCGACGGCGGCACCGCGCATATTCCGCAAAGCCAAAGCTTGTCGATCTTGAAAGAGTCGCAGGTGCGGAACGCCGAACCGACATTATGCGCGCTGCGGATGTTGTCCAGCACCACAACCAGCCCAATCTGAGGAAGTTCCTTATATTCCCCGGATGACACTCTTCCCATTTCCACACTCAATAACTTTCTGTCTTTCACCATATCATGCTTTTATGGTTGCAAATATAGCAAAAATCGTTTTTTAATCTTATCTTTGTCAATCCCGGCACATAAACGACGGGTAACACTAACAACAGAATTTTATGAAACAGGATCTTCAGATTTTTGATCTGATCAGAAATGAAAAGGAAAGGCAGTCTTCCGGACTCGAATTGATTGCATCAGAAAACTACGTGAGCGACTACGTGCTGGAGGCGATGGGGTCCATCTGCACCAACAAGTACGCCGAAGGCTACCCTGGCAAGAGGTACTATGGTGGCTGCCAGATCGTTGACCAGATCGAGCAGCTTGCGATCAACCGCCTCTGCAAGATCTATGACGCTGAATATGCCAACGTTCAGCCACACTCCGGCGCCCAGGCCAACATGGCCGTCATCATGGCGTGCCTCAAACCAGGCGACACTTTCATGGGACTTGACCTCTCACAGGGAGGCCACCTCACCCACGGCTCGCCTGTCAACGCCTCCGGAATTCTCTATCATGCCGTGGCTTACGGTCTCAACGAGGAGACCGGGATGATCGACTACGACAAGATGGAGGCCACTGCCCGCGAGTGCAGGCCGAAACTCATCATCGGAGGCGCTTCGGCATATTCCCGTGAATGGGACTATGAAAGGATGCGCGCCATCGCCGACGAGGTGGGAGCCCTCCTTTGGATCGATATGGCCCACACAGCCGGCCTCATCGCCGCGGGTCTGCTCAAGAACCCTGTAAAATACGCCCACATCGTGACATCCACCACCCACAAGACACTTCGCGGACCACGCGGAGGCATCATCCTGATGGGCAAGGACTTCGACAATCCATGGGGACTGAAGACTCCTAAGGGCGAGATCAAGAAGATGAGCGCGATCCTCAACTCAAGCGTGTTCCCTGGAGTGCAGGGAGGACCTCTTGAGCACGTGATCGCCGCCAAGGCAGTCGCATTCTACGAGGCGATGCAGCCTGAATATGTGGAATATCAGAAGCAGGTTATGGCCAACGCCAAGAAGATGGCCGAGGAGTTCGTCGCAAGAGGCTACAAGGTCGTTTCCGGCGGCACCGACAACCATCTGATGCTGATCGACCTCAGGACCAAGTTCCCGGATGTGACCGGAAGGATGGCCGAGAAGGAGCTGGAGAAGGCCGAGATCACCCTCAACAAGAATATGGTTCCGTTCGACACCCGTTCTCCGTTCAAGACTTCCGGAGTCAGGATCGGTACCCCTGCCATCACCTCACGCGGCTTTGTTGAGAAGGACATGGTTGACATCGTCGAGCTCATCGACACCGTCCTCGCCGCCGTCGCCAAGTACGCCGACGTTGTCAACGGAGTCACGACAGAAGGAGCCGAGGAATATGCCAAAGTCCTTGAGAGCGTAAAGCACAAGGTTCACAACATGACCGCTGGCCGCCCTCTCAACAGATATTAATATTCTATTAATATTCAACCCCCAGTCACTTCGTGACAGCCCCAAGGGGGCATTGGGGAGCGGTCTCCCCAGACCCCTTGAGTTGCTTCGCTCCGAATCTGATATTCAACCCCCAGTCACTTCGTGACAGCCCCAAGGGGCATTGGGGAGCGGTCTCCCCAGACCCCTTGAGTCGCTTCGCTCCGTATCTAAATTCAACCCCCAGTCACTTCGTGACAGCCCCAAGGGGCGTTGGGGAGCGGTCTCCCCAGACCCCTTGCGTCGCTTCGTTCTGAATCATGTGACGTTTAAATGATACAACCCCAGGCAGTTACAGTTGCGACTTCCTGGGGTTGTCCATACATCAGTCATCAATCACATTGATTATCAAGACATTCACACAAAAAGAATGTCCACATTGCAATGTGGTAGCGATAAAGATTCCTGAGTAAATTTGCAATCGAAAAATGACATGTAAAATGAAAATAAGACTTGAACAACCCAAAGACTACCGAGAGGTAGAGAACCTCACCAGAGAGGCATTCTGGAATATTTACAGACCGGGCTGCACAGAGCATTACGTGCTTCACAAGTACCGTGAGAACCCGGACTTCATCCCCGAGCTCGACTTCGTGATGGAGGAGGACGGGAAGATCATAGGGCATGTCATGTACTCCAAGGCCTCGATCGTCCGCGAAGACGGCGGCATACTGCCGGCATGGACATTCGGGCCGATCAGCATTCTTCCTGAATATAAACGCAAAGGCTACGGTCTCAAACTGCTGACATATTCAATGGAAAAGGCTCGCGGGATGGGTGTCGGAGTGCTTTGCATGGAAGGCAAGATCGGATTTTACAAGCACGCCGGGTTCGTCGTCGCCAGCACGTTGAAGATTCACTATCACGGAGAACCCAAGGACAGCGAAGTGCCTTACTTCCTCGCTCAGGAAATCATCCCCGGCTACCTGAATGGAATCGAAGGCACTTATATGACTCCGAAAGGTTATTATGTCGCCGACGAGAACCCGGAAGACTTCGAGGCGTTCGAGGCCACGTTCCCTGCGAAAGAGAAGGATTTCAACGAGGATCAACTCCCTCAGTTCTGCCAGAGTTGCGGGATGCCATTGACCAAGAAAGAGGATTGCGGGACCAACGCTGACGGAAGCGTGAGCTTTGACTACTGCAAGTTCTGTTACAAAGACGGCAAATTCCTGCAAGACTGCTCGATGGACGAGATGATCGACCACTGCTCACAGTTTGTCGATGAGGTGAACAAGCATGTTCCTGAGCCAATCACTCGTGAACAGTACAAGGAACAGATGCGGCAATATTTCCCGCTTCTGAAACGTTGGCGCAACGCCTGATGCCAGAGAGCGTCAACCGCAATCATTTGATAACCAATAAGAAAAGCCTTTGTCTTTGGTATATGTCAACTAAAGGCAAAGGCCTTTTCTCTTAATTATCAACGAGTTACTTCCCACAGCACAGAAGAGTTTTCCATCCTCTCCATCAAGGCACTCAGTTTTCTTCCGGGAGTGACATGACTGATATGTCCCAAGCTGAAGTCTTCTCCGTAAGGTTGTCAGAGGTCGTCACTTCGGTTCCGGCTGAAGCAGGGTAGAACTTACGGACGGTCAAGGTACCATGACGGCGATTGGAATATTCAGAGGAATCAGATTCTCCACATGAATCAAGGAAAATCTGCGATTCGCAAGGAATCACCATATTCATCAGCCCACAGGAGGTTTCCGCCTTGACCGATGTTTCCGCACCAGTCACAGTGAATTTGCACGCCCCGAAAGGGATTACCGGCTTGCGGCCGCCACCTTCCCGGAAAATGACGGTCAATGAATATTCCCCCGTCTCTTTCAGATCACATTCAAACGACTTCGTCTCAAATCTGTCACAACGGAATGAAAGGCTTTTGCCGGCGGGAGTTTTCAGAACGACAGTGACACCTATCTCAGCCCCAGTGTTGTTGGCGCAATCAACGGCAAATGTCTGGGCTGACAAACCGGTCGTCATCAAAAGCAGAATAATGCTGATAATAGATCCTCTCATGGCTTCACTTTTTACAAACTTACATAAAAATCTGCGATTTTTATGCCTGTCCCATAAGAAAGAAACAGTTCTTAAAAGTAGCGTGATATGCAACTTGATGGTTCTCAGCAGATAACAAATCCCTGCCATCTCATGGCAGAGGGCAGAAATCCATAATAAGCAATCTTCCAGAAAGTTACAAACCGCATCTATTCCACGTAGAGGAGAAGACCTTTGAGGTATTCGCCTTCAGGATGATAGATGTTGACGGCATGGTCAGCCGGTTGATTGAGACGGTCGAGAATCCTGACGCTGCGGCCGGCCTGGGCGGCGGCGGAGAATACTGCGAGGGCAAAGGCTTCCTTGTCAACGACCTGAGAGCAGCTGAACGTAAAGACCAATCCTCCAGAAGCGACCTTGGAGATCGCAGCCGCGTTCAGACGCTGGTAAGCGCGTAGGGCATTGTTCAGAGCGCCTCTGTGCTTTGCGAAGGCCGGCGGATCAACAATCATCAGATCGTACTTGTCCTCAGGGACATTGCGCAGGAACTCGATGGCGTCCGCACAGTATCCCGTGTGCCGGGACGGTTCGAAACCGTTCAACGACATATTCCTTTCCACCATGTCAACCGCCTTGCGGGAGCTGTCAACGGAATCGACATGCACGGCGCCGGCACCGAGGGCATAGACAGAAAATCCACCGGTGTAGCAGAAAAGGTTCAGAACGTTGCGGCCTCTGGAATATTTTCCTACAAGGGCACGGTTCTCCCTTTGGTCAAGGAAGAAGCCTGTCTTCTGGCCCTCTGTCCAATTGACAAAGAACCTGTGACCGTTCTCAAGAACCACTTGCTCGTCATCAGAAAAGTTTTCCGATCTGTATAGATAGCCGTCAACCAGATCCAGACCGGCCTTGAACGGAGCCGTTCCGGAACTCTTGTCATAGACAGCCTTCAAGGATGAACCATAGACTGATTTCAGGGCCTCGCAGATGGCACCCTTTGCCCGGAACATACCGACGGAGTGGGCTTGCATCACACAGACGCCATCATAATAGTCAACAATCAGGCCGGGGAGTCCGTCGCCTTCTCCGTGAATTAGACGGTAGCAGTTGGTGAGAGCCGGTAGCCAAGATTCCTCTTTCTGTCGCCGAGATTCCTCTTCCGGTCGCTGAGCCTGTCGAAGCGACTTATCAGTGTTGGCCAGCCCTTCGACAAGCTCAGGGACCGGACTGGCAAGACCCGCTGCAATGCGCACGCGAAGGGCACGTCTGACCATATTCTTCCAGAAATCCGGAGACAAGACATCCTCACCGGCGAAGCTCAGGACACGAACAGCGATCGAGCCGACCTGATAATGGCCATAAGCAAGGAACTCGCCGCTCTGGGAAAACACCCCGACAACGTCACCTTCGGCCGGCTCACCGACAATCTGGGCGATGGCGCCGGAAAAAACCCACGGATGGAATCTCAACAGAGAGTCCTCTCTACCTTTCCTTAATATTATCTTTGTCATTTTCAGTGTGTTTTGGAGGATTAGGAAGCATCTGTTCCGGTGTCAACGGATTCTTTTCCGATGCCATCAGCTTGTAGTACATCTCACGGCAAATCCATGCGTCAGTCGCCGCATAGGCCTGCTGCGAATCGGATAGCACCTCGGCCTCCCAATTGGAAAGCTGCTGCGTCTTGGAGATTCGGACTCCGAGGATGATGGCTGCCATCTTCTTGACACTCTTGTCCTTGATGCCATATTCCCAGACCATCTTCTGAAGATCGACGAAAGCCTTCGGCTCGAAATCGTGATGTTTCCTGAGGCCTCGCACATCGTCAGTGACAGCCGCGCCGACTTTAATTATCTCCTTGCTGGCCAAAATCTTGCGCAATGACTTAGGAATGCCGCCCATCAACTTGACCCTGAACAGGAAAGCTCTCTCCTTGCCGGAAAGCTGCAACAGCGAGACCCCATAATGTGGCTGATCCGCCGAGAAACAAGGTCTGGACTCAGTGTCAAAACCTATAACCTTCTGCCTCTTGAGGTAACTGACAGCCTTGAGAAATTCAAATCCTTGATTATCAATGACCTTGATTTTACCAGGAAAGCTCGAAGGCTCCAGCCGTTCTATATCTTCCGGACTAATGCTGATCTTGTACGACATAGGAATAATAAGTGTTTGGAGCCAAGACCCCGACGGTGTCAGGGAAAGAGGCCGGGACAAGACTGTCAACGAACGGCAAGACGGACACCTTAGAATCCAAGGAATCCCTGATCGCCATGAGCAGCCTTGCGGAAGGGTAGGAAATGTTGTGCGTAAACATATTCATTTCCCTCATTTTCAGGAAGCACGCCTCTGACAATGAGCGTGTCGTGTCTGACGAATATACGACCTGCGCATCGCAGCCGATTCTATCGAAGAGATCTACCACATCCTCGCCGCCATATTCAGAAAGAACCGGACAGCAGATAATGAGAACCTTGCAGCGCAAAGGGATTTTAAGTGCGGCAAGCGCACCGTTCACCGTCAATTCCCGCAAAGACACCTGACCGTCTTTCGTGTCTGCCAGATTCTTATAGGCCGTGTCAGCGAAATTCAGAATCGAGACAATTGTCTCCCCCGCGAAATCAGGCAGACCATCACTGACTTTCCGTGCATCGATGTTGTCGAACTCGTCACATAGCATCATCTTCTCACTGAGACGCAGACATCCGGCCGGATCACCCACCAAAACAATCGCCCCTGCAGATTTACCGTTGCATTCCGCCAACGTCCTTAACTCTGAAAGAGAATCCGCAAGCAGTGAATTGACGTAGGCAATTGTCCTATAGCCATTTTCGACCCGCCTTGAACAGCTGGAAGCCGCAATGACGGATAAGGCCAACAATATTACCGTAAAAAATTTCTTCACTGTCATCCATGATTTCCGGCAGACAAAGCCGTCCGGAACACTCAAATTTATTAAAATGTATAATTCTGAATACAAAGGTAAAAAATTCTTCACTATCTTTGAAGATAGTTGTGTATAAAACTCCTTGACAAGATGGTTAATGTATCAAAAAAATCAAGCCTCATGCCGGCATCTGCGATCCGGAAGCTTGTGCCCTTCGCCGACGCGGCTCAAAACGACGGCGTGAAAGTCTATCACCTCAATGTCGGCGCGCCTGACATCAAATCTCCGGAATGCGCCCTTGAGGCAGTGCGCAATAATACTCTGGACCACATCTCCTACACAAATTCGGCGGGTCTGCCGGAGTTGCGCAAGGGGTTGGCGGAGAGATATTACCACGGTATCGGAATCGATGTTTCCGTCCCCGAGATCATCGTAACCGTGGCAGGAAGCGAGGCGGTCAACCTCGCGCTTCAGATAGCCTGCGATGAAGGCGACGAACTCATCGTGATCGAGCCATTCTACACGAACTACAACACATTCTGTTTTGAAAGCGGGATCATCCTGAAAGCCGTGCACACCGACATAGAGAACGGATTCAAAGTTCCTCCGATCGAAGAGTTCGAGAAACTTGTGACACCACGCACGAAAGCGATCCTCATCAGCAACCCTGGCAACCCGACAGGCACACTCTACAGCAAAGAGGACATGCTCGCACTCGGAGAAGTAGCCAGAAAGCACAACCTTTTCCTGATTTCAGACGAGGTTTACAGGGAATTCTGCTACACGGACGAGCCACATTTCTCGGCGATGAATATTCCTGATCTTGCCGACAATGTCATTCTCGTCGATTCTGTCTCAAAGCGTTACAATCTCTGTGGCTGCCGCATAGGATGCATTGTCTCCCACAACAAAGAAGTAATGGAAGCCGCAATGAAATACGCCCAGTCCCGCCTATGTCCTCCTGTCTACGGGCAGATAGCCTCAATCGGAGCGCTTGACACTCCCCAATCATACTTCACGGAAGTCAGGAATGAATATATCGCCAGACGTGACTATGCGATCTCACGTCTCAACGCCATGGATGGAGTGTATTCCCCGACCCCTATGGGAGCGTTCTACACCATAGCGCGCATTCCGGTGGACGATGCAGAGAAATTTGCGAAATGGATGCTCACTGACTTCAGGCTTGACGGACAGACAACCATGGTGACTCCGGCAAAGTCGTTCTACAAGACACCGGGATTCGGAGGAGACCAGATCCGCCTGGCCTATGTCCTCGGAATTTCCGAACTTGAAAAGGCGTTCGACGCACTTGAAGCCGGACTTAGGGAATATCCTTGCAGAACTATCTGAGTATTAATTCCGAAGTGGGGTCATCATTGGCATATTCCTGAAAGAAGACTACATAGTCTATGAAAGCGCTCATCGCCATCGATTCGTTCAAGGGATGTCTGACATCTATGGAAGCCGGGAAAGCCGCCCTTGAGGCTTTTACGGAAGGTGAAGCCGAGATCATTCCTGTCTCGGACGGCGGTGAGGGCTTTTCGACAATACTGACAGAGAGTCTGGGCGGGACATTCAGGACAGCAGTTTGCCACGATCCTATCGGACGGCCAATCAAAGCGAGGTACGGCTTGGCAGACAGCACAGCCATCATCGAAACCGCGGCTGCCAGTGGATTGGGGCTTTTGCGTAAAGATGAACTCAATCCTCTCAAGGCAACTTCATACGGCACCGGCGAATTGATCTTGGATGCACTTGAATATGGCTGCGAGGAAATCTGGTTAGGCCTTGGAGGCAGCGCAACCTGTGATGGCGGAACCGGAATGCTGCGAGCATTGGGCTACAGGTTCCTGCCAGAAAACGGAACCTGTCTCCGAAATACAGAAGTCCTCAAGGACATCCATGAAATAGATGCCGCAACACATAGCCGGCTACTGGATTCCTGCAAGATCACTGGATTCTATGACGTCTCAGTGCCATTCTGTGGACCTGATGGCGCGGCAAGAATGTTCGCTCCGCAGAAAGGTGCAAGTCCGGAAATAGCGGAAGCGTTGGATGCCTGGCTATCAAAGCTTTGCGGAACATACTCTCGATTTTCCGGAAAAGATGTCATGAACATCCCGGGAGCTGGCGCAGCTGGAGGAATCGGTGGAGCCCTCGGTGGTATACTATCAGCCAAGATGGTTCCCGGAATAGATCGGCTACTGGAAATCACAGGACGCAGGCAAGGTCTGGAATCATACGACCTGATCATCACAGGCGAAGGCAAGGCTGACAGGCAAACCTTGCATGGAAAAGTCCCTGCCGGAGTTCTCGAATATGTCAAAGAACACGCTGGCACAGGCAAAAGACCCAAAGTGATCTTGATAGCCGGACAGGTCACCGACAGAGAACAGCTCTTGGATGCAGGTTTCAATGCTGTACTTCAAATCACACCTGCCGGAACGCCTCTTTCTGATGCACTCGACCCGGCCAATGCCCGCAGAAACATTAAGGCGGCAATTCTTGACTATCTGTCCAAGAGCCTGTCATAGGTCTCCAAACCTATGATGTCCGCAAGGCAAGTGCACGTGCAGTCTGCACCGCGGCCGCGCGCAAAAAAAAGGAGCCCCGGCATCGTAATGATGCCGGGGCTCCCCGAAGTACGGCGGCGACCTACTCTCCCAACTGGTGTGTCA
>ERZ1026780.1665-NODE-1665-length-14303-cov-5.341030_pt1 | contig 14303 bp, 10 predicted proteins | sample MGYA00380126_ERZ1026780 | MGnify/ENA primary metagenome ERZ1026780 (study PRJEB33269, sample SAMEA4719762) | human gut metagenome | biome: human-associated habitat; feature: organic feature; material: feces | place: Cameroon | collected 2013-10 ... | reverse complement strand
GGTGCTTTGGCGATTGCCAAGGCTGATGGAGTAAGTCTCAGTTTCGATCCTGCCGGAGTTCCTTACGTGGCTTTTGCTGATGGTGCATTTACCAACAAATATTCTGTAAAGCGGGTGGCCGACGGTAAGGGTACTTATGTAGGTGAGGGAGGCCAGATGTTCGGTACTTCTGCCACTTTTAACTCTGTATCAGCAGTTTTCCCTATTTCAGAAAATGATGTCTGGTGTGCTCATTTTAATAACACCAATAAGGTAGCCGTGCCTAGGAGGGGATTGAACCTTGCGCATTTTGACGGATCTGCTTGGACCAACGGTGTTGCCATTGCCGGCAGGGAGCCTGCTTCTTATGCGAACGGTGTGTTCGGTAGAACTATAAATGGAGTGCCTTATCTTTATGTATATGGAACAAAGACAAAGTCGGTTCCAAGCCATATTTCTCTCTACAAACTTGACGGCGGGAACTGGACAACAATTTTCGAGAATCTTGAAGTGCTTGGCACAGATGGTCAGCCTGTCGGAGGTTACTCCGCGTTCTTCTCAGACTTTGACATCGCATCAGACGGTACCGTTTATCTTTTGTTCTGCGTTCTTTTCAATGCTGCCGAAGATTATCAGATAGGCGTTGTCAAGTATGATCCGGCTACTGGAAAGCAGGTTATCGTCGGTGGTGTAATGACTGATACGATTAACATGACCAGCAGCACCACTGCTTCCATGGCATTGGACAGCAATGATGTCCCATACGTCTCCATTTCATATAAAGATGGCGATGTGATGAAGACAGCTGTACGTCATATTGACTCCAAGACCAAGACCTGGTCGGAACTTGTAACTCTGGCTTCCAATTCGAATTTCTCAGACATTGTCTTTGCTGAGGATGGCACTGGGTATATTGTTACGAGGGAGACTGTCGGCGAGGATACTAAGTATATGCTTTATTCGACAGCGAAGTAATTGATTTGTATATTAAGAACCGGCCATGTCTCTGTGGCCGGTTCTTTTCTTTTTCATGGGCGTATGGCTGGAGATAAGTCTTTGAAATACATGTTATTGACGCTTGCATTGGCATTGACCTGTACCTTGGTGGGAAGCGTGCGTCTTTCTGGTGCTGACGGTGGTGGAGGCCGGAAGGCCCGCGGTCGTGTCCTGCGTGTGGCGCTGGTCGGTGATCCGCAGGTGGATGATTCGACGGAGATGGGTTATGCGCGGCGTTCGGTTTATCGGGAACTGCGAGGGCGCCGTGACCTTGACATGTGCATTTTTCTCGGGGATCTGGTCAATGACAATATGTCCTTACTCCCTGAGTCTGTGGGAGTTGTCGATTCTCTGCCGTATCAGTGTTTCATGGTCCCGGGCAATCATGACCGTGATGTTTACCGTGGCCCGAAATCGTCTTCATATAGGCCTCGTGACCTTTCCACATGGCGTAAGGTTGTCGGCTATGTGGACACGTCTTTTGTCCGTGGCAATGTGCGTTTTGTCCTGATGAATAACGTCCGCCATTCTGATTTCGGGATGACGGATTATGTAGGAGGATTTACGGACAGGCAGAAGCATTGGCTTGATTCTGTGTTGAACAGGTGCGTAGGGGAGACCAGCGGCAAGAAATCGTCTCGTGCCGAACGTAATACATCATTGACAATACTGGCTACTCACATTCCTTTCAGTCAGATGAAGGGCCGCGATTCCGTGCTGGCATTGGTTCCGGACACCTCGCGTCTGTTGCTTGTCAGCGGTCATACGCATTTCGTTTCCCGTGATGATTCCCTCCGCGAACTCATTGTCGGTGCGGCTTGCGGCAGTTGGTGGCGCGGTGTGAAGGATTCTGCCGGAATTCCTTATGCTCTGCAGAGTTGCGGGGCTCCGAGAGGCTACTTTGTGGCAGATATATATCGCGACGGAACTTATGACCTGTCCTATAAATGCATCGGCAGGCCTGCTTCTGACCAGTTGTCTGTCTTGGCGGTCCCGTCTGACTCTACAGGCTCTTCTTATCGTCTGTATATCAATGTTTTCGGTGGTTCGTCTGATGGCATTGTCCGCATCTCCGGTCTCGGGCGTAGGACTTGTGCGTGCGAGCGGAGTCAGATGGCTGCGCCGGAAGTGGAGCAGGTGATCCGTCTCAATGCCTCCCGTTCCCGTGATTACCGGAAAGCCCATCGCAACGAGTTCATTCCTCTCCGCCGCAAGCCGTCCCCGCACCTCTGGCAGACCGTCGATCTCATCCCAGGTCCCCTGCCTGCCTATGTCAATGTCATTTACCGCGACGCCCATATGCGTATCAGACAGCGCGTCCATATCTCTTACTTGCAGTAATAATTCGGAGCCAGGTTACATTATTTGCTGTAAATTTAGGCAAATGCATTAACTTTGTCGGTAACGTTATAACACTATAATTATGATCGGATCAAGGATTCTTCTTTTCGGAACAGCCGCTGCGCTTCTGTTCAGTGCCAATGTCAATGATGCCTCTGCCTGGGGCAAGAGAGAGCATGCCGCTATCGCATATATTGCGGAGCAGAACCTTTCTCCAAGGGCTGCTAAGGCCGTGTCGGAAATTTTAGAGGGGCAGACAATGTCAAGTTACGCATCATGGCTGGACTACTACAAGCCGCAGATGCTGATGAAGCTCACTGAGCCGCAGAAAGGAAAGATGCAGAGAACTATTCCGCACACGTTCCAGGTGGACTCTTCGCTCAGGGCATACCGCTATCCGGAGCACAGCTGCATAACTGTAATTGAAGAAAGCATTGACAAACTGAAGAACCGGGCTGATCTGGATGATTCCACAAGGACTCAATGCCTGCTGAACATCATTCACCTGGTGGGAGACATGCATTGTCCCGGACATGTCATTTATGCGGACAAGAGGGATCGCCACATCGGTGGTTTCGACATTATCTATCGTGGTACTCCGATACGTTATCACAGGGTGTGGGACAGTATGGTTACCGGTGAAACTTTCGCCGGCGGCATACAGGACCTGGCGCATTTCGCATTGACCTCCAGCAAGAAGCAGATCAAGAAATTCTGCTCCGGCACCATCTACGACTGGGGCACTGACACCGCCACCTCCACCTGCGAAATCTGGAAGATCAAGGAAGGTGAAAAAGTGCCAAACACATACATGTACGACCACTGCCGAATGGCGCTCTCCCAGATTGAAAAAGCCGGATACCGCCTCGCCACAGTGCTGAATTCGATATTTTAGGGAAGGCAGTACGAAATTGCCTCATCATTATTCATCGTCTTTCTTGTCAAGCAGCTTCTCAGAATACCGCTCCTTTGCAATGGCTATAGCTCGTTGCAGTTTTTCTGAAAGAAGCTTCTTGTCCGGCAATTTTGTATAGTACTGAGCAACCTTTATTGGACTATCCTCCTCAAGCATCAGATATTCAATATGTTCCGTATTTCCTTCAGAACACAGAATCAATCCTATTGGAGAATCCTCGCCATCTCTTCGCTCATTTTTATTAAGATATCGTAAGTATAGCAACATCTGCCCCTCATATTCTGGCTTGAACTTTCCAAGTTTTAGGTCTTATGCTGCGTAGATAATTATGTTGTGTAGCAACATGAAATAGTTGAAAATCAATCTTATCTTGCTCAAATTGCCAACATAACTTTTGCCGCTGCAGGCAAAAGTTGTATTTTGAAGGAAGACACTATCATCTTCAAATACAATATATTATGTTGGAAAAAATCATCAAAAGAAAGTATTATCTGGAGCATCATCATCTGAGTGCTCCATTACTGGCGGAACGCGAGGCTTACCTCACTACAATGTTTAGTCGCGGATTGAGTCATGGTGTGCTTCTATCAACGGCCGATTATCTTCTGAGGATAATAGAGTTCCTTAATCTCAGGGATGATGCTCCTTTCCGCAAAGTGAGTATCGGAGAGGTCGAATCTGCTGGGGATCGTTGGGCGAAAACCATCAAGAATCACCCGATGAAACGTCAGGTCGCCGAAACAGCCAAGGAGAAGTTCGTCCTGACCGCCATTAAATGGCTTGGGCCTCTTGGAAAAATCGAGCGATATTCACCTGAAGACAATATTCTGAGCGGATTGTTCTCTAGATGCTATCACAAGCGTCGCTACCTTACTTCGCCGCTTCTAGATGAAAGGATCTCATACCTCCTGCTTTGGAAGGAACGTGGAGCTGCGCAAAGAACTCTTCGTCAAATAGCCTGCTACCAGATGCATATAATGGACTACTTGCACTTTAAAGAACGTCGTATGGTCAAGGAATCCGAAGTAATCCGGGCGGCAGAGGAATGGGAAAGGGCTATCATTCCCGAAGTACGCAAGAAGTCAGGGAGAAAGGAGAACAAGAAGGCTTTCATCCGAGTAGCGTCGGGATGGCTCAGGTGGATGGGTCTATACATCCCCGAGCCAGACACGCCCGTTCAGTACGACTTCATCCAGCGATACCTCGACCATCTTGTCTTGGAGAAAGGGTACTCGGAACGGACGGCAGAAAGTCGAGACAGTATGTTGAAAATCTTATTCCGATATCTTGATGCGGAAGGTCTTCTTCTTGAGAATGTTACGGCAAGCACGATAGATGGGTTTCTAGAGAAGCGTGGTCTGGACGGTTGCTGTCGTCAGGCCATTGCCGGAAATGCTTCCGTTCTCCGCGACTTCTTCCGTTATGCCGAAGACCAAGGGTGGTGCGAACATAATCTCCGCTCGTTCATCCGTTCTCCCAGATGCTACAAGATGGAGTCTGTCCCGTCATTTATCACTTGGAATCAGGTTCGCACGATGCTTAACAATCAAGACGCTGAAAGTCGCCGAGGCATACGGGACCATGCAATCTTGCAACTTCTTTCAGTCTATGGCCTACGAAGCAGCGAGGTCGCCAATCTGAAGCTGAATGACATTGACTGGAGGCGTGAGGTCATTCACTTGAGAAGAGCCAAAGGGTGCCGTCCACAGGAAATGCCACTGGTGAAAAACGTCGGGGAATCCATCATCCGGTATCTAAAAGAGGTCCGCCGTAATGAAGGCGGCTGCGAGTATGTTTTTATTCGTCTCAGAGCGCCTTACCAAAAGATGAGCACGTCGTCAATATACAAGATAGTCCGTGACGAGCTTGTCAAGTATGACCTCAATATCAAACATCGTGGACCACATACTTTGAGACACAGTTGTGCAACCCATCTTGTCAACAGCGGCCATTCCATGAAGGAAGTGGCAGATCTTCTGGGACATCAGATGCTGGACACGACGAGAATATATGCGAAAGTCGATATGGTTGGGTTACGCAAAGTGGCGGACATGGAATGGGAGGGTTTGCTATGATCTTGAAGATACTTGTCGAGACCTATATTGCATATCGCAGGTCACTTGGTGAAAAGTTCGTCACTAACGCTCGGGAATTGCAGATGTTCGTCAACTATGCCGGACTGAAATGTGACGTGAGCACAATAGACCGCTCGTTGTGCGAATCCTTCCTCCTGCATCCGAAAGGTAAAGTTACCGCCAACTGGTTCTGCAAGCACACGGCTCTGAAAGGCTTCTTTCAGTGGGCGGTCGTCAGGGGATACATCGCAAAGAGCCCCTTGCCGGAAGAACTTCCGCGCCGTCCGGAACATATCCGCCCCTACGTCTACTCCGATGATGAGCTCCGCTCCCTCTTCCGCTGCGCCTTGACATATCAAAAGAACAAGAGCGCCATTTATCCTGAATGCGTACGAGAAATCCTAGTGTTGACTTACTTGTTGGGGCTCCGAATCCATGAGACCTTGGGACTGAAGATGGATGACATCGACTTGGACAACCAAATTGTAACCATCGATGACTCAAAGTTCTATAAGACCCGGTTGGAACCGTTCAATGGCATCGTAAAGAAAGAAATCATCACCTTCCTGTCATGGAGGAAACAAATGGGTATGCCGGATGACGCGGACAGCCCATTGTTCCTGAACAAAAAGGGGCTTCCAATGTTGTTGGACTCCATGCATGACATCTTCAGGCGCATATGTGCTAAAGCAGGTATCTTCAGGAGCGATGGTGCCGTATATCAACCGAGACTTCATGACTTGCGACATACCTTCGCGGTAAATAGGCTTATCGCATGGTACGATGCCGGAGAGGATGTCCAGCATCTGTTGCCAACATTGTCAACCTATATGGGGCATACCCATATTGCCCATACATCGGTCTATCTGACGATGACTGACCGACTTCTCGACTGCGCGAACAGCCGCTTTGAATCTTATGTGGAAGGAGGAACAGAATGATGGGAAGCGACAAAAAAAGCCAATATGCGGGCTATTGGATACGCCGCTTCCTCTGCGAGTATCTCGTCACTGTAAAGAACATGTCGGCAAATACCCAAAAGAGCTATCGGGATACCTTCCGTCTCCTTCTTGCGAGGGCATCGGCAAGGTTGCGAAAAAGTGTGGACATCCTTCTCCTTGAAGACCTTTCCCCTCAGCTAATCAAGGAGTTCCTGCTATACTTGGAGGAAGATAGGGGTTGTTCTGTAAGAACGCGGAACCAGCGGCTGGCCGCCGTCTATGCCTTAGCAAAATACGTCGCCATGCAGAGCCCAGAACATGTTGAATGGTGTCGAAATATCAGGGCCGTACCAATCAAGAAGGCATCCAAGAAATTGATAAGCTATCTAGAGAAAGACGAGATGCAGAGACTGTTGGAGCTCCCCAATCGTAAGACTGAACAAGGATGGAGAGACTACGTCCTCCTCCTTTTCCTTTACAACACCGGGGCGAGAGCAGAAGAAGCCTCCGCAATAAGGGCAAGGGACATCTCTGTCCAAAAGGGAAGGAACGGGTTATCTGTAGTGACGATAACCGGAAAGGGGCGTAAAACCCGCCGCTGTCCTCTATGGAAGAAGACGAGTGATGCTATCGCCACGCTGATACGAGGCAAAAATGATGACACCCCCGTGTTCTGTAACCGACTCGGAGAACAAATCACCCGCTTTGGAGTGTATGAGATGGTTCGCCGATACGCCGAAAATCTTGAGAGTCAGTTCCCGGAACTAAAACAGAAGCGGATATCACCGCATACAATCAGGCATACCTGCGCCACCCACTTGCTTCAGTCAGGCGTGGACATCAATACAATACGGGCATGGCTTGGCCATGTGTCCGTCAACACGACCAACATCTACGCCGAGGTGAACATGGAGATGAAGGTGAAGGCACTTCTTGCTTGTGAAACAGTAGTCGGGAAGGGAAAAACCGTAAAATGGAAAGACGACAAAGGGCTAATGGCCTTCTTGGACAGCTTATAAAACTCGAAAATTATGTTGTGTTCTTGTAGTTAAAAAGACTAACAATCAGCCGTTTGTTTTTTTAACACAACATAATTATCTACGCAGCATAAGAACTCTTATGTTGTGCACAACATAACAACTCAATTGCAACCATCCTATGAAGCCCTCTATGAAAGAATAGAAGGTCAATATAGTAATCAACAGCATCAACCGTAATCCTCTTTTGTCTGTCAAGGAAGGCAAAGTCAGAACCAAGTTCCTTGATGAAAGACTGAATTTGCGAAAGTATAGCATCCTCAAGATCTTTCTCAGAGAAGGCATCAGGCAATCCAAGCATATCAAGAAAGTAACTGCTCCTGAATACAAGATCCGGCAAGAGCTGATTTGTCGTCTTAATCTGTTCCAATTCACGCTTTATGACGTCTTCTGGCTTGCGGCTTATGGCAGTCCTCTCAAACAACTGTCCATCAATCTTTTCATCCAATGTTCTGGTATCCCAATGTTCAATCCTGCACATCTCCACATAGAACTGCCGTGCAAGCGGCTCCTTCACACCTGTCAATGAACGAAGGTGTGTCCAAGTCAATTGGGTACGCAACGCGTACCTTATTTCCTCCTCAGAGAATGCATAAGCCACACGAATACACTGTTTCAATTTCTCATACTTCCATCCAGAACCATATCTATCTGTCAGAAACTTCGCAAGATTCTTAACCACTTGCTTCCCGTATTCGGCCCTCTGATTGTAAAGCACATCTTCCTTGATGCGATGCCCGATATACCAGTTAGTCAGACATAACTCAGTATTGAGATGAGTGGCAATCCGGCCTCTTGCTCCGTCAATGATTCTGCAAACATCGGAAAAGAGTTCTTCCACTTTCACTCTCAATTTTGGATTGTTCTCCTGTATACTATTTTCCTTGTTCATATATCTTTATGTGTTAAATTGGGTACGCAATGCGTACCTTAGGGATTGTCGTTTAATGTTTTCAATCTGAGCGAAGTGGCGGCCAATACCTTCAATTTCTCACTTTCGACGGTGTTTGGGGAAATTTTTCCCATTTTTCAAAGTTATGAAATTTCTATCACTTTATCAATCAATTTATTGTATGATTGTTCGGCGTTTCACGTATGCTGTCCTTGCTTTGATTAGAGAGGGCGGTTTAGAGGTTCTTTAATCTGGATACGGGACCTTTCAAGGCATTTATGAAACGCTTGGTGTTCTCCAGAACCTGATTAATGATATTCTGCCATTCTTCTTCAGGGCTGTTGTAGCCTCCGCAGAATTCAGTACGGATAGAGGTGACACGATAGTCTTCCAGTTCCATCCAATTGAGTTCTGAACCATATTGTTTATTAATGTCAGAACGTTCTTTTTCCAGTTGATGGAGGAGTCTGATATTTTCGTCTTCGGAGCCTTTACCACGATCTATACGCAACTCGCAACGGACAGAGGTTTTGGTTACCCAAAGCGTCCACTGTACACCGCCAATGCCAGTTCCGCTGGAAATGAAACTATCCTTGGTCGGAGATGTGTTTCTGAACGCGGGCATCTCTTTGTCCGCTTTAAATACATTGAGTAGCTCTGTCCAGAACTTGAAACGCATTTCATGTCGGTGTGTCTCTGCCCGGCGTATTTCACCTTTCTCTCGAGCTTCCTTGGATGGCGCCGATTTGATTGTGAACAGCGGTCCTAGAGGAGAGTCCATGATGCGAATCAAGCGGAGTTCCAGCAAGTAGAAGTCGCAGCCATTGTCGGTTTCATTAAGCCAATTCACTGCTTCGACGTGCTCCTGTTTGGCTTTCTCTACAATCCAGATGGCTACCTTGGCGTCAAAAGCTGTGCGGTATGTGATAATCTTTCCTAAATGGTCATGATTAGAATCACCGAACTGATTTTCGATGACCACGACTGAACCGTCTTCCAATTCTGACTGTATATCCACGCGGAAGTTCTCTGATGTCTGCTCCGTGAGAGGATTTACTAATTTGCGGTGGATAGTTTCTGAGACATAGTCAAGATTATCTGCCAACCAAGGCGTGAAGTCTCCGGATTCAGACTTGAAGTGCTTTCGGAGGCTGATAGTTTCGATTTTACTTATAGTACTCATATAATATTATGCTGCAATAACGTCGTGAAGTTTTCGTATGTAGCCAACAAAGGCTGCGGTGTCGGTAGTGAAGAAAGACTGGAGATCCCATTCTGAGAATGGTTCTTCGTGATATAGAGTATCAGGAAGGATGTCGCCATTGGAGCAGATATAATCCAACACACACTTAACGTATTCCTCCTGTTCTGGATTGAGGGGGCAGTCGTTTAGAAACTTGGAATAGAGTTCAAGTGCTCTTGTTCGATCCACTTTGATTATGGAACGGATGAATGCTGCTACGCTATCTCCACAAATTAGACCTCCACGTTTGACGTAGTTCTGATATTCTTCCTTGGTGCCTAACTCCTCCCAACAGATTTGCTCCAAGGCGAGGATGTCAGTGTGGGTCAGCTGCTGCATGGAGTGAATTTTCTCCAAGACCGGATGATTGCGGTGCTTGGAAATGTAATCGATGACGCGCTCCTTGTAAGTGAGCGTTGGAAGTGTTTGTTTTGGGGCATCCTTATACTCGATGATATCAGGTATATTGATAGTGAAATTACGCTTTTTGTCGCCCTTGATGAACTGTACGAGATCACGTATCTCGATGCGGACCTTTTCCAGTTTTTCCAACGTAACGCTTTTCCAGAAGTCGGAATGGGCAATTTCATTGATAATCCCAATCTTGCTTTTTACTTGCTGGATGGAAGCTTTTTCTTGAAGTGATTTTGCGATGTCCGTGACTCGTACTATACTCTTTCCCGCCTGATGGTCTGGAAGTATCTGAGCGAGTTGGATGTTGAGGATGAGAATGTCAAAACGAAGGGCCGAGTTATCAGTCACACTTCTGATGATAATAGGAGCAACCTGATTTTTCAGGTCCAGAGCATCGATTTCTGAAAGGCATACCCAAGCCTCTTCCATGCGGAATTTATCCACGATTTCCCAATGGCGGCGGACAGTTATGTTTTGGTCACTTAATGCAAGGATTTGGCTGCGGAGCGTTTTCTTTATATCGTCGTGAATCGCACGTGCTGTTGGAACTTGTTGATATTTTGCGTTCTGTAGTGCCACGGCCATATCCACGCGAATGTCGAAGAGCTTTTCTGTCACAGAAATCATCTGAGTCTGTGGCTCTCCTTCAGGTGTAATATCGAAGAAGTCGAAGTTTCCGCACCAATCGTAGATATTGAAGAACTGCTTGTCCATGCCTTCCCCATGAACGTCTGGGGATTTACGTGTGCCACGGCCAATCATCTGCCAGAACTTAATCTTTGACCTTACCTGTTTGAAGAATACCAGGTTGAGGGCATCCGGGACATCAATACCGGTATCCATCATGTCCACTGAAACAACAATCTGCGGCATCTTGCCACGGACCTCGAAATTATTGATGAGATCCTGTGCCTTTGAGACCTGGTTGTCGATGAGTGCGCAAAAATCGCTGCCATATTCGGGATACTGGTTATGGAAGCGCTCCACAATCTTGACAGCATGCTCGTGTTTGTGAGCGAAGATAATGGTTTTACCAATAGTGTCACCACCATTGACGGTTAGACCGGTTGTCATCAGATCTTCCAGAACGAGGTCGATGGTCTTTTCGTTGTATATATAGTCGAGAATCTCGCTGCTGCGGATGTCGCGTGGCGTCGGACTAGAGCCATCGTCCGAGCGGGCTGCCTCATATCTCCAGATATCTTCTAACTGCTCTTTCTGGGAGTCCGTCAAGTCCTTATACTTAATTCCTTCTCTCAGATGTTTGGACGTGCGGTTGAGAACGGAAAAATTGACCAGATAATTATCATTTACGGCTTCTGCCAATTCATATGCGAAATTTGGTTCACCATCCAGTCCGAAGAGTTCGTAAGTGCTGCGGTCCACGTCTTCACGCGGAGTTGCAGTAAGGCCGACCATCAGGGCGTCAAAGTAGTCCAGGATAGCAGAATATTTGCCGAACACGCTACGGTGTGCCTCATCAATGATAATGAGGTCGAAACGTCCGACGGAGAAATCCTTCTTGTCCGCGTCAATGTACCCCATCATAGTCTGATAGGTGCTGAAAGTAATACGGGCATTCATGTCTGGCTTGCCATTTCTGTCACGGTTCTTTGGATCGTTGAGGATGCTGGTCGTCTGGCTTGGCAATAGCTTGGCGAAATTCTTCTGGGCCTGTGAAACCAGAGCTGTGCGGTCTGCCAGAAAAAGGATGTTCTTGGCCCATTTGTTTCTGATGAGTACATCACAGAGGGAGATTGCTACACGAGTCTTTCCGGAACCGGTAGCCATCACCAGAAGGCCACGGCGATGCATCTTGTTGAAGTGGTCGCAGATGCTGTGAATGGCACGTTTCTGGTATTCACGGTCAGTGATGTAGTCCTTGACGCTCTGGTCAGTGATGGAGGAGCGCCCGCGACTGCGGTGGATGACCAGAAGGTCTTCCTGACTATGGAATCCAAAAATCTTACGAGGCGGATAGCCGAGGCCATCAATCACGAAGGTCTGGAATCCGTTGGAATAGTAGATTACCGGCCTGATACCATATTGATTCTCCAAACAGTCCGCATAGAGTTCTGCCTGATGTTTTCCAGCGATAGGGTCCTTGCTGGTACGTTTAGCCTCAATCACTGCCAGAGGCTTCCCGTCCGAACCATAGAGAACGTAGTCAGCAAAACCAGAATTCTGTTCCGGCATTCCATGGACCTCGATTTCCGTACAGGCTTTATTCGGCATGACAGCATTATCCCTACCAACAAATTCCCAACCTGCATCTCGCAGCATCAAATCAATAAACAGCTTGCGAGTTTCAAACTCGGTGTATTCAGTAACAATAGGAGCTGGAGTCTTGCTCTTAACCGCCTGCGCAGGAACGCTCTTGATGAATGTTTTAGTTGGAGACGGGACAACCTCGCGCGGTGTTGTTGATATGACCGCATTGGGAATCAACTCTTTGTGAAACGGAGACAAGGATTCGATTACACGAAGTTTCAGGAGTGTGCCACCGACCAGGTTATAAAGATTAAGGAGGCAGAAATACGCCTCGCCACTCTTTACGCCTCCGGCATGTGCCGCCAAATTGCCGACCTTTCGGATATAATGGGCTGCACTTAAAAGTCGGTCATCTTCAAGGAATTCCACGAAGGGAGCACCGGACATCAGTTCATAGAGGGATGCGCGCTCACCAATCTCAGCGCCTTTGAGGGTGTAGATTGCTTTGACCAACCACTCAAGTCCCCTGCGGCAATTAAGAGCGCAGGCATCGTGGTCAGATTCCATCGTAGCCTCCGCACCTTGACAGAAAGTGCAAAGGTCGTGAAGAGTTTCAATGTTACTCAGGTAATCGAAATTTGTCATATGCGGTCCTATTAACAAAAATACTTATCCATTCGAGCAGCAAGTAGATTCTCGGCTGGAGATAAGGACGTCCTGATGAGGCTCTTTTGCTTTTCTATGGCAGAAATCTTTTCGGCGAAAGATTCTTGCAACTTCAATGGAGGAATAATAATGTCGAACCCCCAGAAGTCAGACATTGTTACGCGAGGCATTTTTGCACCAGCCACTCTTGTGTTGATGTAATCAACGAAGAACTTGCTCCGGAGAAGGTACGCCAAAAATATGCGGTTAATGACTCCCTTTTTAGGGAGAAGAGGCACCAATTCACTTGTGCAATATCCGGGTTCATCTGGAATTACAACTTTATTGAGATAAGGACGCAGTTTCGAATAGAGGATATTGTCTTCGTTGAATGTGGTCGTTGAATTACCAATGTCAGCAGAAGAGAACAACACCTTTTCGATAATCTTTCCTGTCTTTGATTCCACCATATCCAAATTCAGGAGCCATTGCATACCATTATTCGTAGGTATATGTCCAGAATATGCTTTTTGTGGTGCAATGTCCTTCATTTTCTCAGAAGCCCAGGCCTTATCATTTAAAACTGGATTTCCGAACATTTCGTAGAAGATGGTGTTAGCCAGTTCGTCTAGTGTTCGGAGTTGAGCGTTTTTCTTTTCAATGATACCTGAAAGAAGGTCCAGTTCAGCAACTATGCACTGCTGGGTAGGGATTGTCGGAAGGTCTATCTCCAGCGCAAGAATACTTTTTAAATCAAGCGTTGGAACTGCTCCTCTACGCATAAATTGGGCGAAGTCGATGTTCTGGAACATATAGTATAGATACTTAGTCTCAACAAGGTCCTCGTTTGCACTTACACCACCTGTATTTAGGTCCACGATGCTGTCTTGCCCCAAGATGCGCTTCTTGTTTGTTGCGATAGCAGCACCATTCTTTGGAAATACAATCGCGTCTTTCGGGAAGAACTTACGGCTTTCACGAACATAGGAATCAGTTTCCGTCATTATACGCAGGTTAGCTTCCCGATTCATTTCAGCGACCTTGAAGTATGGGTACTTTCCGGCCGGGAACAAATCATCTGCCGCTGGAGTAAAGCCGCTGAATGTAGTGCATATGTCGCCAATTTGTACTTTCATAGTTTACAAATACTTTTCACGAAATTCTTTAAGTGCAGCTGTAATCTCATCCTGATAATCATCCAATTTCTTCAGGAGTTTGTCGCTGGGCTCATACTGTATTTTTTCCACCTTAACCTCGCGGTACTTGTTGAGGGAAAGGATGTAGCCATTTGAGCGGATTTCTTCTACCGGCACCAGAAAACTCTGGTCCTGACGTGTGCGAGCTTCTTCGGCATCAAGGTTTGCAAAGCGGGAAATAACATCGGGAATGTCATTCTCTTCCACAGGATTTCGCTTTTGATCCAATGAGAGCCCGTCGGCTTTCATATCATAGAACCACACCTTATCCGTGCCACCTGCATTGGTCTTCGAAAAGATAAGGATGGCCGTCGAAACTCCAGAGTATGGGAGGAAAACGCCGGAAGGCATGGAAATCACAGCCTTGAGATGCTGATTGTCAACCAATTCTCTGCGGATAGCTTTATGGGCCGTGGA
>ERZ1026780.1663-NODE-1663-length-14326-cov-3.688319_pt1 | contig 14326 bp, 11 predicted proteins | sample MGYA00380126_ERZ1026780 | MGnify/ENA primary metagenome ERZ1026780 (study PRJEB33269, sample SAMEA4719762) | human gut metagenome | biome: human-associated habitat; feature: organic feature; material: feces | place: Cameroon | collected 2013-10 ... | reverse complement strand
ATATCATCCAAGAACTCATGACGGGGGGCGACTGCGATGCCGATGTCTATGTTGACTGTATAAGCCACAAGCCTGTCGCCGCGTTCTCTAAAAAGAAAATAGAGAGCCGCATAGGCGGTGCAAGTAAGACCATATCCTTCAAGGACGAGAAGCTGTTCCACTTCATAGAAGAGGTTTGTTCTGTCTTGGAGTTGTTCGGCCCTTGCGACATGGATTTCTTTATCAAGGACGGGGAATATTACCTATCCGAGATAAATCCACGCTTCGGAGGTGCCTACCTGCACGCCTACGGTGCGGGAGTTGACTTTATAAAGCTTATTCTCAACAACATACATGGCATCGAGAACAAGCCTGCCCTTGGCCAATACGATGAAGACGTGATAATGATGATGTATGACGATGTCGTGATTACCCGCAAGGAAGATTTGCTGTCTGATGATTTCTCACTCTTATAATAACCCTTGATTTGAACATGAGAAGATTACCCCCCCAGATTAAGCTTTATGCTGAATACCTAAAAAAGGCATACACATGGCTCAACCGCCTTGCCAAAGACGAGCATCTAAGCCTCGCGTGGGTTTATTGTGATTATTTTATGGCAGTGGTAAAGCACCGTTGCCTCATCAGGCAGTATGTCATAGGAGAGTTTTGGAAGTTGAGTAATCCGGAAAGACGGAAAAGGCTCACATATCATCGCATGGTCAAGTTGTTTGACAAGTATAACCAACCCGACTACATACACTATCTGAACGAGAAGCCAGACTTCAACACGTTCTTCTCAGATTTCGTTCACCGAGACTGGATGCACATAACCGACGCAAGCAAGGAAGAGTTCATCTCTTTTATGATAAAACACAAGTCAGTAATCATCAAACCTGTGGATGGTGTCGAAGGTGGTGGAGTGAGGAAGTTCACATTGACGGAAGACCAACTGGCTAACTTGGATAAAATGTATGAAGACCTGAAAAAAGAGAATGTGCTTGTCGAGGAAGTCATCGTACAACACCCAAGGATGGTATTTGGCAACACGTCTGTTAACACCATTCGCGTGCATACCATCCTCGATTCAAATGGAAAGGCTCACGTGATAAAGGCTATTCTCAGGGCCGGAGTTGGCAAATCGGTCGTGGACAATTATTGTCAAGGAGGCTCAATATACGAGGTCGACTTGAAGACAGGGGCAGTTTGCACATTCGGGCAATCGAAAGCTGACGCAAAAAGCTACTTCCATCCCGGCACCGGCATCATGATGCTCGGATACGAGATACCTTATTGGGACAAGGTGATACACACTTGCGAACAAGCAGCAGAGCATCTGCCGCAAGTGAGGATAATAGGTTGGGACGTGGCGATAACCAAGGAAGGAGTTGAGCTTATAGATGGCAATCATAACCCCGACTATGAGTTGCTCGAATTTTTGGGTTCCACGGGCTATTATGAAAAGATAAACAAGTTGATAAACGCAAAAAACAGAAACCAATGTTCTTGACTCGACTATATAAAGGCATAGCGAAATATGTGAAAGGTTACTATGCCTACGGGAAAAACATAGAGGGAATGAACCCATGGTTCTTTCTTCTGGATGGAGCATGGTGCCGGGTGCGGTATGGTTGCGTTTTCAATCAGTATACCGAAGGTGGCTTCTATAAATACAAGGCGTATCAGCGCAGAAGAATCTTGACATACCGCTATTGGAAAAAACTTGTCCGGCAAAATGCTCCAGCCGACGTGCATTATTTAAAGAACAAGGTCGATTTCAACACATTCTTCAAGGATTTCATAGGACGTGATTGGCTTGACACCTCATCAATGAAAGAGGTGGACTTCATGGTGTTTGCACAAAAGCATAAAAAAGCGATTGTCAAACCAATAGACGAATGGGAAGGCAATGGAATCCACATGATAGACCTTTGCCAGGAGGATACGGGAGCCTTATACCAATCGCTTAATGCTAACCACCTGCTGATAGAGGAGATAGTTGAGCAGCATCCACAGATGGTTTTCAACAACAGCTCAGTGAACACCATACGTGTTTATACTGTTTTTGACGACATTGAGAAGAAGGCGTACATCATCAAGACAACGTTGCGAGCTGGTGTTGGCGCGTCAATCGTAGACAACAGCCATTCCGGTGGTTGCTCATACGAGGTAGACGTCGATACGGGAAGGATTGATTCGTTTGGGTGGTCGCATACCATGAAAGGCTTGATATTCCACCCAGGTTCAAAAATTTGCATGCTCGGACACGAAATTCCTCATTGGGAAGAGGTAAAGGACGTGGTGAGGCGCGCTGCCGAAATGCTGCCTTCGATAAAATTTATTGGATGGGACGTGGCAGTGTTGAAGGACCATCCCATCCTCATTGAGGGCAATCATGATCCAGACCTTGACATAATGGAGTTTGTTGGTCATTCCGGCTATTTGCCGATAATTAAGAAACACGTCAGATTTTAAAAGCACACATGAGGGAAATATCATTAAACAACGGCATAAAGATGCCTCAGTTAGGTCTTGGTACATTCTTGATACCCCAAAAAGAGCTCAGCCGAACAATTGGCGAAGCCTATGAGTTGGGTTATAGGTCATTCGACACGGCATGGCGATACCACAACGAGGCAGACATTGCCCAGGCGCTAAAGGACAACGGCATTAGGCGAGAAGACGTGTTCATAACCACCAAGGTAAACGCCGATGCCTTATACGTGGACGATTACAAATATGGGCGGCACCACTTTCTTAACAAGAGAAACAACAAGAGCATACATGACGTCGTTCAAGAATCATTTGACAATTTGGATACCGACTACATTGACCTGTTCCTAATCCACTGGCCTTGGGAGATGACGGCGGCAATGTGGGAAGAACTCTCAAAAAGATACCAAAGCGGGCAAATCAGGGCTATAGGTGTGAGCAATTTCTTGCAGCCGCATCTTGAATACCTGAAAGAGATTTCAGACATAACGCCTGCCGTGAACCAGTTTGAGATTAGCCCATTGAACAAGCGAACTGATCTGATTGACTATTGCAAGAGCCACGGAATAGCCGTGCAAGCCATGTCGACGTTCAGCCATTATAGGTCAGTGGAGCCACGAAAAGAAATCTTCGAGAGCGAAATATTGACTGACATAGCAAACTATTACAATAAATCCATAGTGCAGATTGTGCTGCGATGGATGTTGCAACAAGACATAATCATGATACCCAAGACGTGGAATCATGAATACTTGAAAGAGAACATCTCGATATTCGACTTTGAGCTTTCATCTGACGACATGGCCCGTATAGACAGCATGAACCACGAACGATGGTTAAACTATAATCCACTTGGCGAGCAATGGTGGCTTCCCTGTCATTTGCGCAGATGGAAAGGCTTCGACGAATGGGACAGCTATGTAAACCGGTCAGTTTTAAGCAAATATATTACCAAGTGGTTCGGAATATAATAATCTTGACTAAACAGCATCATGAAAGAAATTTATAATGAAGAACATTTGAGGCGTGCGGCAGAATACGTTGCCATGCAATGTACTGGTTGCTCCGACTCCCCACGAATACTCGCGCTAAAAGGTCTTGAGGTGATGAAAAAAGCCGTGGAGAACGGTGAGAATCCATACAAGGCTTTAAACGACTTTATGGGCACAAGCGTGACGGAAAAAGCACTGAGAGAAATGTAGATCATGGAGTTGGCAATTCAATGGCCTGAAAGATTGACAAATGACTTTACATATTTAGTGAGATAGGAAATGCAGAGGATGAATGAAATATCAAACAATTTTATTAACTTTGCACAAAACATTTCATTCTGCCGACATTATTAAAAAACATCCACAATAAAAAATGAACAAGTCTATCCTTCCGGCAATTGCCATTGCCTTCGCTTTCTCCATGCCTTCCATGGCGCAAGACGGCCTGCTAAAGAAATACGCGCGGCTGCTGACAACACCACGCCATTATGTGTGCTACCGCACAAACGAGAAAATAAAGATTGACGGCAAGCTCAACGAGAAGTCGTGGGCGAAGGCTGCCGAGACAGAATCGTTTGTAGACATCAGCGGTGAGGATTTTCCCAAGCCCAAGTACGACACCAAGGCCCGCATGATGTGGGACGACGACTATCTATATGTGTCGGCAGTGCTGGAGGAGCCTAACATAGTGGCCAACCTGACGCAACGCGACACCATAATATATCACGACAACGACTTTGAGGTGTTTCTCGACCCAACAGGCGACGGACAATGCTATTTTGAGATTGAGAACAACGCGCGTGGCGTGGTGTTCGACCTGATGCTTGACCGTGCTTATCGCTCGAATGGCAACTTCTACGTGCAATGGGATTGCCCTGGCATGAAACTTGCCGTGCAACGTGACGGCACGCTCAACAATCAGAACGACCGCGACCGCTCGTGGACAGTGGAGATGGCCATACCACACAAGGCCATAACGCGCAACTTCACAAACCCATTGCAGGCAGGAAACACGTGGAGGCTTAATTTCTCGCGTGTGGAATGGCTGAAGAAAGGCGGACCAGAGGAAAACTGGGTGTGGACACCCACTGGCGAAATAAACATGCACGCTCCTAACCAATGGGGCTTCTTGCAGTTCTCCGACAAGGCCGTGGGAACGGGAAACGACGAGTTCCACTACCCTTACGACATGGCGGCATATAAACTGTTGTGGGCCTTGTTCCACGCTGAGTTTGAAAGCCACGGCAAGAGAGGTGCCTACACCAGTTCACCTTCGCTACTTGGCTTGACCGGAGACGACATCTCCACCTTGCCCCAAGGCAGCAACGTGGAGATAGAGGCAACAACCAACCTGTTCACGGCGAGCATTCTCGTAGGCGGAACGGGCAAGCGATATGTCGTAGACCAAAACGGCAAGTTTGAAATGAAATAACATTATTAAGGGCCGGTCCACAAGTAAAGTGGCCGGCCCTTAACAATTACAGTAACTATTCTTCCCAGACCAGATAAGCCGAGACGAGCCAGTGGTTCATCTCGTTGCCCTTTATGGGTTGTGCATGGGGTATGGCAATGCTCAACGTGTGATGCCCGGAAGCCAAACCATTGAGAGGTATGTCCTCTGGAGCGACATCGGAACCAGGACACCAGTTGGAGCGAGAGAAGTCTGACGAGCCGACAGGCTCTTCTATCTCCTTCTCCGTATAATTGCCGTCTTCGCCAATGTAGGAAGCCATCCGCTTTTCGAGCCAAACTCCCGTGCCGGGGTTGAAACGGCGGAACGAAGCGCAATCATCGCGCCAAGGCGTGAACTTGTACACGACCTTGCCGTCCACTGACAGGATGTTCTCTTGGGGAGTGAACTCATCGCCACCATCGTGACCTCCATGACCGGTAACTATATATCTCAACTTGACATTCTTGGCTCCCTTGGGGAGGTTGAAATCGGTCACAAGCGGTCGGCGCGCGAACAAGTCGGGGTATTCCTGACCTATATAATATAAGGTGTTGACGAGGGGCAACACGTGGGCACGAGGCAGTGGCACACAACTAACAGGACTCTCCTGAAATTGCAGCTTCACGCTTGCCAAATAGCCCTGCTCTGTCCATGTGTCAATAAACACGCCCACATAAGCCTCATCCTCAAGCTCTGGATACAAGCTGGAGATGTCCTGTCCCCACTCCACGCAGTCGGCCCATTTGGGTATGTAGACAGGCCGCCGCTTTGCCGACAGCTCATTGTCCTTGCCACTATAATAGCCAACGCCGAAGGGTGTCATGAATCGCATCAACTCTACCGTGGGAAGATAATCCTTGCCTGCGACAATGCCAACAAACTTCTCATATTTAGTGGAGTCTACGGCAGGGAAACGGTTCTTGCCCTCAGCTATTGTCATTAGGTTGATGGCCGACTTCTTTGGCAAGACAAACACCGAGCCAGACTTGTCCCAACGGTCACCATTGGAAGCCACCGTGGTCTTTATATACACCCTCGTGTCGCGCTCATAATGAGGCACGTGGATTTTCTTCAGGATGATTCGCCCATTCACAAGGCGAATGATCCCGTCCGCGTCGGCGGCATTGTAGTTGGCAAGCTTCGACGGCACGAAACGCACGTTTGCCTTTTCAAAGACCTTTATGATCGTATCGCCCTTGGCGGCATACTCCTTGTGGTTTGCGGCAAGCGACGCGACGGAACACAAGATGGAAAGTAAAAGAATGATATGCTTCATCGAAACGGTAACTAATCAGTGGGTTTAGTTGCTTTCAATAACCTTGCCCGCTCCGCGGTAAAGCTTTATCGGACCATCGAGCAATACGGCGACAACGGTTATCATTGGGTCAAGCGAGCGTTCTGGCACGTCGATGTACAGATTGCCTGGCACGTCGCTCCAATAGTTCTTGTTGTACACCTTCCAAGGTATAATCTCGCCGTCGCCAACTACCCACACGCGGTTAACCTTGTTCATCAGTCCCTTAACTTCTATCGGGCCATTGGGCTTATATGGCAAATAGAGATAGAGTATGTCGCCAGCCTTGTTCAGAGTGGTGTAACCTTGGAAGTGCTCGTTAGGTATTCCGGCACGCGTGTCGTAAATGGCCTCCTTGTGCTTCTTTGTCCAACGTCCAAACTCTTTTAGAATAGCCACTTGCTCCTCAGGTATCGTGCCGTCTTCCTTCGGGCCTATGTCGAGCAACATGTTGCCACCCATCGAGAGGCAATCGACGAAAGTGCGCAACAAGATATAAGGCGACTTATAGTTGGTGTCGGCATGCTGATAGCCCCAAGAGTCGTTCATGGTCATGCATAGTTCCCAATGCTTGTCTTGCGGACGCACCACGGGCACGCCTTGCTCAGGAGTGGCATAGTCGCCATAGCCCTGTATGCGAGAGTTTATTATGACATTCTTGTTAGCCTTGCGCAGGAAAGCCGACAGGCCCTTAGCGTTCCAAGTGTCAGCGGTCTGCTCCCAGTCGCCATCAAACCAATACAGGTCTGGCTTGTACTGGTTGAGTTCGCCAAGCTGGTCGAAGTCGAACTTGAGGAACTTCTTCCATCTGGCGGAGTCGTCTTTCACGCTATAACGTGTATCGGTACGCGTGAAATTGGGATAATCAGGGTTAGACCAATCTATCAAAGAATAATACAATCCGAGTTTAAGACCATGCTTGCGCACCTCCTTCACGAACGGCGTCACGATGTCGCGCTTTGCGGCCGTGGCCTTCACGGTGTTGAGGTCGCTATACTTGGTATTCCACAAGGCCACGCCATCGTGGTGCTTTGTGGTGAGAACGGTATACCTGGCGCCGCTCTCCTTAATGAGGTCAAGCCAAGCCTTCGGATCGTAGTTCTTGGCGGTGAAGCCATCGCGCTGGCTCATATACTGCTCGTATGGCAAGTACTTGTTGTAAAACGACCAGCTCTCCGAAACTCCATTGACGGCATAGATGCCATAGTGGATAAAAATGCCTAACTTGGCGTGGTCGAACCACTCCATGCGTTTGTCTTTTTGCTCCTCTGTCTCAGTCTGAGGCGTGACAGTTTGGGCAGCCCCACTCGTCAGCGCAGCCGCACAAATCACAGAGCACAATAAACGATTGATTGTCATAAATGTTTATGTTTGTTCAAGAGTTAATAATTTATACAAAGGTATGAAATAATACTCGTGTGACCATGTTTTTTATTGTTTTTCTTGCTTTTGAGACACTAATATTTTTTTATATCAATTTTATATTGATTTCTCGAAATAGACTATTACCTTTGCATAGAAACAATGATTACAGCAATTAAATATTACTAAACCAAATATCATGAAAAAACTATTTTTAACCCTCACTTTAGTAGTGACGGCTATTCTCGCAAGCGCCAAGGTCAACAGGATTCCCGTGTACGCATGGACAGGCTTAGAACAGAACGCAAACGAGAAAAGTCTCGCCACTGATTTCAAGGCATGGAAAAAGCACGGCGTCACTGGCGTATGCGTAAACGCTGGCATGGACATTGACAAGATACGCCTTGCCTCAAAGGTAGCGAAAAAGGTGGGACTGGAATATCACGCATGGGTGCCCACCATGGTGCAAGGTGGAAAGCCCAAGAGCTGGTACACGGTAAACCGTCTTGGAGAGTCGGCTGCCGATAAGCCTGCCTACGTGTCTTATTACACCACACTCGACCCGCGCAACGAAGAGGTAAAGAAATTTCTGATAGGGAAATTTGAGGAAATAGCCTCAATACCTGAAGTAGACTACGTGCAACTCGATTACATACGCTATGCCGACGTGATTCTCGCGCGTGGGCTATGGGACAAGTACGGACTTACCATGAACGGCGAGTACGCCAAGGCCGACTATTGCTACTGCCCCGACTGTGTGGCAGCCTTTAAGAAGCAGAGCGGAATAGACATCACAAAGGTTACTGACCCATCGAAGATTAAGGAGTGGGCACAGTTTCGCTGCACCGCGGTGACTGACCTCGTAAACGCCATAGCGGACGCCGTTCACGCAAAAGGCAAGAAAATCAGTGCCGACGTGTTTCCTGGGCCCAAGAGCTATGCGGAATGGATGGTGCGCCAACAATGGAACAACTGGAAACTTGACGCCGTGTTCCCAATGAACTACAACGACTTTTACATGGAGCCCGCCGCCTGGGTTGGAAAAATAACCAATGAAGAGGCTGAGGCCATCAAGGGAAAGAACATATTGCTGTATAGCGGCCTTTTCATCTGCCATGACTGGAAAAACAAGGACAAGGTGGTTGACCCTGAAAACTCCGGATTGCTGCCTTCAGAAATAGAGGAAGCCGTGGAATCGGCGATGGCAGCAGGCGCGAATGGCATAAGCCTATTCACACCTAACTCCATGACCGACGAACATTGGGCGGAACTGGCGAAAGTCATCAAAAAATTAGAGAAGTAACCTTCGCTATACGTAGACTTTCTTAAAACGATACCACATCATGACACCTGCCGATGTGAGCCCGAATGGAAACGCCATCCACACGCCGACAAGTCCGAAATTGAGCACGAAGCCACAGAAATAACCCACTGGGAGAGAAATGACGAAGAAGGCGATGAAGGCTATTACCATGAGTGGCTTTACATCGGCAATGCCTCGCAAGGCGTTGGCATAATTGATTTGCAAACCGTCGCCAAACTGGTAGATGAAGAATGGCACCATGAGCGAGATGACAGTCGATGACACTTCCGCTGAGTCGGTGAACCAACCGCCAATGTGGTTGCGCAACAAGAAGATAATGCCACTCAACAACAACTCCAAGGCCACCATGACTTGCAAACCGGCAACAACGGTATGGCGAACGTTGTCACGGTCGTCTTGGCCGTTGAAGTAGCTTGTGCGCACGGCAACAGCAGCGCCCAATCCATAATAAACCATAAAGGTGAACTGCGATATGGTTATCATTACCTGGTGGGATGCCAAGGCAATGGTGCCCAGCCAGCCTACCATGATTATCGACAGCGAGAACGACGCTGTCTCCATGCCCATTTCCAAGGCTATGGGCGTGCCTAATGATACCAAGCGACTAACCAATTGTCGTGACCAACCCAATTTGAAAAAGCCCTCTCGGTAAGGACGCATCTTCTTTCTCGCAAGGAAGACGAGGCAAAACAATGCCACCATCACTATGCGAGATATAAGCGTTGACACGCCTGCTCCAACAACTCCCATCTCTGGTAATCCTAACTTACCATAAATCAGCACATAGTTGCCAACAATGTTTAGCAAGTTGCCCGAAAGCAGTATCCACATCGACGTTCGCGTCTCCGTGATGCTATCGGTAAATTGCTTGAACGCGTTAAACAACATTACGAATGGCATTGAAGCCAACAATACCAAATAGTATGGCTTGATATAGGGCAGCAACTCTTTTGGTTGCCCTATGTTGCCAACATTAAAATACAGTATTGCCAATGCAGCCATCATAATGGCACCTGCCATCAAGTTGGCCAGCAAAGCGCTACGTAGTGCCTTGCCAGCTTGCGGAAGTTCCTCTCGACCAAATAGCCCGCCGACTATTGGGGTTAAACCATAAGAGAATCCCGTGGCCGTGATGATGACAAGGTTCATGATGTTGTTCACGAAAGAGGCCGCCCCAAGCTCTGTCGTGCTATGGTGGCCTACCATCATTGTATCAGCGAACCCTAAGACTATCATCCCCAACTGACCTATCATTATGGGGATACCAAGCGAAAGAAGTGAACGGTAATGGTATGGATAAAATCTCATGAACAAATTAAGTGAATTCCTTGACAGCCCGTGCGAGTTTTTCAAGTGCCGCCTTGATATAATCCTTAGGTGAGCCGACATTCAGTCGCATGAAGCCTTCACCACCAGGACCAAACATCTCACCGTCGTTGAGGGCAAGATGCGCCTTGTCGATAAAGAGGTCAAGCAAAGCATCGTGATCAAGGTGCAAACCACGACAGTTGAGCCAAACCAAGAAACTTGCCTCGGGGCGGATGGGCTTGATTTGTGGCATGTGCTCACGGCAGAAATCCTCAACAAAGCGAATGTTGTCTTCCACGGCGGCAAGCATCTGCCTGCGCCACTCCTCACCTTTGCGAAATGCCGTAATGGTGGCGATATGGGCGAAGATATGGGCTTCGTCAAGCTCATTGGCTTTCAGCCAGTCAAAGAAACGCTTGCGGATTTCCGGATTAGGCACAATGGCATGAGAAGAAACAATGCCTGCTATGTTGAAAGTCTTTGTTGGAGCCTGCATGGTTATGCTGATTTGAGCGGCTTTCTCCGAGACAGAGGCGAAGGGAATGTGCTTATGACCGAAAAGAGCCATGTCGCAATGTATTTCATCGCTAATGACAAGCAAGTGGTGGTCATAGCAAAAGTCAGCAAGGCGGACGAGCGTCTCACGACTCCAACATATTCCGCCAGGATTGTGAGGATTACACAGGATAAGTATTCTGCATTTGTCATCACAAACTCGCTCAAGACCCTCAAAGTCCATCTCATAATAGTCGCCAGCCTCCACATGGTCGGCCTCAAGCGCCTCTGGATGAACTTTCAGCGGATTCCACACCACCTCACGCTCGTTGGCGCGTGGCACAAGGAAGAACGGATGATAAACCGGTGGCATGACTATGACTTTCTCATCGGGCTTGCAGAAAAGATTGCTGATAAGCCCTATGCCCTTGACGATTCCCGGTATAAAGCTAATCCACTCTGGCTTTACATCCCAGTCGTGGTGTGTCTTAATCCAGTCTATTATCGCGGGGCGATAGTCGGTTGGTTCCACGGTGTAACCAAGGATTGGGTGCTCCAAACGCTTGCGCAACGCGTCAAGGATGTCGGGCATAACCGCGAAATCCATGTCGGCCACCCACAAGGGTTGCAGGTCGTCACGTCCCCAACGTGGCAACAGGGCCTCGTGCATGAGGTCGCCGCTGCCCTTTCTGTCTATTACTGTATTGAAATCGTATTTCATGCTGTGTATAATCGCTTTAGCCTAAAAAGGCAATTATTAATTCAAGGCTTGCTTAAAGTCAACCCAAGGCTTGCTTTATGTCGCCGAAGATGTCGTCAACGTCTTCCAAGCCAACGCTCAGGCGCACGGTAGTGTCGAGCACGTCCATATCGGCTTTCTCCTTTGGGGTGAAATTGCCAAAGATGGTTGAGTATGGATGAATGGCAAGCGTGCGGTTGTCGAAGAGGTTCGTGGCACGATGCACGAGCTTGAGGTTGTTGAGGAAGCTGAAGCATGACTTTTTGTCTTCCAAGTCGATGCAAACCATAGCGCCAGCCGTTTTACCAAATTGTCTTTGTGCCAGCTTATAGAACTTATTGTCTTCCAGGCCCACGTAGTTGACCGACTTTACTTGTTTCAACCCACGCAATTTCTTGGTAAGCTCAAGCGCGTTTGCCGACTGCACACGATAGCGCGCGTCAAGGGTCTCAAGGCCCATGGTCTGCATGAATGCCACTTGTGGGGTCATGTAAGCGCCGAAGTTGAAAAGCAGCTCACTCTTAATCGTTGAGGTGAAACCTTGGGTATAGTCGGTGCCATAGTCTATTATCAAGCCGCCGAGTGACGTAGCACCCCCACTGATGTATTTTGTTGACGACACGACCTCTATGTCTACCCCAAGCTTCTTAGCCGAGAACATGGTGAAAGGAATGGTAGTAGTGTCAGCGACGAGAGGGATATGGTGTTCGTGTGCCACACTTGCGAGAGCCGCGAGGTCGGCGACCTCCATTTGCGGGTTGGTGATTATTTCCACGAAGATGCAGCAAGTGTTGTCGTCTACGGCTTGCTTTACTTTTTCCATGTCGGTGAGGTCGGTCGTGTGGAGGCCTACTCCGAACTTCCTCAGCGAACGGTTGAGCAAATCAAAGGTGTTGCCAAACATGTGTGTTGACGACACCACGTTCTTGCCTTGGGCCGTCAGCGCGAGCATGATGTTGCTTATGGCCGCCATGCCACTGTTAAGCGCCGTCACGCTGAACGCGTCGGTAAGGGCACGCACGCGATCCTCAAAATTGTCGACCGTGGGGTTCTCACAGCGTGAATAGTCTGGAGCGTCTATTCTCTCACAGAAAGCGTCAGCCATCGTCTTGGCATCGTCAAACTCGTACGCCACGGCATTATATACCGGCATGCTCAAAGCGTCATAAGCGTCGCGTCGGCGATAAGGCAAATGAATTGCCTGTGTATTTTTCCTCATCTTAAATTTATGATTAGTACCATTGAACGGCGTTACTGTAACCCGACCGCTTGTCATACTTCAATGCGTCGGTAAGCGTTGAGGCGTTGCAACGGAACGTGAAATTATAGCTTGCGTAAGGAGCGAGGACGACAGAGCAACTCATGTTAAAGCAATGGAGGTCGCGCTGCAATGAGGCGGTGGTCATCGACACCTTGTTGTTGTCAAAGTCGTAGCCCGAGGAGAAGCTGATGTTCCAGCCGTCGGAGATGCGGAGGTTTCCACTGACATTAAGCGTCTGCGTGAATTTATACGGATACCGCATGGTCTTATAGTTGAACTTGTTGATATCCGTATTCTCGCTCATGGTTATGCCATATCCGAAGGTGAGCGACCAAGGCATTGAGAATCTCATGTAGCCATCACCGTCGGTATCGGCCTTGCCACCCTTGTCATCTTTCGACGCACCATGCTGCGCGTCTATCATAGTGTCGTCGACATTGCTCTCTATGTCGGTGTCTATCTCGTCATCATCGCTTTTCTTGTTCTTTTTTGTGTCATCATCCTTGGCGCCACCAAAGAGCTTCTTTATTTTCTCCGGTGTCAAGGTATAAGAAATGTTTTGTGACATGCCTTGGAAGCGTCCCCACTTTCCCATGCCCCAATAGGTGCGATTGCCGACATAAGGCTTGCCTTGATCGTCGAGCTCGTAAGCATACGACGCGAATACGCCCGTCATGTTGAAAGTATAGTTTTTCCACCATTTCAGTCGGAGGTTGACCGTCAAGTCACTGAGCGGTTTCTCCTTCGCGGCCATGTTGTACGACATAGACCATCCAAGCTGGTCGATAAGGCTTATCTTCTTGAATCCGGTAGAGTCCTTGTCGCTCTTCACCTTCATCTCTATGTTGTTGTCGAAACTCCAAGAAATGCTACCGGTGCGGCCTCTGCCTGGCACGCCATACAGCTCATTTTGGTAAGGCGAGTATTGCACGAGTGAGACATTGCCGTCGGCATCCGTCTTTTGGTATGTCTGATAATAACCGTAGCGCGACGCGCTGAAGTCAGGAGCGTAGCTGAAGCTCACCGTTGGCGTTATGACATGACGTATGGCCTGCACCTTGTCGCCAAAAAGCTTGCGGTTTGGCTTCCAGAAACCATAAATCTTCGTCGATGCCGACAGCGAGAGGTTCCAGTTGTACACGTTGTGGAAACCATAGGTGGTGTCGGCTACTTCCGTCTGCGTCCTTTCATTCCACGACTTGGTAACCTTGTTGGTATACATTCGGTCGGTGAAGTTGAACGATGGATTGAGGTTGATGTATTTGAACAATGTGAAGTTGGCGCTTATCGGGATGTTGTGCTGGAATCCATTGCGCCAATCCTTGATGAGGCTTGAATGCATCAGCTTGTTTTCCTTTGTGTTGATGGAATTGGAGAATTGGCCGGTATAGCTCATGGCTATCTTCTCATACCATCGCTCGTCACCAGCGGCATGCTTGCGACGGAATGGGTAGAAGCGAGAGATGCTAATGTTAAGGTCAGGCAACGTCATCGAGATTGTGGAGTCGCGCATGTTCTGACTCAGGTTTGCCGTGGAGCTCAGCGTCATGCCGATGCTCGAGAACGTGGTGCTCCAGTTGACGGAAGACGTACGTGTCGATTGTGTCAGCGACTGCGGATTGTACA
>ERZ1026780.1659-NODE-1659-length-14343-cov-9.028485_pt1 | contig 14343 bp, 14 predicted proteins | sample MGYA00380126_ERZ1026780 | MGnify/ENA primary metagenome ERZ1026780 (study PRJEB33269, sample SAMEA4719762) | human gut metagenome | biome: human-associated habitat; feature: organic feature; material: feces | place: Cameroon | collected 2013-10 ... | reverse complement strand
TTCGATATATCCGATAAAGCGATAATAAATCACAATTCTTTGTGTTCGGTTTTTGCCCGTTCCCTCCGTTTCAAACACATCAATGTGGTCAATGAGTTCTCGAAGCAGCGGTGATGTCAGATTATCCATTTGCATAAACCTGCGAATTGCCGATATGAATTTTCCATATTCCGAATTGTTGTTTTTCAACTCTTCGATTTTGTGTCGAGTATCCGCAATTTTGGCTTTTAAGTCCATACGCTCTTTTTCGTATTTATGAGACAGCTCAACAAACCATTCATCGCTGACTTTTCCGACAACATTATCCTCATATAGCTTTTCATAAAGTTGCGATACCGTGTTGCTGCGAGCAATCGCTTTTTGCAGTTCCGACTCCAAAAACTTTTTGTCTTTTTCTCTTTCTTCGTCATTTTTCCGCAAAAGCAGTTGTGCAAAATATGACTCGTCAATTTCCAACATTTCAACAAGTCGCCTTAATTCAAGTTTTACAACTTCTTCAAGGGCGTCTGCTCTGACATAATGTCTTCCCGGGCACTTTCCTCGATAATCCACTTTGTTATCAGAACAAGTGAAATAGTGAATTTCTTTATTCGAGGTGCTTGTGTGGTATCTCATTTTACTGTGGCAATCTCCGCAATATATCAATCCGTTAAATATACTCCGTTCGCCGTTTTCTTTTTTCGGAGTCCGACGCTTTGTTTTTGAAATAAACTTCTGTACGGTTTCAAATGTTTCTCGGTCGATTATCGGCTCATTAACATCCTTGAATACAACCCAATTTTCTTTTGAGTTTTCAATACGTCTTTTGTTTTTAAATGACTTGGAATATGTTTTGAAATTGATAATATCTCCGCAATACTCTTGTTGAGAAAGAATTTTTTGAACAGTTGTCTTACACCATTTGTACGGATTGGTTTGTGTTTTCTTTCCGCCTCTGTTCAGTCCTTTGGACCGCCAATAAGCCATAGGAATAAGCACTTCGTTTTCCTGCAATTCTCTTGCAATGGTTTCATTGCCTTTACCGTCGAGGCACATTTTGAATATGCTTTTCACAACGGTTGCGGCTTCCGGGTCAATTATCCATTTCTTTTTGTTTTCCGATGATTTCATATATCCGTATGGCGGTTGCGATAGCGGCTCTCCCATACTGCCTCTGAGCCTGTGGGATGAACGAATCTTTTTTGAAATATCTCTCGCATACATTTCGTTCAAGATATTCTTGAACGGTGCAATTTCGCTTTCGCCTTCGTTGCTGTCAATGGCGTCGTTCACGGCGATAAAACGAATATTATGTTCGGGGAAATAGCTGTCTGCCAAATTCCATTAGAGAACACAAGGCAAATGCCTTCATATCCGAAGATACAAAGGCACTTGCTTTTAACTTGACCGTTGAGATTACAGAACCTTTTTCAATTTTTTGCGTAGGTACTCCAACCTTGAATAGACCGCACCCGTAGTCAGACCGACAATCGGTGCAATTTCTTTTGTGGAATATCCCTTCAATTTCAGAAGAACGATTTGCAGAGTACACCTATCAACTGTCAATAGGGCTTGATACATGTTTTCATTATCAATTTCGTTCAGTAGGTCATCAACAGTCTTTACCTCAATGTGTTGTTCGCTTTCCGCAACAGTATCAAGGTATGTATCCGTTTCCTGCAACCGTTGATAAAACCGTCTGTCTGAATTAAAAATCTCTCTGTCATAGGCTCGTATCTGTTCAATGGTTTTTTCATCAACACCGTACTTTCTCAAAGTCACTTCCTCACTGTCTTTCCAGATACGCCATCTGCGTTCTTCTTTTCCGTGATTGTACGCCATACTGTTTCCTCCAATCTGAATTTTTTTGAAAACTCAGATTGGCAGGCGGACTGCGGCAACCAATGCCAGATATGGGCTTGTCCTGTATTAAGAAAAAGCACGACAAACAAAAAGCCGCAAAGGTACAAAGACCTCTGCGGCAATAAGCATAACTATACCTATGGCATAGAAATGTAATCTCTATTTGAAAACCATAAGAGTGCCACGAACAGGCGAGGATTTTTTTAACAGCTTATCCTCGTTCCTGCGTGACACTCTATATGTATCCGCTGCTTCTGATGAGCAGCGTTGCGGTCATATTAGACCAACACATAAAAAAGCCCTCCAAACCTTAAACGGGCTTGGAGGGCTGCGCTATTTTTATTTGGGCGTGACAGAGCAGCCCACCAAAGCACCGTTTTTTTATTTGGTGGGCTTGTTTCACAATTGCTTTCTAACAATACTTCTTTTTTCTTGAATAAATCAAAGGAGCTGCAATCATCAGTAAACTCCATCCCAAAAGGTATATCTTTGTGGTATAGTTGCCTTTTCCCATTGAGAACAAATAGAAAATACTTTTTTCCGATACATTCCCCAGAAAATTCAAGAGAAAGTATCCTGCTGATGCAAGGTAACCCGCAACAACAGAATTACTCAATACGGATACGGCAAAACCTAAACTACCTAACGCCATTGCACTTATAACTGTTCCTGCTACATAGACTGCAAACGGGAAGGTACAGTTTTTCCATAGCATAATGCCAGAAAACAGGCTTACCATCGTAATCAGCAACAGCGTTGACATAACGAAACGCAGCAATAGAATTTTCCAATGAGAAATCTTCCTTGTATAAACTACTTCTTGTATCGCTTTCGACTGTTCTGGCACATTCAGCGGAACAATAAGGAATATTCCTACGAGTATTACAGACTGTTCCAGACACTCCGCTGAATGAACCATATCCAAATTTGCAATTCCTCTAAACAAAGAAATCGACAGCAGATAAGCGGTAGCTAAAAGTAGGTTAGTTTTTACTGCCAGAAGAAAGTTTACCTTGAATATATCCCAAGCCCCTGTTATAGACATTCGCTGCATTGATTTTTCCTTTCCGCTTAGAAGTTAAAACCCATATTGACAGAATGACAAACAAAATACCAATTCCAGCCATTAGCAATCTGTTCATACAAATTATTTGCAAGTCCTCTTGAATTGTTTCATAGCCACGCAATGTATTGTGCCTAATCATTAAAGTCGTGAGTTTTGTATCCCCAGATAGTCCCGTTGCCCCTTTATCAACCATCCACCACAAGAATTGAAGGACAATAGCAATCGGAGAGTCCGTAAGCAAAGTGAAAAACATTCCTATCGCACATACCACCATAGCCTCTGGTAATAGCCACCATACGATGTATTTGATATACGCAAAACAGTCTATTTGGATACCATTCTTTGCTCCGAAAGACATAAGCGGTACAAGTGACTCAAGACTTAACAACAAAACAGGAATCAAAACCATAGTGATGCCTGCCAAATATCTTGAAAGCACCAGTTTGGTTGAAGATACCTTTCGACTGTAAATCAATTCTGTCGCATTGCTCATACGGTCTTTCATCCATATAATCACTACCAAAAATACAGGATACAAACCTAATGCTAATCCCATATAATCGCAGAATAGCCGTGCAAATCCGCCAGTCACTTTATCTTGATTTATTGTTTGATTATATTCCTCCAGCGCTTCCTCATAAGTCATTTCAGACATTCCAAAATAAGTAAGCATCATTTCGGGAGAATACTGAGAGCCTTTTTCCCCAATAATGGCTTCCGTTTTCCGCATTAGTTCTTTGAAATGTTCATAAGTGACCTGCGATACAAAATGCGCATATTTATTATCTTCGCTTTTTGTGTCTGCCCCGCTGCCCATTTCCATATTCAGATTTCCGTCTTTATCAACATTCATTGCGTCAAAAGAAATAATCGTCCCTGTGACTGCGGGGAAATAATCATCTGGCAAATTCTTTAGTTCTTCCTCTGTCAATCCAGTTATTTCACATAGTATTCCAAGAACTTGTTTTTGCTCGTCACCACTTAATGTAATTGCTTTATAATATCCAAGAGGATATGTGGCATAACTATTAGCTTCATATTCCGACAGCAATGCTCTTGTAACGCCTGTCATAATTGCTTCTGGGTTATCTTCCGAAACCTTACTGCCGAAATAATCATCTTTTTCAGATGGTTTGGAAAGCAATGGGCGTTCAAAACCTATATCAGCAGGTTCAATACCATTTGCCCAATTGATTTCCGTTTGCGTTACTCCCCGAAAGTTCTGAAACCAACTAAAAATCAAAATGGCGATAAAGAGATAAAAAATAATACTCGCCGTGATTTTTTTACACTCTTTTAGATATAACTTCATTGTTTATCCCTCCGTCCATCTGGCTCAATAGATACATATACCCATCTTCCAAAGTGGGGTCTTGAAGTATATGTTTTTCTTCAGGCGGTGTGTCTGATAACACTCTGTACTGTGTGCCTGACCCAGAAGCAATGATATTCAAAACAGTGTATTTCTCCTTAATGAGCTTGTCTTTCTTTTTTGCTGCCGAAATAAGATAAACTTTACTTTCGGCTTGCTTAACCAATTCTTCCGTACCGCCACTCCATATCATTCTCCCGTTATCTAATACTCCTATGTTTTCACAAGAAGACTCAACATCCGAAGAAATATGGGTAGAAAGTATAACAATTCTGTCCTCTGCAAATTCACTTAACAGATTGCGGAAACGAATACGCTCCTCTGGGTCAAGCCCTGCCGTTGGTTCGTCCACAATAAGAATTTGCGGATTATGCAATAGTGCCTGTGCAATCCCTAAACGCCGTTTCATTCCACCAGATAAAGCCTTTACTTTCGTTCTCATATTCTCTTTTAGGTTTACCTGTTCAAGCAATGCCGATATTCTTTCTTTTCGGACTTTATCTGGAATATTCGACAGCAGCCCAAGATAGTCCATTGCACCATAAACACTCATATTTCTGTAAAATGAAAAATCCTGCGGAAGATAACCTACGATTTCCCGTATTTTTGCCGTTTCTTTAATTGGGATACCGTTCATACTGATTTCTCCGCTTGAGGGGACAGAAAGCGTTGCCAAAATTCTCATCAGACTTGTTTTTCCTGCACCATTACGCCCAAGTAGCCCGTACATTCCAGAATGGATAGTAACGGACACATTTTCGAGGGCTGATTTTTTTCCATAGTTTTTGGAAAGATTATTTATCACGATTTCCATAAATATAAAAAACCTCCTTACCTGTGTTGTAAGGAGATTTTATAATAGAAAAGTCAATTTTCCGAAAAGAGCCCTAAATTATATTCAGCTTTGCTGTTACACACGCCCCTTTTTTGTTGTTCGAAACATCTAACAGTCCGCCGTGTTTTTCACAAAGAATATGACAAATGCTCAGACCTATTCCAAAATGCTGCCCTTCTTTATCACTACTGTAAAATACCGTAGTCGCTTTTTCCAAATCCTTCTCTGAAAAACCTTTTCCGTCATCCTCTACTGTAAGAATGAGAAAATCCTTATCTTGCGAAAGATTTATACGCACTTCTTTCTCCGCATATCTTAATGCGTTCTGTAACAGATTTTCTAAAATCCGAAAAAGTACGCCTTTATCCAACTGAACTTCATTCATAGTCATATTGCTTGAAATAAGGATTTCCTTTTTCGCTTCCAACTGCTGCACATTACTTTGTATTTCATTCAATAACATTTTCACATTTTCGGGTCGTTTCTCGATTTCAATACTTTCGATTTTCTCAATGTCCCGAACACAATCCACATATTGTTCCAATCGGGTTACAGCTCCCTGCATAGAAGATACCGTATCTAAAAGCATATCTTCCGTGAGTTTATCCTGTGGTATATTTTTCTCCAGATAGTCTAAATACCCTTTGAGAACAGTAATCGGCGTCCTTATGTCGTGGGATACCGAAGCATTTAATAATTTCCTTTGCTCTAAGGCTTCCCACAATGCTTTATACTTTTGCCGAAGCTCTCTACGCATTTTTTCCATTGAACAGCACAACTGCCCCAACTCGTCATCTCCGCTGTATTCAATGTGAAAATCGAGATTATCTTCCTGTATCTTTTCTACTCCATTCTGCAACTGTGTAATAGGAAGCCGAAGTTTCTTTCGGTAATATATTGCCGCAGCCGCCCCAATACCAATCGTAATATATAGAACAGGTAAGCCAATCATAGCAACATAAGAGCCATAATAGGCTATATTATCCCTCGTACTTAAAGGCTGCCAAGTAATATTATCGCTGTCTACATCCAAAACATAATTTCCCGTAGCCTCATCTATTTGAAAATTAGGGGAGCTTATCATCAAATACCGTTTTTTCAATATTTCCTGCTGCAAATGGTTTGACGCAAGGATTGTGATAGCTGACAGCACGGTAATTACGCATATTGTAATCAGAAAAGTTGCCGTCATAGATGATTTAAGTGATTTTGTTCTTGTTTTGCCCATTTGTATCCTACTCCCCATACCGTTTCAATATAGTTTTTATCCGTATAAGCGGACAGCTTATTTCGTATCTTTCGAATATGTTCTTTTACTACAATGCTGTCGCCTTCGCCGTCATATCCCCAAAGCTTTTCATAAATGGTTTCTCTGTCAAAAACCATACCTGCGTTTTGGGAAAGAAGTCGGATAATCTCAAATTCTTTGTTTGAAAATTCCAACGGTGTTTCTCCGTAAAATACAGTACGGCTGTTGTAGTTGATAATCAGTTCCGCATCAAATCTCAAATTCGACGCCGTACCTTTCCTTTCTTCACGCCGAAGATGTGCCGAAATTCTTGCCGATAGCTCATCCATACTGAAAGGCTTTGTAATATAATCATCTCCGCCGACAGACAAGCCCTTTATCACATCCTGTTCTGTTACCCGTGCCGTCAAGAAAATGATAGGGCAGGATATATGGCTTCGTATAAGCTGGCATAATTCCAATCCATCCATTTCTGGCATATTGATATCCAACAATATAATATCTGGTGTTGCACTCAATAACTCCAACGCTCTTTTTGCGCTATCTGCCGTATACACCAAAAATTTATCGCTCAGACACTTCTCCATCATTGATAATATCATTTCTTCATCATCAATAATCAATATTTTATATTTCATAAGCAGCGCTCCTTGCGTTTCTTTAATCCTCTTATCATAAACGGTAAAAGACAGATTTTCGACAAAGCCTTGCTTTTTCTTTCTGCCACCTGTTTATAATTATACTTTTTTTATCAGAGAACATCAATCGCACAAATATGAATTTTTATCTCTTGCAATAAGCTCAAAACAACTCTCCGAAAAGAAAAACGACAGAGGTTACCCCTCTGCCGCTAAATCTTTACGCATATATGATTTCCTTATTCACTATCTCCATAGCACAAGCCCGTATATTATTCATTCGTCCCGTCCATTCCAAGGCGTTTTCAGCCTTTAGCTGCTCCGTGATACCCTGTGTCTGTTTCATCTGCTCTACCAGCCGAAAGAGCATTTTCTGTGCCTGCTCGTCTATGTCGGCAAGATAGGAATTGAGTTTCCCGCTTGTGAGCAGATTGACATAAACAATCCTGCGGTGCTCTTTCAAATACCGCAAATGCCGCTGACCGAATATGCCTATCGGCTTTTCTTCTTCGGTAGGTAAGGCAAGGCAGGGGATAAGATAATCGCCCTGCTTTTCGTATGTACCGCCCATCTGTTCAAATAGTGTTTTTTCCATTGTCATTTCCTCCGTTATCGTATTTTCATTTTTACTTTCTTTGCGTGTGAGAACTTCACAAGAAGCTCGTCTACACAGTCCGTATATCTGCCCTCTGCAATGAGCTTATTCCGAAAATCCACAAGGCAGAGGACTATCAGACGATGCTCCGTTTCATCAAGATACAGATGATATTTTTTCTCTTTCATTGCCGCTCCTTTCTCCCGACCGCCGTTTTTGTAAGCCGTCCGTGTTTCTTAAAACCTTTGCGTTAAAACGGTGCTTCTCTATGTAACCGCCGAAGCGGTAACAGATACGGATAACCTGTGTGGCTTCTCCGTCTGTTTCCGTTCGGTCAAATACTTCGATACGCTCCACCAACAGATTAAGATTTTCCGCCGTAAGCTCCTGTATTCCAACATACTCAGCCATTAAATCTGCCCATTGTACCGCATTGTTTTGGCTGTTCTCAACCTCCTGCAAGGCATTTTCAAGGGCTTTTATCTGCCCTAAAAGCTGTTCCTGCTCTGTCTGGTACTTATCAATCAGACGGGCAAAGTTATCGCCCCTGATACGCCCCGAAAGGGAGTCCTCATAAAGCCTGTCAAACAGTCTCGTCACCTCGTCATAGCGTTTCTTTGCCTGCCGCAGCTTGCTTTCGTTGGTTTTCTCTCTGTTTCCGTTTGCCTTATTGTTCATCTTAACCGCAAGAGCCACAGCCTTGTCCCTGTCCTCATAGGCGAGCCTTGCGTGATACTGAATATCGGCAAGCACGGCGTTATATAAATCCTCGTAATAGATACGGTGGTCGGTGCATTTCTTTGTATCTCTGGCATAGGTGGTGCATACAAAAATGCGGTGTTTATCTCTGCCCCAATACCTCTGGCTCATTGCCTTTCCGCAAGTGCCGCATTTAATCAGCCCAGAAAAGATAGATACATTTCCGCTTGTGTCCTCACGCTTCCTGCTCAGTATTTTTGCATTTGCACTATCAAAAACCTCCTGCGACACAAGCGGCTCGTGGGTGTTGTCCACCCGTATCTGGTCTGCATCGGGTACTTTCTTGAATGTGCCGACTTTGAAAACGCTTTCCGTCTTGCACATAATCGTATGACCGAGATAAACGGGATTTTTGATAATGCCCTGTATGACCGTATGCGACCAGTCATACTTGTTTTCTGGATTTTCAAAACGCTTTGAATAGTCCTTTTCTCCACGGGAATACTGCCACCACGAGGGCGAAGGTATCTGTTCTTTCTGAAACAGCTTTGCGATTTTGTGTGCGCCGAAGCCTGCATTGCTCAGCTCAAATATCCGTTTCACAATCCACGCCGTTTCCGTATCTACTATCAGCCGGTTGTGGTTGTCGGGCGCTTTGCGGTATCCGAGCGGTGCATAGGAGCAGCGGTAAAGCCCCGCTTTTGCCCTTGCACGGATAGAGGAACGGATCTTACGGGAATTGTCCCTCGAATAAAATTCGTTCATTACATTTTTCAGCGCCGCTATATCATTATTCTTATTGGCGGTGTCTACGCAGTCATTGACGGCGATATAGCGGACATTTTTCATTGGGAAATAAATCTCCGTGAAATGCCCGACCTTTAAGTGGTCACGCCCCAAACGGGATAAATCCTTTGTAATGACCACATCAATCTTTCCCGCTTCAATGTCATCGAGCATACGGTTAAAATCGGGTCTGTCAAAATTCAGTCCGCTGAAACCGTCATCAACATAAGTCCCGACTACCATAAAGCCGTGTTCTTTTGCATACTGAGTTAGCATTGCCTTTTGAGTTTTTATGCTCTCACTATCGCCTTGCAGCATATCGTCTTTTGACAGGCGGCAGTAGAGGGCTGTCCTTAAAATGCTCATCAGCTTGCCTCCTTTGCTTCTGTTATGCTTAAATTGTATTCTGTATCTTTCACAATCTCAAAGGTGCAAAGAGAGGTTTTTGCTTTCCTTACCTCATCCACAAGCAGGGAGATAAACATTTCCCGCATATCTTTATCGCCAGAATAAACCGCCTGCACACAGATTTTCGGGCGTATAGCTGCTTTTCCCATAGGCTTAACTTTCTCCTTTCCAATGGAAAAGGAGCGTCCGAAAACGCTCCCAATCCGCTTATTTCTTATCTGCTTTTTATCTCTGTCTGTAATGCCGCAAGGAGATTTTTTGCTTCCGCTTCCGTCAGCGTAATACCTTTGCCGCATTTTTCTCTTTCGGGTGACCAGCTCCGTATATCGTATTTCGGCTCGGCACCGTTCCACGATACAAGGTTGATTTCCTTTGTATAGCCGCTTTCGCTTCTGGAGAGAACGGCAAGCTCTTTTACGATTTCATTCTGTATTTCTTTCATTTCAATATCTGTCCTTTCTGAATTACCAGCCGAAAAGAGAAAATTATCGGCTGTCACGGTTTCGTTTCTTCTGTAGCTCACGCTCCAAAAGACGGATAATAAAGTCCTCCATCTGCTTCGGCGTTGTGTTTTTCGGAAAATATCTGCGTATCCTGTCCGCACTGAATTTGATGGTTTCTTTCTGATTGCCCTTTTCTTCGGTCATAATTGAAAAGATGGTATCCATATCGAGCCGCCCCGACTGACTTAACCTTTTCATACGCTGAGCCTGCGAAAGAGAGGGGGTAGCTTCCTCGCTTTCCATCGTGATAAGCAGGTTTTCCTGTTCTTCTTTTCGCAAAAAGGATAATTCCACAGCAGGCGTAAGAGAGATTTTTTCCTCGTCCACCATCTGCAAAATGGGCGGTATCAGCTCAGTCAGACGGATAAACCGCTGCACGGTCGTTTTTCCGACGCCAAAGCCCTGTGCCACAATATCGTCCGTCCGTAACTTCGTCCCAACTTGGGACGAAGTTAAATCGGTGCGGAAGCCCTGCCTTTTCATTGCTTCCAATTTCATCTTATAGGCAAAAGCACGCTCCGAGGGCAGGATATTTTCCCTCTGGATATTGCTGTCCACAAGGGTAATAATCGCCCTGTCACGGTCTAATGGCAAAACAAAAGCAGGGACGGTTTCTATCCCTGCAAGCTGTGAAGCACGCACACGCCGTTGCCCTGCTATGACCTCATAACCGTCTCCGTCCTCTTTGGGACGGGTAATAATCGGCGTTACCATTCCAAACTCCTTAATGCTTTCCGCAAGCTCTGTCAGCGTTTCGTCTGCCGCCATACGGAACGGATTGTCTGGAAACGGGTGTAAATCTGCTATATTTAATACGGTAAATTCCTGTTCTTTCATTGTAAAACCTTACCTTTCTCTTGATTTGTTTCTGTTGCTTTTCTGTATTTCTTCCAACACTTCGGGCGGTATTTTTTTCAAAATCCGTTCCATCTGTGCGTTGGTACGCTGAAGCTCAAATATCTTTTTATTGGCTTCCCGCACCTTTTCCTCTTGTGCATATTTCCCGTCACGCATACGCTCTGCATAGTCGGCTTCCTGCCCGATTTTTTCTTTCAGGCTGTCGATATAGGCGCTCTGTTTGCCGATTTCTCTTGAAAATATCTCGGCTTCGGGCAGCCAAGCCGCAAGCATTTCCAGAGCCTTATCACGCTTTTTGCCTGCATTAAAGGCGTTAATATCCGACAGAGCAGACACGATTTCATCATACTGTTTATCCAATCTGCCGCCGAGCTTAAATAGCCAAGTGGGGATATGCTTTCGTTTTGTAATCATTGAGGACTGTCCCCGTTCAAGCTCATTCCAACGAGAGGACATACGCTCGTGATAGGCGCTCTGCCATTCGGACAGGGTTTTCTGATTGCCCAAAAAGGCTTTTGCAGACAGCTTGCCCTCTGGCGTAATCGGGCAGAAGCAAAGGTGCATATGCGGCGTTTTCTCGTCCATATGCACCACAGCGGAGAGGATATTTTTCTTTCCGACACGCTCCGATACAAAGTCCAGAGCCATCATAAAATACTCTTTCTGCTGTTCGGGTGGTAAACTGTTCATAAATTCGGGCGAAGCGGTAATAAGGGTTTCGACCATCATCACGCTGTCACGCCGTACCTTGCAGCCTGCTTCCGCTATCATACGGTTAATTTCTTTCTTGTAGGTGTAGCGTGGCGGTGTGACAAGGTGATAATTGTTCTTTGAGCGCTCCGTATCAATATCTGGATTGCTCTTGTAGGCTTCTTTTTTTCGTTCATTATGGCGTTCACAGGAAGCGACAGAGCCGCCTTTTCGCTTCTGAAAACGCAGGATTGCATAGGACATAATCTTCACATTCCTCCTATCATTTTACCTGTGTGGACAGCGTGGGCTTTGCCCTGCGTGTGACAGCGGTGACAGGTGTGACGGTTGCTTTGGGATACCCCCTCCGCTGTCACCCTTCGGGAGAACACCCCGTAAATGCAAAAGCAGGCGTGGGATTTACTCGCCTTTCTTCGGCTCGTAAATCCACCCCTGCGGTCAAAAAATCTTTGATTTTTATGACAGCATTTACAGGGTGTAACACACTACACCTTGCAAGCAAGGAGCGTGTGCCAGACTTTCCCTCTGGACTCCCTCAGAGCAAGGCGTCTGCCTTGCTTTATCCTCCGCTTTCCGCTTCGGATAAAAGAACGGTGTCGGTGTCGGCGGTGTCATTAAGGGAGGGTATCCCAATATTGCTGTCACACCTGTCAACGCCGTCAACACCGTTCCTTGTGAGAACGATTTGCCTGCCGCTTCTCCTGCGGCAGTAGGCATAGCCGATGCCGTTCTCACTTAAAAATAAGGTGCGGTATTCATTGAGCCATTTTGTGATGACGGTCGGTGCGGTTTCGGTTTCTCCCATAGCAGTCAGAAGCTCCGTTGCCGTTCCCGTCCACCTTTCCTTGTCTGCCATAAAGGTTACGAGCCGAAAAAGAACAGACGGTACGGCTTCCTTTGCAAGCTCCACCTGTTCCTTTCGCTCTAAAAGCTCCCAACTGCACTCACGAAAGCGCAGGGTCATTTCCTGATAGGGCATATCCCTGCCGACACAATAGAGCTTTGCCGTATCGGAAGCTCTTGCGTCCTTTTCCAGAACAAAGGTCGCATCCGCACTTCCTGTCAGCCCCGTCGTGCCAGATACCTTGTTGAACACATCGCTGTCATTCTGCTTGCGGATATGGTGTACCACCACAACCGCCAAAGAGTGCCTGTCGGCAAAATCTTTTACAAGAGAAATGTCCCCGTAATCATTTGCGTAGGCGTTATCCTTAGAAGCGGTGCGTATCTTTTGCAGGGTATCAATGACAATGAGCCTGCTGTCTGGATACTCTTTCATATACTCCTCAAGCTGAACGAGCAGACCGTCCGACAGCTTGCAACTTGCCACCGCAAAATGCAGGCGTTTGTCCGCCTCATTCGTCAGACGAAACAGCCTGTCCTGTATGCGGAAAAAGGTATCCTCAAGGCAGAGATACAAAACATCGCCCGACCTTGTAGGCATATCCCACAGGGGAAGTCCCTGTGATACGCACAGGCAGAGCTTGAGCATAAGCCAGCTCTTACCGATTTTCTGAGAGCCGCAGAACAAGGTAAGCCCTGTCGGAATAAGACCGTCCACCACAAAGCTCGGCTTATCAAGCGGCTCATAGAGGAGCGTTTCTGCATCGACAACACTTAACTTTTGCATCGGTATCCTCCTTTCGGCGTTTTCGTTTCGATTTCAGATAATACATAGGCGTTACCTCCTTATTTTATTTACCTGCTGAAATGGCAGCAGGTATGTATACACAGCCATTCCATACAGTTCCACGCTTTTTCAAAGCGGCGTTTTCTCTGTCGGTGCTATGCACGGATTAAGCAGTGGGCAGGCTCATATCGTGGCTCTGCTGTCCGCTGCGGCAGGTATCCCTCTGGCGGCTGCTATTCGGTTTTCAAGGAACAAAGCTATTCCGTTCTGCGGGCATTAAAAAAGGGCAAGAGTTTTTACCTCTTACCCAATAGCCCGTAGGAAAATATGATTTTCCCCTTGTGTTCTGTTTTTTTGAAAAAATATAGGCACCTGTTAATCAGCCTCCCTTTCGGTCGGTAACAAGTGCCTGCTGTTCATTATTAAGTTTTCAACGCTTATCTGCTCGTGTTCTCTAAAAAATCTTTACATCGGTATAATTACCTACCGAAACATAATCACGACCCAGACGGGATAAATCTTTAACCATTACGGCAGAAACAAGTCCGATTTCAATATCGTCGATAAGCTGTTGAAATCCGGGACGGTTGAAAGCTGACGTTAGATAACGATACTTTTGAAAACACTGGAAAATCAAGGTTTTTCGAGCGACGGACAAGCAGGGTATTGTACTAAAAACTGAATACGACGCAGAAGCGGCGTTTCTTACTCTCTACATGGGAGAACAGGAACGCCGCTTTTTTCATGCCCTTTGTTACGCAGTAGGGGCAGAAAAAGCCTTGCTACAAGCGGTTTTGCGGGTGTGTATCTGGCGCGGCAAGGGATTTATACCTTATTCCCCGAAACCGCGCTTCTACTGCGTAACAAATCCAAAGCAAAGGAGCTATGAACTATGGCAGTTTTCAGAGTGGAACGGAACAAGGGCTACACCGTAATGAGCAACCACCACCTACGCAACAAGGAGCTTTCCCTAAAGGCAAAGGGGCTGTTGTCGCAAATGCTGTCACTCCCCGAAGATTGGGACTACACCTTGAAAGGCTTATCCCTTATCAACCGGGAGAAGATAGACGCTATCCGCGAAGCCATTAAGGAGCTTGAACGCGCCGGGTATATCGTCCGTTCAAGGGAGCGCGACGAGAAAGGACGCTTGC
>ERZ1026780.1657-NODE-1657-length-14351-cov-6.181379_pt1 | contig 14351 bp, 11 predicted proteins | sample MGYA00380126_ERZ1026780 | MGnify/ENA primary metagenome ERZ1026780 (study PRJEB33269, sample SAMEA4719762) | human gut metagenome | biome: human-associated habitat; feature: organic feature; material: feces | place: Cameroon | collected 2013-10 ... | reverse complement strand
CCCGCCGCAGTTCAAGCGCCCGCGCCAGCATCTCCGCGTCGCGGCCCAGCGCCTCGAACCACCGCAGCGTCTGCGCGCAGACGAGCACCACGCCCTCGGGCAGGTGCAGCCGCCGGAGCGCCTTCAGAAAACGGACCTCGCAGACGCCGTTGCGCCGGGCGAGCGACCCAACGAAAACGGGCACGAAGACGAGCATCACGATGACGCCCGGCCACCCCGCGAGGAGCGAGGCGGACGCCACGACGCCCGCCGGCAGCTGCGGGAACGCCTGCGCCACCAGCCAGATCAGTCCCGCATGCAGAAAACGCCCCGCCACCAGGACGCCCAGCAGTCCCGCCAGGACGCTCCCCATCGACAGCACGCCCCGCCGTCCCCGCCACGTCCGAAAGATCCCCAGCGCCCCCACCTGCACGGCGAGCTCCACGCTCAGCACGGCCGCGAGGGGCGGCCACAGGAGCGGCATCCCCGTCAGGCACGCGCCCGCCCACGGCACGCACGCCGCCACCAGAACCGCCCGCCGCGTCGACACGAGAAACGCGAGCGTGACAAGCGGCCAGTACATCGGCAGCAGTAAAGCCCCCGCGAAACCACACGCATGGACGAGCGTCGGCAGCGCCAGGGCCAGCGACCCGAAGAGCCCGCAGTAGGCGAGTTCCCGCGTCTTCATCGCGCCCGCCGCACGCCCCCCACGAGAGCCCATCCGGCAATGCCCAGCGACGCGAGGACCGAGACGAAGACCCGTGCCTGCGCACCGCGGTCGGGGGCCGGACGTTCCGGCGGCGCGGGCGCGGCAACGCCCTCCACCCGCAGGAGCGCGAGCGCCGCCTGGGACTGCGTCGCCCGGCGGATGCCCGTCCGCTGCGCAAGCACGTACGTCCCCACCACCTTCAGCTCCCCGTTCTTGAGGCGCGCGTTCAGCTGCGCGTCGCTCCGCAGCGTGGATCCGCCTGCCAGCACGAAGCGCACCCCGGGCGCGTCCACCCGGTCCGCCGTCTCCGCCAGATGGAGCCCCAGAGATTCCCGGATCAGCGCGCCCCCCTCCTGCGGCGGCACCGCGACGAAGACCCTGCCGCCGCCCTGCTTGACGACATCCTCCGCCGCCGCGTTCGGCGCACGCTGGAACGCGACATCCTGCACCGCCAGGTACTTCGCGTCCACGCGCGCGAGGTCGAAGACATTGAGCGCGGCGACGCACGCGAGCGCGGGCACCACCCATGCGCGCCCCGCACCGAAGCGCACGCGCAGGAACTCGATGCCGCAGCCCGCGAGGACGGCCGCGCAGAATTCCAGCAGATGCACGAACTTCACCGGGCAACGGATCAGGTCCCCGAACGGCAGCAGGAAGACGAGCCGGTAGAACGGCGTGAAGCCGCCGAGCGCGCAGAGGTAGGCGAGCGCGGCCGCGCCGAGCCAGAACGGCACGTCGGCGAACGCCGCCGCGCGGGCCACCGGATCGGCGGACACGACGGCGGGCCGCCGCCGCAGATACGTCCACCCCGCCCCGCCCACGGCGGCGAGGACGAGCGTCAGGATGCCGAAGTAAAGCGCGTGCTGGCGGTACGGCAGCCAGTATTCGTCCCCCGCCTTGAGCGGTTCCCCCGTGACGGGATGGCGTCCGCCGCCCCCCGGCGGCACGACGCCGTGCTGGCCGAGGCGGCCCGTGTACGGCCTGTTGCCGGGCTTCTGGTAGACGCGCGGATCGTTCGACCCGCCGTGGATCTCCGGGATCGCGAACTCCAGCGTGTCCTCGGGCGGCAGGGACCAGCTCGTGCAGAAGAGCCAGCGCTCCTCGCGCGCCTTCGCGCGCACGGCGGGGTCCTCCGCCGTCTGCGCCGCCGCCCCCGTGGCGGTCGTCGCGGCGATCTGCTTCTCGCGCCCCGCGATCTCGTGGAAGATCGCGCGGCCGAACTGCGGGCTTCCCACGAGGAGCGCGACGGCGGCGACGAGCCCCACGCCGGCGGCGAGGCGCCCCCAGCGGAGCATCTTCCGCTCGCGGACGAGGCACCAGACGCCGTAGGCGGCCGTCAGGAGCGTGAAGAGCAGCCAGAGGTCGGGCTGGCGCGCGCTCGCCCAGGCGAGGACGGCCCCGAGGAGCGCCCAGTTGCGCCACTTCCCCTTCCGCACGCACCGGTCGACGAGCCCGAAGGCGAACGGCCCGTACATGAGCCAGACGAACCACCCCAGGTGCCCCGCCGAGAAGAGCGTGAAGCAGTAGCCCATGAGCCCGAAGGCCGCGCCGCCGCCGTAGCTCGCGACGTACGAAAGCCGCCGCCCGCGCAGGTAGAACGCGACGCCGAGCGCGGCGAGCCACGCGGCGAGGGCGAACTGCAACTCCATCCAGACGTACCTGCCGCCCGCGACGTGCATAAGGTCCGAGGGGACGACGTCCTTCCCCGCCCAGACCTCGCGTAGCCACCGCGCGGCGTCGTCCACGGCAAAGGTCGTTTGGCAGTCCGGCGCGACCGGCACCTTGTCGAGCGGCCACGCCCCCCAGAAGACCGCCGCAAGCGCGAGCGCGTAGACGCCCGAGAAGAGGAGGAACGCCACGACGGCGGGTTTTCTCAGGAACGTCCTCATCAGCGCCTCCACGTCGTCGTATAGACCGGCTTCGACGTCCCGCGTCCGCCGCCGCCACCGAATCCGCCGCTGCGGCGGCCGCCCCAACCACCTGTGTAACCGCCGCCCCAGCCGCCGTCGTCGTCGTCGTCATACCCGCGCCGCCGCGCCCCCGCGTCGCCGCCGAAACCGTGGTCGGTGGAGTAGAGCGTCTGTTCCTCAACGAGGTTCTTTGGGATCTCGCGCACGAAAATCGAAGGTTCGACGGGGAAGAGCCCGCCGTCCGCCGTCTTCTTCGCGCGCGGCACGCACAGGTAGAGGCGGTCGCGCGCGCGGGTGACGGCCACGTAGAAGAGGCGGCGCTCCTCGGCGAGGTTGCCCTCCTCGACGGCGCGCGCGCTCGGGAAGACCGTGTCGGAGAGCCACGGGAGGATCACGACGGGCCATTCCATGCCCTTCGCCTGGTGGACGGTCGTGAGCGTGAGGTGGTCCTCGGGCAGACCGTCCCGCGCTTTCGCGTCGAGGTTCGTCATGAGGGCGACCTCGTCGAGGAACTGCTTCAGGCCGCCGGGGGAGGTTGCGATCTGGGCCATGAGTTCGCCGAGGTCTTCGAGGCGCGATTCCGCATCCTCCATCTCGAACGCCCGGCGCAGGTGGTCCGCGTAGAAAAGTTCGGTGAAGTCCTCGATGAGGCGGCGGTCCTCATGCGCCGCGAGGTGTTCCGGCGCGCGCGCGAACGCCTGGGCGATCTTGCCCCAACCCTCCTTGCCCCTCGCGCACATGAGCGCGTCGAGGTCCGCGCGCGCCTTCGGGTTCGTCGCGTCGAAGGAGCCGCCGAGGTTCCGCCAGTACTTGCGCGCGGAGGTCTCGCCCACGCCGGGCAGCAGTTCGACGAGCCGCAGGAAGCTGAGTTCGGAGGTCGGGTCCACGCAGAGGCGCAGGAAGGCGAGGACGTCCTTCACGTGCAGCTGCTCGAAGACGCCCACGCCGCTCGTGATGCGGAACGGCACGCGGCTGCGCGTGAGGGCCATCTGGATGTCGATCGACGTGTAGTGCGAGCGGTAGAGGATCGCCACGTCCTTGTAGGCGATGCCGTTCTGCCGCATCGTGTTCACGAGGCGCAGGATCGCCTCGGCCTGGGCGCGTCCGTCGTAGACGTGGTAGAGGCGCGGCTTCGGGGCGGCGCCGGTGCGGAAGGGCCGCAGCGTCTTCTCGAACTGGTGCTGGACGTCCTTCATCACGCAGTTCGCGACGTCGAGGATCGGCGCCATCGAGCGGTAGTTGCGCTCCAGCTTGACGATCCGGCAGCCGTCCCAGTGCGAGGGGAAGTTCATGATGTTCTCGAACTGCGCACCGCGCCAGGTGTAGATGCACTGGAAGTCGTCGCCCACGACCATGATGTTGCGGTGCTTCGCGGCGAGGAGGTCCGTGAACTGCGACTGGAGCGTGTTCGTGTCCTGGTACTCGTCGACGAGGACGTGCAGGAAGTGCTCCTGCAGGAATTCGCGCACGCGGTCGTTCTCCTCCAGCAGGCGCAGGCCGTTCACGAGCAGATCGTCGAAGTCCATCGCGCCGAGTTCCCGCTTCTTCTCCCCGTAGGCGCGGCAGACCGCGAGGACGAGCGGCGCGTCGAGGGCCATCTTCGTCTGGTAGCCCTGCACGACCTGTTCGAGGCTGCGCTGGGCGTTCGCCGCGTCGCTCACGAGCTTGAGCAGGAACTCCTTCTTCGGGAAGTCCTTCACCTGCTTGACGTGCTCCTTGACGCACTGGCCCATGATCTTCTTCTGGTCGTCCTCGTCGAGGATCGCGAAGCCGGGCTTGTAGCCGAGCGAGGACCCGTACTGGCGCAGGAAGCGGGCGCACACGTGGTGGAACGTGCCGCTCCATACGCCGCCCATGCCGGGCACGAGCGTCTCGGCGCGCTCCAGCATCTCGCGCGCGGCGCGGTTCGTGAACGTCAGCAGGAGGATGCGCTCGGGCGGCACGCCCTGCTCGACGAGGTAGGCGACGCGGTGGACGAGCGTGCGGGTCTTGCCCGTGCCCGCCGCCGCGAGGACGAGCATCGGGCCGTCCGGCGCCGTCGCGGCGGCGCACTGTTCGGGGTTGAGGACTTTCGCGAAATCGATCATGGCGCTTCTCGGCTACGGGTTCGTGGTCACGGTCCAGGTGCGGCCGCACATGTGGCAGGTGATGTCGAGCGTGGGGGGCAGCGCCGCACGTTCGTCCGGCGGGATCGCGGCGACCATCGCGGCGGCGCGCTCGGCGCTGCAGCGGCACGCGAAGGAGAGGGCGCGCGTGCGGCGGATCTCCGCCTGCGGAAGGCCCAGCTTCTTCAGGAGCGTGCGCGGCGCGGCGGCGCCCGAGGCGAGCGCCCGCGCGGCGGCGCCCGAGGCGAACACGGCCGCGACCTGCGCGAACGCGGCGGCATCGCCGTCCGGCGGACACTCCGCGAGGAGGCCGCGCGCGAAGAGGGGCACGCCGTCGTCGCCGACGGACGCGGCGACCGCCGTGCGGACGCGGCGCTGGAGCGACTGGTCGAAGTAGGCGTCGAGCCCGGCGGCCACCGCGCCCTCCTTCCACGCGGTCGCGACGGTGCCGCTCGACAGGATCGCACCGGGGATGGAGCGGATGATCTCGAACGTGCCGCTCCCGCCCAGCACCTGCGCGTCCTTCGGCGCACCGAGGCCGTCGAAGTCGTTCAGAATCTTCTTCTTCGTGTAGCCGCGTAGCGTGCCGGCGGCCGTGCATTCGACGAGGAAGCCTTCGAGCGGACCCGGGCAGTCGAGCCGGAACGTGACCGTCTCCGCCTCCTGCGCCGTCTCCGCGCCGAGGAGCGCAACGCCCGCCAACGCCTCGGCGAGGTAGTGCGAGGCGGTGGGGCCGGAAAGGTGCCCGCGCGCAAGCTGCCCCGCCGCCGTCGTCGCGTCCGCGCACAGGACGGAGATTTTCGTCGCGGAATCCAGAATCTCGATCAATTCGTCCTTCATGCCATATTGTCCTTAAGATTAAGTGGTTAAGTAGTTAAGTGGTTAAGTCGTTAAGTGGTTAAGTTGTTAAAACGAAACATGGTGATTTTTCTGCCGCAAAGAACACAAAGACCGCAAAGGCTTTGTGAATTTTGTGTTCTTTATGGCTCACACGATTTGATTGCCGAAGGATAACACCTTCATCTCCTAACGCCTTAACCGCTTTCCGACTAAAACCTTAACTACTTAACCACTTAATACCACTTAATCTCCGATGAAGTGGACCCCGATGTCTTCCAGGGCGCTCAGCACGCTCGCGGCGTTCACGTCCTCCAGCGCGCGCGCGTCGTCCTGCGGCACGGCGATGGCCTGGTCAGGATGCTCCAGGAACATGAGGAACTTTGCGCGCAGGGACGCGATGCGCCGCACGTGGCGCTCCAGCGCCCAGAGGGCGAAGCGCCACTTGGGGAGGAAGCCGTAGCGGGGCGGCAGCGCGGGGTCGAAATCCTCGAAGGCGTCGCGCTGCAGGGTGAACGCCCACTCCAGGGCGCGGAGGCGGAACTCGAAGCCGGCGAAGAAGCGCTCGCCGAGGTCCACGAGCGGGGAGACCGGGTGCTTCGCGGCGAAGTCCGCGAGGGCCTTCGCGTAGGAGGCGAGGTAGAAGGCGGCGATCGCGTCGAGGTTGCGGTCCGTATGCGACACGTCGGGCCAGCCGAGCGAGCCGCGCACGGAGCAGAACGAGACGCCCTGCGGCAGGAGGCGCCCCGCCTTGATGTCGTAGCCGAAGCGGTAGATCTCCTTGCCCACATCGTAGCGCGGCGTCCGGGTGGCGGGGTCGTACTTCTTCATCGCGAGGTTCTGCGCGGCGGCGTCGCCCATCAGGAACGCGAGCGCCAGGACGACCTGCGGGTCCTCCCCCGCCTCCGCGCCGCCGAACTCGCCCGCGAGCTGGAACGTGCCCGACGGGATGTCCGCGAGCGGCTCGCCCTCGCAGCGCGTGCGGATGAAGAAGTCGCCGCGCACCTTCTCGTTCCGCCGCCGCCGCAGGAGGCGGTAGTCCGGCAGCGCCACGCCGAGCGACTTGAAGCCCTGCGCGCGCGCGATGACGTAGCTGCCGTAGCCGTGGCCCGTGCGCGCGAGGCGCTTCTCCACGAACGAGGCGGCGAGCGGCCGCCGGTTCGTCTTGTAGACGACCTCGCGCGTCGTCCCCTCGCCGATCGGCAGGTCGAGTTCGTCGTCGACCGTCCGCAGCTCGTAGACGTTCGCGTATTCCACGAACTCGTCGCGGCTCACGAGCGCGCGCAGGTTCGCGAGCAGCACCTCGCTGCGCGCGTCGCAGAGCGGGTCGAAGGCGGGCCGCCCCTGCTCGAAGCGCGCGCCCGGCAGCGCCGTGCGGCGGTCGTCGAACGCGGGCGTCGCGCCCTCGCCCATGACGGAGTAGATCTCGCCCGTGAGGTACATGTACAGCGTCTCGACGAACGCCTTCGAGGTGTCGTCGGCGAGTTCCGGGCGCGTGAGGAGCGACTTGAAGAGCGCGTCGATCTCGGCCATGCGCGCCGCGGCGTCCGCCTCGGAGATGCGCCGCAGCTCGATCTTCTCCATCAGCAGCTCCAGCTCGGGGACGAGGCGCTCCAGCGCGACGCCGCGCGGCAGGCCGAACAGCTCGACCTCGTGGTGGCCGTGGTACTTGTTCTGGCGCAGGAAGTTCGTCTCGTGCCCCTCGAAGACGCTCACGAGCTCGTGGAGCCCGGCGCGGAACGCGGGGAAGTCGTCCTTCGCCTGCTCGCAGAGCCGGTGGAAGCCCGCGTAGGAGAGGAAGTGGACGCCGCGCGAGCCGTGGTAGTAGCGGATGTCGGTGGAGATGCGCTTGCGGCTCGCGGCGAGGGCGGCGGACATCTCGCGCCCGGTCCACGCGAGCGGCTTCACGCGCCACTCCTGCCCCCGCCGGCGGAAGTGTTCGAGCGCCTGTTCGTTGCGTTCCACCATCACCACGTCGCCGCATGCGAACCCCAGCGTCCCCGTCAGCCAGTCGTCCGCCGCCGCGAGCCGGCGGCACGGCACGTCGCGCTGGGAGATTTCCAGCTTGCCGCCCACCACGTTCGCGCACAGGACGCCGTACATCATCGTCTCGCCGCGACGGGCGGACGAAAGGCGGCAGAGGTCCCACAACTGCCCCTGCAGGAGCGGCAGCGCCGCCACGGAGTGGTTCCCCGTGGTGACGGTCATCACGTAGCCCGGCCCCCCGTTGTGCCGCAGGTCCCTCTTCGCGACGACGAGGACGGAGGCGTGCGCGTCGAGGTGCAGCCACACCCCCTTCTCGAACACGAACGTGTCGTCGCCCACGTCGTAGGCGTGAAACAGGCGGCGGCGCCCCATCGCGCGCGTCACGACGGCGGCGGCGCGGCGCGGCGCACCGTCCAGAATCCGCCGAAGCCGCTGTTTCACCGACGATTTCATGCCTCGTCTTCGTCGTCGTGGTGATGGTGGTGGAAGTGGCCCAGGCGGATCTCCTCCTTCGCGATGAGGTCTTCCGCAAAGCCGCCCAGCGCGTCGAGGTCCGCCTCGTCCGCCGCCGCCAGCAGGTTCGCGAGCGCGCGCGGCACGTACGCCTCGAAGCGGGGCTGCCCCACGGAGGCGAGCCGCCCGAAGGCGCCGAGCGCCTGCACGAGCCGCTGCACCGCCCCGTAGGCGAGCTTGTCCACGGGATAGAGCTTCGCGAGCGCGCGGCGCTCCTTCTCGCCGAGCGGCGCGTAGGGGTCGTAGAGGAGCGAGGCGAGGTCGTAGGCGGCCGCGCCGAGGCGCATGCCCTGGAAGTCGATGAAGGTCGGCTCGTCGCCGTTGCGGTAGAGGACGTTTGAACTCTGGCAGTCGCGGTGGACGAGCACGGGGCGCTGGCGCGCAAGGACGTCCGCCACCGTCTCCAGGTCGGCGCGCACGGCGTCCGGCAGCTTCTCGTAGCCGTAGCGCGCCTTCACGCAGAAGGTCTCGAAGAGGTCGCGCTCCCACTTGTAGAGGTCGGGGCCGAATGCGGGTTCAAGCGCGTCCGCCGCCTCGGCGAGCGCGCGGTCGGTCCCCTTCTCGTGGAGCGTGCGCAGGGCCTTCACGACGGGCGTGTAGAGTTCGACGAGCCGGGCGCCCTTCTCCGCCGCGCGCGTCTCCAGCGACGTGTCGCCGAGGTCTTCGAGGGCGAGCGCCTTTCGGTCCGGCAAATCCGCAAGGATGCGCGGCACGGGCACGCCGACGTCGGCGAGGAGCCGCGCGTGGTGGACGTAGCGGGCGTTTTCGGGACGAGCCGCGTCGTCGTAGACGACGGCGATCGCGCGGTCGTCGCCGTGGACGAACCGCCAGAAGGCGCGGTCGCTGCCGCGCGCGCCGAGGAAGACGGCCGCGACGTCGACGGGCTTCCACCCCAGTGCCTCCGCAAGCGCCGCGAGGCGCGCGTCGCCGATCTGGTCGACGCCCACGAGCGCCGTGCGCTCGAACGCGCCGCCCACGAGGCCACCCGTCACGACGCAGCCCGCGAGGTCCGCCGACTCCACGAGCTTCACGCCCGGGAAGATCACGTTCGGGTTCGCCTCGAAGCGCTCCGGGTTCAGCGCCGCGTGCGCCTCCAGATACGCCTCCAGCGTGCCGCAGTCCGCCCAGTAGGCGCCGTCGGGGTCCACGCCGTGGACAATCTTCCCGCCCGTCATCATCGCGGCCTCATACGCTTCGACGATCGTCGAGAAGCCCTCCGGCTTCACGTAGTCGAGGATCTGCGGACCGAGCAGCGCGACCCCGCAGTAGGTGTAGGTGCCCGCGTCGCCCGCGACGTCGCTCGCCCAGTTGCAGATGCGCCCCTCGAAGTCGGCCTCCACCGTGCGCGGACCGAACACCTCGCTCATCCAGCAGCCCGCGAAGTTCCCGCTCTTCACATAGGCGTCCACAATCACCTGCGGGTCAAGCCCCTCGACGACGATGTCGCCGTTCACGAGCCAGAACGGCTCCGCCCCGAGCATGTACCGCAGCGGGTTCAGGACGCCGCCCGTCCCCAGGATCTCGGGCTCCTCCGCCACCGTCACCTTCGCAGGCCCCCTGCGCCGCGCCGCGTAGGCGCGGATCTTCTCCGCCTGCCAGTGCGCGTTGACGGCGATCTCCTCCACGCCCCACGATTCCAGCAGGGAGAGGATGCGCTCCAGCATCGGCACGCCCCACATCGGCAGGAGCGGCTTCGGCTCCACGAGCGTGAGCGGCCGCAGCCGCGTTCCGAACCCGGCGGCCAGCACGACCGCCCTCTTCACGTCCTGTACCTTCATACGGGCCTCGTAATCTTCACTTCGGCGCTGCCGAGACCGAGAACCGTCCCGAACTTGCGCACGGACACCGTGACGCGCTCGACGCGCGGGTCGGCGAGGCAGACATCCGCCACCACGTCCGCCGCCCGCTCCAGCAGCCTGCAGCGGGCGTCCTCAAGCGCCTCGCGGATGTTCCCCACGAGCAGCGCGTAGTCCACCGTGTCCTCCAGGCTGTCCGACGCCGCCGCATCCTGCTGGTCGAACGCGAGCGCAACGTCCACGAGAACCCGCTGCTCCTTCACCCGCTCCTCGGGCAGATCCCCGAGAATGCACTCCACGTCGATGCCGTTGAGCTTGAGAACGTCCATGGACGCCCCCTACCGCCACTGCGGACGCGCACGCTGCTGCCGCACCTTCGGCTCTTCGAGGAAGAGCGCGTACCACTGGTCGCCGAGGGCCGTGTTGGTGAAGTGGGCCACGCGGTTGTTCGCCAGCTGCTCGCGGTTCGCCTTCAGCGTCTCGTTGTCGCTCTTCTCCAGCGCGCGGTTGAGCGCCTTGAACGCGGCGTCCACCTCGTTGCGCTTGACGAGGATCCAGGAATAGGCGGCGGCGAGGAGCACGTTCTGGTTGTAGCGCAGGCGGCGCACGCCCTTCTCGTAGACCTTCCCGATCTCGGCGGAGGGCCTGTCCAGCATGTAGAGGCGGGCGACCTTCATCGCGGTCATCGTGGGATCGACGAAGAGGGCCTTCGGCATCAGCTCGTCCACCTTCTTGAAGTCCTTGATCATCCAGTAGAGCTGGAACTGCGCGGTGGCGATCTGCCGCTTCATGAGCGGCACCCACAGGTCGAAGCGGTGCAGCGGCTCCGTCGCCGCCAGCGCCTCCGCCACGACAACCTTCTGGTCCCGCGCCATCTCGGCCTGCGCCTCCTGGATGGACCCCGGCGGACGCATCTGCCAGCGGGCCATCTTCGCCTGCATCCGCTTCTGCCCCGCCAGCATGATGTTCTGCACGCACGCCATCGCGGCCTTCACCTTCCGCTGGATCAGGAGTCCGGCGACCATGTTCCCCACGACGAAGGCCAGCACGCCGAAGAACGTACTCCAGCCATAGCCGAGTGCATTTCCGAAATAGAGGGCGCATCCCACGCCGACGCCCAACAGGGCACTGAGGATCAGAGTCAACATAAGGGAGTAGATGAGGTTCTAGGTTTTAGGTTCTAGGTTTTAGCTAGGTTTCAGACAGTCACGGGAGAGGTCAGGTGTTCGGCTTGTCCAGAAGGGTCTTCTTCACGACATGGGCGGCGCGCTGGACGGAGTTCTGCAGCATGAACTGCACGCTTTCCCTGATGCCGCGCGCCTCGTCGCCGAAGACGGCGTCGACGTCCAGTTCGGAGAGGTCGTGGACGAGCCATTCGCTCCCCGCGAAGTTCTGCGGGCACGCCCGGTTGCGGTCGAGGCCGATCACGTGCATGCCCGCCGCGCGGCCGGCCGCGACGCCGGCGGTGGAGTCCTCCACCACCACGCACTCGCTCGAATCGACGTCAAGCCGTTCGGCGGCCTTGAGGAACCCGTCCGGCGCCGGCTTGCCGCGCCCGTAGTCCTCGGCGCCAAGCACGAACTTCACGAGCCCCGCCACGCCGCAGAGGTCGGCGGCCGCCTGGACGTCCGCATGGGGCGAGCCGGAGACGATCACGCAGGGCGCGATCTTCGCGACCCGCTTCAGGAAGGCGACGGAACCGGGCACGACCTGCTTCGCGGGATCGGTCGCCAGACGGGCATAGTACCCACGCAGCGACTTCGCGTCCTCGATGGGGGACGTCTTGCCCAGACCCGGGAACTGCGCGTGGATCGCCGCATGGATGTCGATCCAGCTATGACCGAAAATGACCGGCGCGAACGCCTCGACCGTCGTCGCCTGTCCCCGGTCGGCCAACCAGTCGACGATTGCCCGGGCCCACAGCATCTCGGTGTCGACGAGCGTGCCGTCCAGGTCGAAGAGGAAGGCCGCAGGCCTCATTTATCCTTCCCGCAGCACTTCTTGTACTTCTTCCCGCTGCCGCACGGGCAGGGGTCGTTCCGGCCGATCTTCGGCTCCTCGCGGCGGTAGGGCTCGTTGTTCTCGATCACGCCGTCGATGAAGCGCCACTCGCCGTCGATCTTCCTGAAGGTGGCGTGCTCGCGGTGTTCGCACTTCTGGCCGTTCGCGGCGTAGTGCGCCACGAACGAGACCTCGCCCTCCTCGTCGTCCTTGCCGCCCTTCTCGGTGGCGGTGACGTCAAGGCCCTGCCATTGGGCGGACTTCGACCAGTCGCGCGTCGTCTTCTCGTCGAATTCGGCACGCACCTCGGGACCGGACGACGCGAAGAGGAACTTCACGTCGCCGACCGCGTACGCGCTGTAGCGCGCCCGCATCAGTTCCACGGCCGTCTCGGCCTTGTGTTCACCGTTCAGGATGGGCCCGCAGCACTGACCGAAGGTCTTGCCGCTGGCGCACGGACAAAGTTCATCGTTTTTCATGGGCGAAATTCTACCATAAAACAGGAGGGCGGGAAAGCGGGTATTCGCCTCCCCTATCGGAACTTCTGAACGAGGCGGCGGGCCGCGACGGCGAACGGGATCCCCGGCGTCGTGACGCCCAGCGCCTCCAGCGCGGACCGGTCGAGATGGCAGTCCTTCGGACGCGGCTCGCTGCCGTTCGCGGGCGCGCCGCTCCCCTGCAGCAACGCCGCGTCCACGCCCAGGATTTCCGCCGTCACGCGCCCCATGTCGAGCTTCGTCATCGGTTCGGCCCCGCTCCAGTGGAACGTCCCGGGGAGGCGCCGCCGCACGATCTGCGCGAGGATGTCGGCGACGTCCGCGACGTGCGTCGGGTAGCGCGTCGCCCAGTCGTCGAGGACGAGCGGCTGCGTCCGCCGCGCCGCGCCCGGGCGAACGAACGCGAGGACCTGTTCGATGACCGTCGTCACGGACGACTCCTGCAGGTTCTCGACGTCGCCGTAGAGGATCGGCACGCGCAGGATCGCGCTCTGCGCGGCCGCCGCCGCGCGCACGGCGCGTTCGCCGTCGAGCTTCGAGATGCCGTAGGCGTTGATCGCGTGGGTGGGCGATGCGGGCGTGTAGGGGGGCGTGGTGCCGTCGAAGACGTAGTCGGAGGAGATGTAGACGAGGAAACGGCCCGGAGCGGCGGCGGCCCAGCGCGCAAGGGAGGCCGTCGCGTCCACGTTGAGCCGCCGGGCGGCGGCCACGTCGGTGGCGAACTCGTCCGGCTTGCGGATCGCCGCCGTATGGACGACGACCTCGGGTCGCACGTCGTCCAGCACCCGCGCGAGCGCCGCCGCGTCCGCCAGGTCCACCTGCACCAACCCCGCGCCCGTGCGCGTGTGGCACAGGCCCGTCAGCCCAACATCCGCCTCGGCGGCGAACCGCCCCATCACGGCCCGGCCCAGCATGCCGGTCGCGCCTGTCACAAGTATGTCCATGCGGAGATTATAGCATACGAAAAGCCCCCGTATCAACGGGGGCTTCGCGTTTCAAATGGTGCGACTGACTGGGATCGAACCAGCAACCTTCGGCTTCGGAGGCCAACGCTCTATCCAATTGAGCTACAGTCGCATGGTCTACGCCGATCAGAAGTAGCAGTTGAAGATCGGGATGAACGGAACCTCGTTGTCCATGATCAGGTTCACGAGGCCGACCTGGAAACCGGCGGACGCCGTGGCCGCGTAGTTGACGAGGCCGAGCTGCGCGCCGCGCAGTTCATCCGTCATGTTGAGGAGAAGGGCCGTCTGGAAACCATGCACGCGGCGGGCGAACGTGGCGCCCAGCGCGAGCTGCCAGCCCCACATGTCCTCGCGGACCGCGCTCGCGAGACCCGCCACGCCGAGACCGTAGAACGACGAATCCGTCATCGCGCCAAGGACGTCGACCGACAAGCCGTAGAACTCGCGGTTCATGCCGACCAGATCGACGCTCAGGCCGTAGGTCGTGCGGTTGCACATGTTGAAGCAGGAGACCATCGCACCCTTCGCCTTGCGGTTCGCGAGGTTGAAGCCGAGCGACGCCTGGATGCCGAGCATGTCAAGGCGGGCCGTGTTCGCGAGACCCGCGACCTCAAGACCGTACATCTTGTTGCAGTCCCCGTAAAGGAGATTGACATCCAGGCCGAAGATGTCCCAATTGAACCCCCAGGGCAACGCGGCGGGCGTCGCAAGACCGACGGCGAGCACCGTGTAACCGTAGGACTTCGCGTCCGGCGCACCGGCGTATTCCTTCTCCTCGGCGTCCTGCGCGAGAACCGGCTGAACGGCGAACGCGGCGAGCGCGCACGCAAGCAGACCACTCTTGATGTTCATCTCAAACTCCTTGGATTGATTTTCTGAAATCGGCTGAACGGAAGCAAATGATACCCGATTCGGACGCGCAAGTCAACCCCGAACACGACCCAAACGCAAGTTTGGCACATCCGCCGTTCCATCCTCATTGGACCTTCTCGACGTCCGCGTCGACGAGCCGGCGCGTCTTGGAGTCGAAGGCGAGGCCGACGGCCCAGATCG
>ERZ1026780.1652-NODE-1652-length-14362-cov-5.083316_pt1 | contig 14362 bp, 14 predicted proteins | sample MGYA00380126_ERZ1026780 | MGnify/ENA primary metagenome ERZ1026780 (study PRJEB33269, sample SAMEA4719762) | human gut metagenome | biome: human-associated habitat; feature: organic feature; material: feces | place: Cameroon | collected 2013-10 ... | reverse complement strand
ACATCACGCCCCTGGCCCGGGTGCGGGAGATCAGCCGCCCGGCGATCTTGAAGCTGCTGGACGTTGGCGTGCAGGGGATCATTATTCCAGATGTGCACAGTGCGGCGGAGGTGAAGCGCGTGGTGGATTACGCCAAGTACGCCCCGGTGGGGCAGAGGGGGTTCTGCCCGTCCCGGAAGGATGGTTGGGGCACCGATACGCCGGCCGGCGTACTGGAGACAATGGCGCACTTCAACGGCGAGACACTGGTGATCCCCCAGTGTGAGACGACAGAGGCGCTGGCGGATATTGAGAATATCGCAGCGATGGATGGTGTGGACGGCATCTTTATCGGTCCTTTCGATCTGTCTATTTCTATGGGGCTGCCTGGGGCCTTTGAGGAGCAGCGCTTCAAGGCGGCCCTGACGCGGATACAACAGGCCTGCCGCCAGGCGGGCAAACCCTGCCTGATATTTGCCGGGGACGGTGCGGCCGCCGGTGCACGGCTGGCCCAGGGCTTCGACGGCGTGGCCATCGGACTGGATGCCACGATGCTGATCACCGGTGTACGGGCGCAGCTGGCTGCCTGCCGCGGATAAAGAGAAAAGAGGACGGCACCCCACGGGGCGCTGTCCTCTGCATATCACATATCCTTCATTTTTTCCAGCAGCTCTACCATCTTGTCGTAGAAGTACCGACATTCGCGGATGCTCAGGTACTCCTGAGTGGAGTGGCAGTTGAAGGCGTTGGGCGTCAGGGAGACGGCGTTAAGGCCCGGAAGGTGATGGCCCGTCTGCCGATATAGCCGCGCAGGTCGGTTACCAGGCCGTTTTTCCCGCAGGTGCGCAGCGCGTCCGGGCCAAGTGCCGCGATCGCCGCGGCCAGATAGTCCCGGGTGTCCTCATCATGGAAGGAGACGCAGGGGTGTCGATGCGGGCAGCGGCGCTGGGCGATCATGTAGTCCAGCTGTTTTTTCATTTCTTCAGTAAGGTCTCGATATTCATAGTATATCTCACCGCGATTATATGCGGCGGATGTATATTCCTCCGACACCGGACAAAGACTACGGATGTAAAATCTGCTTTGACTGGAGGAATTTCATATATGAAAGCAACAGGCATCGTGCGCCGCATCGACGACCTGGGCCGCGTGGTCATCCCTAAGGAGATCCGCCGCACCATGCGTATCCGCGAGGGCGACCCGTTACAGATAACATTGGCATGGTGGGAAAGATTCTGCTATGCGATGCTGGGGCTTGGAAAAAGACAAGGGTGGGAGTAAGTACATAGCGGGAGCCGCGATGCCGGTCTGCTGTAAAGAGGGAGCCGCGCTCAGTTGAGTGCGGCTCCCTCCTTCTGCTCATAAACATACTGACTCGCCATATCGCGCGCAGTATCAGAGCCATGATGTGCTAAGCAATACAACAATATGGCGGCAGGCGCGTTCACAGGTCATTCCATGGGCACGTCTGCCGCTATATCATCTCAGTTTCTGAATTATTCTTCCAACTCGTCTTGCGTTACCATTTCTTTTCCCTGCCAACGCGGGTGGTTATAAACGTTCTTGTCCACCACATACGGCCACTTCTTTCCTCCGCAAACAGCGAGACAGCCTTTGACACACATCGTTGCCATTCTGACCACAGCTTCACGCGTCTGTGCAGCCGCATGAGGGCTGACAATAAGGTTCGGTGCACTCAAGAGCGGATCATCCGCGCGAAGCGGCTCTGTCGTAAACACATCCAACGCTGCGCCCGCAATCACGCCACTCTTCAACGCCTTACAAAGATCTGTTTCGTTGACAATACCGCCCCGACTGCAATTGATCAGCAATGCCGCAGGCTTCATCTGCTGCATCTCTCGCACCGCAATCAGATCACGGGTCGCTTCAACCAGCGGCATATGCACACTTACGATGTCCGCTGTGTTCAGCAACTGTTTCAGTGTCTCTGCGCAGAGTATCCCCTGCTGCTCAATCTGCTCGCTTGTAAAGAACGGATCGTAGGCCATGACCTGCATGCCTATGCCGCGGCAGATCTGCGCGGTCTCCCGACCAATCGGCCCCAATCCTATCAGACCAATGCACTTTCCTTTCAGTTCAAATACCTTGTGCGCATCCCGGATATTCCAGTTCCCTTTAATGCTTTCATTGTGTGCCTCTACGATATTTTTCGCCAACGCAAACATCATGGCCACCGCATGTTCTGCCACCGAGCGGCTATTGGCTCCAGGTGTAACTACAACGGGAATCCCTTTTTCCGTGGCACGCTTCACATCTACAGAATCATATCCGACACCTGGACGCCCGATTACTTTCAACGCTGGGCTGCTGTCGATGGTTTCTGCGTCGCATTTCCCGATACGGACGATCAACGCATCCGCATCCTGCATTGCATCCAGATAGCAATGTGGATCCGGATTATTTGCAATGTATAGCTCTTCTTTGTTTAGAAGCTCCAATCCCTCCTGACACAACGGCTGCGTCATTACAATTTTCATGTGCGCCACCTCACCCATTTCTTTTGCCTGCATCATTTGCCCTCGATCCCGCCATACGGATCGCATAGTCCAGTGCATTCACCAGGCTGAGCGCATTTGCTTGGCCGCTTCCCGCATGGCCATATCCGGTGCCGTGATCTACCGATGCACGGATAATTGGCAGGCCCAGTGTGACATTCACACCGGCAACCGCTTTCCACTTCTGCAGCTTCTGATCATATTCAAAGCCTTTCACTTTCAACGGAATATGTCCTTGATCATGATACATAGCGACCACGATGTCATACCATCCTCCCAGCGCTTTGGAAAACACCGTATCCGGTGGTGTTGGCGCCCTGTCGGGAATATTGATTCCCTCTGCCAGAGCCGCATCGATGGCAGGCTGTATCTCCTGAATTTCCTCTTGGCCAAACATTCCGTTTTCACCGCAGTGCGGGTTCAATCCCGCCACTCCGATTTTGGGATTGCTGATCCCGATTGCCTTACATCCGGCGTCGGCAATACGGATCACATCAAGAACACGATCGTTCTTGACGCGGTCACATGCCTCGCGCAGCGAAACATGGGTGGACACATGGACTACCCGCAGGTTTTCGTGCGCCAGCATCATCGTATATTTTGTGGTATGGGTATAATCTGCGTATATCTCCGTATGACCGCTGTAATGATGGCCCGCCATATTGATTGCTTCCTTACTTAAAGCATTTGTAACTGTTGCGTCCACCTCCCCGTTCATTGCCAGTTCGATAACCTTGACAACGTATTGGAAAGCCGCCTCGCCGCCCAACGCCGTAGCCCCAAGCCCAAAAGGCTTCGGTGTATCCGGATCACAGGGGATTTGGGACGGCCGCACGACGCCCATGTCGTAAACGTCGATCGTGCCGTATTCAAAAAGCGCCTCATCTACATGCGAGATACTGTGGATCCGAACTTCTTTTTGAAGCAGCCTTCCCACCACCTTTGCTGCATATTCCATACAGGAGACATCTCCAACAATCAACGGGCAGCATCTGTCATAGACCGCCGGGTCGCACAGAGCTTTTACAGAGATCTCCGGCCCATTGCCAAACGGATCTCCCATCGTAATCCCAATAATAGGTTTTTTCATTTCTCATCATCCTCAGAGTATCGTTTGATAAATCCGCCGCGCATCATCTGCCGTTACCTCGCGCATATTGTTCACAAGGAGCCGTGTCACCTGCATACCGGCATCCACCAACTGTTCCAAGTCGCTGGACGGAACATGAAATTCTGAAAGACTTGTGGGAATGTCCAGGTGCTCAACGATACTGCCCAGCCGCGCAATAACCGCCCGGCTTTTCCCTTCTACAGTTGTCTCACCGCCACGAATGCATAAATCATAGACGGCAGCCAATCTGTCCCGGCAGGCCGGCTCATTGAAGGTCATCACTGGTACCAGCAGCATTGCGTTGGACACTCCATGCGCGATATGGTATTTGCCGCCCAGCGGGTAGCTGAGCGCATGCACGGCAGTGGTACCAGATGCCGTAATCGCGACACCGGCATAGAAGCTTGCCAACTGCATTTTCGTCTTGGCATCCATGGCATTTTCATCGTCACAGGCTTCCTCGATATTGCCGAGGATCAGTTCCAGCGCCTGGCGCGCATAAAGATCGCTGAATGGATTTGCCTTTTTGCTGGTCCAGCATTCGATAGCATGTGCCAGAGCATCCACACCGGTCGCAGCAGCAATTCTGCGCGGCAGTTTTTTGATCATTCTCGCGTCCAAAATGACGTAATCAGGCACCATCTCTGGATTTACGATACCAATTTTCAGTTGTTTCTCCGGTACGGCGACAATGGCATTTGGCGTTGCTTCAGAGCCCGTACCCGCAGTGGTAGGGATCATCAGTGTTCTGATCTGCTTTTTCCCTAACAACGGCTGATCCAGCAATTCTTTGATGCCATACGCGTCCGTCATAAGAATGCTTGATAATTTGGCAGTGTCCATCACGCTTCCGCCACCGACGGCGATAATGAAATCCGCCCCATGATTCCGGCATTGGTCTACCAGTCGCTGCGCCTCCCCGTAGCTGGGCTCAGCCGGCAGGTCATCTAATACAATATACGATACGCCAGCAGTTTTTACAAATTGTAGAGGCAGTTCCAACAGCCCGGCATCCCGGATGCCTTTGTCCGTGAAGATTGCCAGTTGCTTCACCTGATGCATCTTCAAAAGCTCAGTAATATTGGACAGCGCATCTGCCCCGGCAAACACTTGATGGGGCATAATCAAATTATATGCATGCAGCATAACGGATCCTCCTTATTTCGATACCCCAGGCAGCAGGTATTCCTTGCGTATCTTGCACAAGTACGGTTTCTGTTTATTGACGATAGCGGTGCATCGTGCCTCCATCACCTGCCCCAAAAGGCAATACGCATCCTGCGGGCGGAAATGGTACGCCGCAACCATCCATCGAATCAGCTCGCCCGTCGCTTCATAAAAGGCGGTTTCCATATCCTCCACGCAGGCAGCGGACATAATGTATTCTTTATCCTCCATACGAATCCACTGCTGGCTCGCATCCGGCGGCAGGACCCGGCACCGAAGCGCCAACTTGCTCCGGCACTCCAACCCACCGGCACGGTTGATCTCTCCATCGCCCATGATGGCGTGTACATCTCCTACATGCAGCAGGGCACCCTCCGTCTGAACCGGAAGATACACGGTCGTACCCACGCGAACCTCTTGAATATCCATATTGCCGCCATGGCGCGAGGCCTCGCCGTTTGGTATCTCGCCCTCCGCCGGGGCGACGCCCAAAGTGCCGATCATCGGCGCTGTATGCAGCCTGAGTTGGCTGTTCCACTGGAATTCATCATTTTCGATCTCTACGATCTTTGCCACGATATCCCAATCATTTGGGTAGATCCGCTGGCAAGGAGGATTCCGCCAAGAGGCAAAGCCTGTATAGGCAAGGTGGTCCACCTCAATATTTAAGATGTCGACCGCCAAAATATCTCCCCGCTGTGCGCCGTCAATAGAAATACAGTTGGTGAAGTTTGGCCCTGTGATCTTGGATGGATGCCAGACGTCATCTTTCTTCTGCAGCCATTCGCCTGTATTCAGCTGTGTCAAGACCTGAAACACCTCACCCGATCCCACGGCGAGTGATGGCTTATTCTTCGCACTGTGGCAGACATAGAGTGTGGAACGATCACAAGTTTTCATCTTCAAACCCTCGCCATATATTGTGTTAATGTAGTCATAATCGCATCGATCGCTGCCATTTCATTCTTTGTAATTGGCTCATTCGGCAGAATCGTCTGAGGGCTGATAAGTCCCAACTTACTCATGGCGTACTTCGTAGAGGACGTCTGGCTTCTTGCCGCCGGATAGATCCGGCATGTCTGCGCAACCACTTCATTCCAGCGCATGGTTTCTTCAATATTGCCGGCAACTCCGGCCTCATACATTTTAATATACGGCTCCGGATAAAGGGGTGCCAGAGACGGTACATAGCCATCCGCCCCCATAAGCAAACTGGCCGCACTGAGGTTTGTGGAACCCTGGAGCAAGCAAAAATCCGTTCCTCTGAAGTGCTCCAAACACTTGATGAAATCAGGCAAGCTGCCGGAGGTGTCCTTGTAACCTGCGACATTATCAATGGCAGCGATTTCAAACACCGTCTCTGCTGTCAGTTTCTGCCCAGTGAACATGGGAATGTTATAAATCAGCAGATCCATGTTGGTATGCTTCGCGATCTCCTCGAAGTGCCGCACCGTTTCATACTGCGTGGCGTGACGGGCATAGAACACCGGCGTAATGACCGCCGCCGTACCGCCCATATCCTCCAATGCCTTCAGGTTATCAATCACACGTCTGGTACTGCTGTCCATGACGCCGCACAAAACGGGACAGGCGCCATTTACTTCGTCTATTGTGATTTGAATTGCGCGGTTACGCTGCTCTTGCGTAAGGGCCATCGTTTCCCCGTTAGATCCTGCCACAAAGATGCCGTGAATACCGTTGCTGATGCAGACGCGAATCAGATGCCGCAGTCCGTGTTCATCCACATTTTCGTGCTCATCAATAGGGGTAATGATGGGCGGGATCACTCCTACATACTTTTTCATTTGTTCCTCCATTTCGCTTTATTCGGGGGTGTCCTATACGACGCCCCCGAATAAAATTCTACTTACAAAGACGGTTGTCAATACAGCGATACACGTCCGTCGCTCCAAAGCCTCCCGATTTGGATACACCATATATCCAGCGGTCATCAACGCTCATCCGGAACATTACGACTCCCTTCAAAACTTCACAAACAGGCTCCAGAAACGGACCGTTCAACTGCCGGCTCAATCCCATCAAAGTGTCTCCCCCTGTAATGACGACAAGCGTTTCCGGGAGCCTCTCCAATAGGCGAAGCGACAATACGCCAAGGGAATCCGCAATTTGGTGGCGCGGGGCTGGACGGCCACTCTTCTGTTCACATTCGTCAGGAAGTATCTCCATCCCCTGCGTATCCACGATCACCCTTTCTTGGCAAATTGATTCGCAGATCACATCTACCTTATGCAGCCCATCCTCTGTGCTCCAGTATGCCGGATTTAACAATTCTCCGTGACTCAGGCGGAATTCTGCTGTGCCGTTTTCCTTCTCGTAGTTGATCTGTTTTTGCGTAATCTGGTTCAGACTACCGCAGATGATAAATATTTTCCGGAACTCTGGCAACTTCCGCTGCCCCAGAGAAATGTCTTTTTGCAGATATTTTGCCAAACTCTCAGCAAACCCAGCACAACCAGCCAGAAGGTGTAGTTTCTCGTGAATCGCCATCTGCTGCGTGATCTCATCAATATCCTGTGCCGTTCTGGCATCAAAGATATTGATCTTCCTCCCGTTGGAAAGCAGTGTATCGTCAAAGGGCGTCTCACGCTGCACAGAGCAAGCGCACACCGGTGCCTGCTGCACAATAATATCGCGCACGCAGGAGCTCGTCACTCGATTGAACGGGTCATCTGCAAACACGCTTTCTGCCAGTGGGATCCCGTCGATATACTGTATCCCGTGAAACGTATACCGATTCATCTGAGGATACGCCGGGACAAAGGTCACATTTTCGCCATCTCCCGCGTCCAGCATAGCGCTTAGTTCACTTCCAATGTTGCCGCGCAATGCCGAATCCACTTTTTTATAGATGATCTCTGCGTCCAGCTTTTTTGCCAGCAGCGCAAGCCCGTAAACTCTGTCATACGCCTCCAGCGGCGTCATGCACCTCGAATCCGCATTTACGACCAACACGTCTACATTTTCATCCACCGGCATTGAAAATGCTCGCTCCGCCAGCGGAACTACTACCGTATGCAGTCCATTCTCCGAAAATTTGACACCCGTATCTAAGGCTCCGGTCAGATCATCCGCAATGATAAATAATTTGACCATATTTTCTCCTCGGTTTTACACAGTCATATGAAGCAGTCGAGGTATAAGCAACACCAGATCTTCGCAATATGTAACGATCATCAGCGAAATAAACAGCGGGATCAGCCACGGAGAAGTATCTTTACAAATTTGCCCAAAGCTGCGCTTTGTAACACTGGAAAGGATAAACAAAGACTGTCCTACCGGGGGTGTCATCAACCCGATCATCAAGTTCAGCACAACAATGATACCCAAGTGAATCTCATTGATACCCAGCAGGCGGGTAAGCGGCAGAAAGACGGGCACAAGCAGCAAAATTACAGGAGCCGAGTCCATCAACATACCAAATGCCAGCAAAATCAGGTTCAAAAGCAGCAGGATCACATATTTGTTGTTCGTGACAGAGAGCAGGCCATTCAGAAGTGCTTGATCCAAGCGTTCGAACTGCAGAACCCAGCCGAACAAAGATGCCGCCGACACAATGGCCATAGCCGGTCCCACGCTGGAAACCGTCTCCTTCAGCACACCGGGGATCTCTGCCGGTTTCATGTCCTTATAAATCACCAACACCACGAGCAGAACATAGGCGATCGCAATGGCCGAAGCTTCTGTCGGCGTGAAGTAACCCGTCCAAATGCCTCCCATGATAATAACAGGCATCAACAGAGCGAAAAAGCCTCTTTTCAGCGCCGTCCAAATTTCTTTTCCAGTAGCCTTTTTGTGAACGGGCCAGTGCTTCACCCGAGAGAGGATAAACACGCTGCCGCAAAGCATTACCGCGATGATCAAACCGGGAACAATGCCCGCAACGAACAGGGCGCCCACAGAAACACTGGCCGCAGAACCGTACACCACCATTGGGATAGACGGAGGGATAATGGGCCCCATAGTGGAGGATGCTGATGTAATGCCGATGGAAATGGAATCGTCATAGCCTTCCTCATGCATAGCGTGCAGTTCTACGCGACCCAAGCCGCCCACATCCGCCAAAGCAGAGCCGGACATGCCGGAAAACAGGACGCTCGCCGCCACATTGACGTAGGCAAGGCCCCCCCTGAAATGTCCCAAAAGAGCTCGGCAAAAACCGAAGATCCTGTCTGTTACACCGCCGCAGTTCATGATAATTCCCGACAGCATAAACATGGGGACAGCCAAAAAAACAAAGTTATCCAAGCTGCCGAATAGTTTCTGCATGATCATCATGGCACCAATGCCGCCATGCAGGTAACAATACGATAGGCCAGCTGCCAGCAGCGCCAGATAAGTGGGCGCACCGATCAGCATCAGCACGAAAAATACAGCGATAAAGACGATCAATTGTACACTCATTTCGCCAATCTCCTCTGCTTAAACTCTTTGATATCGTAAACTGCCCGCTCAATACTGCGCGCGACCATCAAGAATCCGCTGATCGGCAGGATAAGAACAACATAGGACTTTTTGATCTGCAGGGCATACGTGATATTGATTTTTGTATAATCCACATACTTGATCCCTTCGTAGAAGATCCACGCAAAAATGCCGATGGTGATTATATGAATCAGTATTGTAATGATCAACTGCACGATATCAGGCAGTTTATTGACAAGCACATCCAAGCGGATATGCTTTGCATGCTTCGTACCATAAGACAGGCCAAGGAAGATCATCCAACAATATGCATAGCGTGAAATTTCCTCCGTGAAAGTCAACGGATGATTGAATACAGAGCGCATGATGATCTGGACCAGAACGTTCAAAAAGAGGACTACCAGGAAAAACTCCATCAGATATTGCTCCAGGTTTTCCCATATCCCTCTTAACACTTTTTTCATGACGGATCGTTCTCCTTTTTGTGAAATTGGAGACTGCCGATACTGCAGTCTCCAATTTCACCGCAAAATATTGTTACGGCCGGCTCAACGCTGCGGCTCAGTAGTTGTAAGTCGCCCGGATATCGTTGATAATATCCGCATATTCAGTGTTAGACATATACTTATCGTTGATCATCGCCTCAGCGCTGGCATAAAAAGCTTCCATATCCAGCTGATCCTGTTCAACGATCTCGCATCCGCCGGCAACGCAGGCGTCCTCCGCCTCTTTGTAGAAGTCCTCCATCAGCGCATCATATTCACCGACCATGATCTCATCCCACAGCTTTTTGAAGGTGGCCTGATCCTCTTCACTCAATGCGTTCCATGCATCAGGATTGCAGAAATAGCCCGTGCCGTTATAGCAATGCTCGGTCTTGAACACATAGTCCTGCACTTCGTAGAACTTCTGGGAATACACATTGGAAATAGGGTTATCCTGCCCCTGTACAACGCCGGTCTGCATGGCAGAGTACAGTTCGTTATATGCAATGGGAACAGGTGTCGCGCCCAGAGAGGAAATGATGTCCTGCCACACAGGAGCTTCCATGCAGCGGATCTTTACACCCTTCAGGTCGGCGGGAGATTTCACGTTAACGCCTTTAGTGGAAATGCAGCGGCTGCCGTTGAGGGTAACGCCCACGAACTTCAGATTTGCCACAGCCTCCAGCTGATCCCACAGCTCTGCAGCCTTTGCACTGTTGCAGAGGTAGTCATACTCGTCCGCCCAGGAATGGAACACATACGGGAGTGTAAACGCGCCAATGGTCTCGACATATACAGGGACGGAGGCTACGTTGCTGGCAACGATCTGGATCGTATTGGCGCGAACCATCTCCATCTGCTCCGTCTCACTACCCAGAGAACCATTATCATACACTTCGAACTTTACACGGCCGTCCGTTGCCTTTTCCATCTCTTCTGCGAACTTGTGCGTGCAGATGGAGCTGGGGTGAGTATCCGCATTCACGCAGCCGAAAATCCATGTAACGCTCCCGGCAGGCTCGCTTGTGTCATCCGGTGTCTGCGTCGTATCGGGGTTCTTGTTTTCGCCGCAGGCTACCAGAATAAAGGTCATCGCCATTGCCAGCAGCAAAGATGCCAGTCTTTTTATTTTCATAGCCAATTTCTCCTCTTTCTTGTTTGGAGTCTTCATACTCCTTGTGCCCATGATATCAAATTCATGAGCAAAGAGAAGAAGATTTTACAGAAATATGTTTCATATTAAAACTATATAAAAAACTTTATTGATTTTATCAGATTATGATTATATAATGTCGCAAAATAGAGCACTCTCGTGGAGGTGTATTATGAAAAAAACACGAATACTTGGCATCGCCCCCTATAAGAGTTTAGCGACATTGATGAAAGAAGTTTCCCTTCATTATCCCGATATTGAATTAACCGTCGAGGTCGGTGATTTGGAAGATGGCTTGAAAGTTGTAGAAACTACAAACCTTTCCCACTTTGATTTCATCGTCTCCCGCGGCGGAACTGCCCAGTTGATCCGCAAGAGTACATTTCTACCAATCATTGAAATCGAGATATCGGTATATGATGTTCTTCGGGCGATCCAGATGGCCGAAGGGTTTTCTGCGAATTTCGCCATTGTCGGCTATCCAAATATCACAAAATATGCTCACATCTTATGCGATCTGCTGCAATATAAAGTTGAAATCTACACAATCAACAGTTATGAAGCCACACGGCAATGCATGCTCTCGCTGAAAAGCCGCAATGTGCAGCATGTCCTATGCGATATGGTTTCGCAGCGCGCTGCCATGGAGTTAGATATGAGTGCCATCCTGATCACATCCGGTGTGGAAAGCATTGCCGAAGCTTTTGATACTGTAGAAAAATTTAACCGCAGCTTTGTTAATTCCCGCACACAGTTAGAATCCGTTGCCTTTTCGGAAGCCATGCGTTTGAAACAGCAGTACCTGATGCTCTTCAACGAAGAGCAAACCCTGGTTTTCTCAACATTACCGGATGATAAGGTTTTGACCTCACGTATCAAAAAACCGGTATTTACTTTGCTGGAGACAGCCGGATATGTAAAATGGGAACACACTTACGATGAGATGCACGTCGTTCTGGAAAAAAGTGATTTTACCTGGGCGGATACCGTGTATCGACTGGTCACGGTTCACCCCACTTCCCTTGTAAGAATTCACAAGAACCAGCAGTTCCATGTAAGTAACAAGGTCGAACAGTCCATGAACAATTGGCATTTCAAAACGGTCGCCTACCTCGGTGAAGAAGCCATTCACTTTGACCGGTATTGCAAAAGCTTACAGCCCACTCTAATTTGCGGCGAGTTGGGTTGCGGAAAAACCATCGTTGCGGAAATGATATACAGCAAGAGCGTTTATCAAAACAAGCCTCTGTACACCGTGGATTTTTCCTCTGTACAGGAGCGTTCCCTTCGCAGAATCATCAACAATATTTCTTCCCCTCTGCATGGCACAGGACAGACAATCTACTTCAAAAATGTAGATGCTTTAACACTTACAGAACTGAATCAATTCCTCAACTATATTTCTGAAAGCCGGTTGGCTGTTCGCAATCGTTTGATTCTTTCCTTTGAAATCACGCCGCAGCAGGGCACTGCAAGTCCACAGTACAAAGCAATCACGGACACGCTGCCATGTCAGGTTCTGTATCTGCGCCCCCTCCGTGCCCGCACAGAATCGATGCAGACATTGACTTCTTTTATGATCAGTCGTCACAACTTAGAATTCGGGCGACAAGTAATCGCTCTTGATCCATCGGCGATGGAGTATTTTTTGCGTTTTCCGTGGTATGGTAACCTCAACCAGCTGAGTCGTGTGCTGCAAGAACTCGTCTCCATGACACATTCTTCGTATATCAATGGTAATGACGCCGCCCAGATTCTCTCCCGAGAAAGTGCAAATCTGGTATCGCTGCCAGAAAGCGAAGGAACTCCAGATCTCTCTCGCACGTTAGCAAAAGCTTCCTACGACTATATTTGCCGCGTTCTGTCTGCGGAAAACATGAATCAATCCCGAGCGGCGAAACGCTTGGGAATCAGCCGCAGCACACTCTGGCGAATGCTCAAAAGCGGCGGAAAGGGTCAATAATACTCTCATGGCCATGGCGTGCAGATCGAGCTGCTACGAGAGCTGTTCCGGAAACTGCTCATCCACAGGGTCATGTCGGTGACAGCACGCACAGCTGCCGCCATGCGCTGCTTAGAAATTTAATAGTGACTCATAAAATGGCCCATATCTTCCGTCTTTCTTGTATCCGCTCTATAATGAGCCCAACGAATGAGCGATAAAGCTCAAGATACAAGGAGGATACAGTATGCTGAATGAAAATGTGGTGAAGCTGCTGAAGAGCGGCATGTGGGATCTGGCGACCTGCGCCAATGGCGAACCCAATGTGGTGCCTGTTGCGTTCAAGGACGTGACGCCCGACGGCAAGCTGGTTGTCGGCGATGTGTTTCTGGACACCACGCTGAAGAATCTGGCCGCCAGCAACGGAAAGATCGCCATCTCTGTGTACGACGCGCAGAGTCTGGAGGGTTATCAGGTGAAGGGTACGGCACAGTATGTCACCGAGGGCGAGGTGGTCAGCACATTCAAGGCCATGGTGGAGAAGATGTTCAACGGCGCGGCCACCGCCAAGGGCGCGCTGATCATCACGCCGGAGAAGGTCATCGTCACCACCCCCGGCGCGGACAATAAGAAAGAGCTTTGAGACCATAAGCGGGTGCGAAAACGCACCCGCTTATAAATTTCATAGTGACTTGAAAGCACCTGCATATCCCACTATAATGAAGAAAACACAGGAGGTGGGGATATGTACCAGAGAAAGCTGGAAAAGGATATTCGCTGTCCGCTGGAGTACGGCATGGAGATATTCGGCGGGAAGTGGAACTCCCGCATCATCTGTGTGCTGGCCACGCTGGGGACACTGCGGTACAGTGAGCTGCGCAGGGAGATGGGCAACATCACCGATGCCGTGCTGGCCGCCGCGCTGAAAGGGCTCATCGCCAACGGCATCGCGGCACGGAAGTCCTACGATGAGATACCGCCCCGTGTGGAGTATTCCCTGACGGAAAAGGGCGCCTCCGTGGTGCCGATATTGCAGAGCATCTGCCAGTGGGCGGGTTTATTTTATAAAGACGCAGGCGAAACGCCCATGATACAATGTCAAAAATGCGACCATCGCTGAAAGAGGAGTCTCCTATTATGCAAACCATCAAAAAATATCTTCCCGGAATGGCAGTATGCCTTGCCATCGCCATCCCCTCGTGGCTGCTGGGCAAGCTGGTGCCGGTCATCGGCGGCCCGGTGTTCTCCATCGTCATCGGCATGGTCATCGCCCTGTTCTGGACGCCGGGCGCGGCCTGCAAACCGGGCGTGGGCTTTACCTCCAAGAAAATCCTCCAGACCGCCGTGGTGCTGCTGGGCTTCGGGCTGAACCTGAACGTGGTGCTGGAAACCGGCAAGCAGTCCCTGCCCATCATCGTCTGCACCATCGCCACGTCGCTGCTGGTGGCCTTCGCCCTCCACAAGCTGCTGCACATTGACGGGAATATCAGCACCCTTATCGGTGTGGGCTCCTCCATCTGCGGCGGCAGCGCTATCGCCGCCACCGCGCCGGTGATCCACGCCGAC
>ERZ1026780.1650-NODE-1650-length-14370-cov-3.635487_pt1 | contig 14370 bp, 20 predicted proteins | sample MGYA00380126_ERZ1026780 | MGnify/ENA primary metagenome ERZ1026780 (study PRJEB33269, sample SAMEA4719762) | human gut metagenome | biome: human-associated habitat; feature: organic feature; material: feces | place: Cameroon | collected 2013-10 ... | reverse complement strand
TATAAGAGACAGCCTTTATATCTGTCAGTAGGCGGGCCATTACCTCCGAAGAGATAGGAATTATTTCTACTTCAATGGTTCTTTTGGAATTTATATAGTCAATTACAGTATCATAGTTGGCGTTTGTCTGCGCGCTATAGCTTGCGGTTGTTTTTACCTTCAATCCGCTTGTATAACTACTATAATCATTCTCTCCTATCCTAAAGTAAGCCATAATCCACCACCTTTACACTAAATTCAGGCCCAAACTTCCACGCTGGCGCGTTAGGGCATTGATACTATCAATAGAGGCTTCCGCAAAAGTCTTTCCATCTACTTGAAGGATAATAGGCCCACTGGCTCCCATTTTAGAGGATAGCTTGTCTGCTATCTTATCAAGCCATTGGGTATTGTTCTCCAAAGGAACAATAGCTTCTGCGCCAGCTTCGCCTAAGCCTCCAATACGGCCCCCTCCGCTAAAGAGAGTAGGCTTATCAAATACGCCACCTTTAGCATACCAATCAATAGAGAACTTCGGCACACTTGGAGGCATCAAGCTAAACTTACCTGTAATATTTACATGAGGCATTTTTAGCTTCGGTAGGCTCCATTCAAACTTGAAGAAGCCTCTGATTTTATCAATAAATCCTTTTACCTTATCAACCGCTGTTCTAATAGGAGATAGGATTTTTTCTTTGACGGCCTCGAACTTTTCAGAAACCGCCGTTTTTATTGCTTCAACTCTATCGGAAATACCTTGCTTTAGGTTGGAGAACCATTCCTTTACGCTTTCAACTGCGCTCTTTATCTTATCTACCATGGCATTCCATACTTCTACCACTTTGGCCTTTATCTCGTCCCAATGCTTGATACACAGAACGATAATAGCAATAACGGCTCCGATAGCTGCCACGATTAGAATATAAGGAGCTAAAGCCACCATAGTAGCGGCAGCGCTGGCTAATTGGGCTGTTATCAAAGCTCCCAGTGTGGTAACTTCCGCTGCTTCCATAGCTACTTTTATGGCTTGAACCGCATTGTAGGCGGTAGTAGCAGTAGCCACTACACCAATAGCAATAGCTACCGCTGTTAGAATTCCTTTTATAGTTCCCCAGTTATCAATAACATAGGAAAATACAGTAGTAATAATGTCTTTGACAGTTCTAAGCGCGCTTACTACCTTATCAAAGGCTTCTTGGATTTTAGGATGTTCCGCTAATCCTTCATGAATACCTTCTACCAAGTTAGAAAAGAACTCTCCTATCTTGGGAACCACATTCTCTACTACTTGTCCTACAGAGCTAATTAGGTTTGCCGTTAGTTCTTTCATGTTGGCGTTTTCATCCATCAGGCCAGTTACCCAATTTGTCCATGCTGCTTTCGCCATATTCACAGAGCCTTGGATAGTTGTTGAGGCTTCCTTTGCTGAAGTGCCAGTAATTCCCATTTCATTTTGGACTACATGAAGGGCTTCTACTATATCGGCATAGCTGGAAATATCATAATGAATTCCAGAAATGGCTTCCGCATCTGCTAACAGGCGCTCCATTTCCTCTTTCGTGCCACCATAACCCAGCTTCAAATTATCCAACATGGTAAAGTTCTGCTTCGCAAAGCCTTGGTAGGCATTTTGAATACTTTCCATAGAAGAACCCATTTTATTAGCATTATCGGCCATATCTGTAATAGCCAAATCTGCTACTCTTGCTGCCTCCGCCGTATCTCCCCCTAAGCTCTGTAATAGGCTGGCGCTAAAGGAAGTAGCTAACTCCATATATTGGTTGGCGCTTATCTGCTGATTTTTATAAGCGTTATTAGCATAGTTCATAATGGTAGAACTGCTATCCTTGAATAGCGTCTCAATACCACCTACTAACTGTTCATAATCCCCATAGCTGTCTAACGCCTTCTTTCCCAAAGCAACTAAGGAGGCCCCTACGGCCACCGCTGCCGCCGCCATTGCTTTCGCTATTTTCTTTCCAACTTCCGCAAAGCGTTCCCCCATCTTCTTTATATTGGAAGAAGCGTCTTTGGCGTGCTTGGATACTTGTTCCTTGAAACTCCCCATAGCCTTTTTCGCATCTTCTATGCTTTTCTTTAGTTGGGATATTTCCGCTCTTATAATTACCTTTAGTTCTTCACTCATTTGCTCCTCCCTCTTTGAATTTTTTGTTGAAGGCTTGCGCAAACTGCTTGAAACGCAAGGCGGATAACTCGTCTTGCTGTTTCTGTCTTTCTTCCTCCATCTCTTTAGTATCAAAAAGGCTCGGATATACAAGTTCGATTTTGGGATATTCGTTTTCTTTGTTGTATATTCGCGCTACACTATGCCCAATCAGTTCCGCTAATGTGTAGTCAAAGTGGGCCCTTTCCTTTTCTTCGGCCAGCTTCGTCCGCTTCTTAGAAGCAAATAAGCGCTCTAACTCTGCTACTGTCATATTCCAAAAGTCAAATTCACTAATACCCCAATCTAACGCATTATCTAACCACTGATAAATGGAGTTTGTAAAAAGAAAGGTGGAAGGGCTTTCCTCCCCTCCACCCTCTATTAGTTTTTTCCGGCTTCTTCTGCCTCTTTATCTGCCGGAATTAGGCCAGAAACCTTATACACCTCAATAATGACTTTGATAAAGTCGGCGGTAGTATGCCCATCTGCTAACCAAGCATCATAAATATCATAGGCATCATTTAGAGTAATGCCATGATTTAGAGGCTGTAGGCTTGCGTTTAGAACGGCCACCATAGTAGTGATAGTAGGGAAGCTATCCCCATCTCCAAAAATAGAAACAGGATTACAGCCAATTTGTTTTTCTAACGCTACTACATTTCTTGTATTGAGGCGTAGCTTATAGTCTTTATTCCCAGCAGTAAAATCTACATATAGCATAATAAAATCTCTCCTTTTATTTTTAGTAAGAGAGAGGGAGAGGAGAATAACCCTCTCCCTTACTCCCTATATAGGGTAAATCAAGCAATAGATAGTTCGCTATCAGGCTTGATATTTAGCGCATAAGTAAGAACGGCATTAGTGCCTACGCCATCTAACTTGACAGAAGGCGCGCCAGTAAAGGTATAGGCGGTAGTATCTGGAAGTTCTACCTTCCAGCTAACAGAACCACTTAGGCCGTTCAAAGTAGTAAATTGTTCCTTCTCATACAGGAACTTGAAAGATAGGCTATCTCCGTAGTTGATTAGTCCATCTGTGTATTTGTGCGCGTTGTCTGCTAATGTGGTGATTTCAATAGCTTCCTTTTCTCCGCCTAAATCAGGAATTTCCTGTAGGTTTGTCAGTTCGGTAAATTGGGAAGCAGCACCATTCTTATAGGATAGTTTGATACCCTTAGAAAGAACACCAGGCATATATTTTCCTCCTTATAAGTCCTCGAAGGCTAATCCTTCGTAAGTCATAATTTTTTGTATCATACTTGAATTGTTATCAAACAGCTCATTACAGCCAATTCTTTTGAAGCCCAGTGGGCGCAAGGCTGTATCAATCTTCAAAGCGTAGGTTTGTAAATCAGAAACCTTAGTGGCCCATACCTTTACTTGATACTGTAAATGGCTATATCCAATGGTATCGCCTTCTTCCTGCGCTGTATTGGATAATTCCATATAACTAATACAGGGCGTTTGTAGTCCGCTATGTAGCGCCATTTCATAATGAACAGGAATACCAAGTTTTGATAATGAGGCCATTAGCTCTTTATGATAATCAACCATCTAAAAGCCCCTCCTTTATCAGTTCAACAATTTTCTCTCTACTCTCATTTAGAGCAGGGCGCATAAATGGCTGAGGGTGCTGGCCTTGGGTTGTATGCCAGTTTCCTTCCTCATCCTCATACCGCCACGGCTTAGAGCGCCCACTTTGTTCAGCAAACAGCCCTGTTCCATACTCCACATAAGGCGCATACTCTAACGGAGTAAAAACAGAACCTTTTACTTCGGTATTTTCACCCTTTACTTCGCTTGTAATAGAACGGCGCAATGCTCCTGTATCTTTGGGGGCCTTCTGCTTTGCCTTTCGTTCGACTAAAGCACAGCCCTTTCCCATTCCGTTTTCTATGCCCTTCAAATCATAAATGCTTGTAAGTGTATAGAGAACTTTATCATATCCTTCAAATTCTATCCAAGCCATTAAGGAACCCTCGCCATAAATACTTGGTTCATTCTACCCAAAGGATTCACATACTGAACTTTTAATTTTTCGGTGCCATATAGAATAACCATCTTATCAGTAATAAACTTGTTATAGGTTAGTCCGATATACTGCGCTCCGCTATATAATGCGTTATCTTGAACGCTTTGGGATAGAATATTGATTGCCATTTTTACGGTTCCTTCTGGCGAACTGGAAAGGCTCTCTTGTCCATAATTATCTTGGGTGCCATAGCTAAAATAAGAATAGGGCTTCATTTGTGCGTTTATCATCCTAAAGCCCCCTTATAGCGTTTTTAGTTTTCTCTTTCTATTCAGAACCGCCAAAATGTCGGCTGGGTAGCCATCTACATAGCTTTCAGAAACTCCGCTATAGCTCTGGCTCTCCAAGCCTTCCGTATTCATACGGTTTAGTTTGATAACCGCAATTCGTTCCGCTATTAGTTCTAATGAGCCATCCAGCGCCCTATTACAATAAGTCTCAACTTCATCTATTGCCAATTTCAAAGCAAGTCCAATTTGAGCTTCAGAATAGTTGTCAGCGGAAGGCCCTAATAGAACCTTTACTTCTTCTACCATAGAATTACCTCCATCTTTATTTATGGGAGGGGAGGTTGTCCCTCCCCCTTATTTCCGCTCAATCAAGCAGTAGCTTCGGTAATTTTACAAGCCTTAGTTGCGTCTGTTAGGGCGCAAACATAGCAATCGCGAAGATAGATAGAGTTCTTGCGCTTATCAGCGTCTCTATCCTGTTCAACTTCAACATCCTTCTTCATAAATAGGGTAACGGCCTCGTTCGTCATTACATAAGCCTTGTTGGTTAGGGCCTTGGTAGCAACTACAGGAATACCGCAGATAGTTCCAACTTGGCCGTTATAGACTACCTCGCCTTGGCGCGCAGACTTATAATCCTCATCCTTACGGAGAGAAGCCTTCCAAGTATTGGGGATAACTACAAATACCTTAGCTTCATCCTCTAAGTTTAGTTCGCTAATAGCATCAACAATAACATCATAGTTTAGCTTTCCACCTTTGATGAAGGTAATTCCCTTTACAAGCTCCGCATTACCAGCGCTATTCTTAGTAGCAAGAGCGGAATAAAAATCAGTAGTCATTTTATTAGACATAACAGAGGTAGCGCCCTTGATACCCATATCAACAATAACATTATCCTTCATAAAGTCCTCGTCCGTATAGTCAAAGGCTTGCTGAACCATCTTTACAGTATAGTCATTACCTACATAGGCAATAGAACCACGAGAAGTATTACCAACACCGGCAGCCACTTCTTCAGCGGTTCCAGTATAGGTATAAGTATTGATGGTTTTAGTCATACCAGCAGAAGCGGTTAGGCTATTGTCAATCGTCATCATAGAGCGCGCATTGATAGCAGTAGATAGAATATCCTTTGCCTTTGCCTCAATTACTTTGTTTGCATATACAGTATTAGCCATATAATATAGCCTCCTTATTAGCTAAATAGTTTTTGGAATAGTTCTGGCCGTTCTTGCGCCAGTTGGTTTAGTTCTGCCATAGACATCTTGCGGGCCTTCTCTTTTGTGATTTCTGTAGTAGAAGCCCCATTTCCTTTAGGTGTATTACTGGAAAGGCGCTTTTCTACCTCCGCTTTTACTGCCGTCTTGAATAGTCTGTCTAAGGCATCAATATTAGCCTGTGCTTTTTCAATATCATCCGTAATATTGATAATGTCGGCAAACTCGGCGCTCAGTCCTCGGCTGCAAAGCACTGATTTTAGTTCGCTTCTATTCTTCTCTACTTGGAATTGGGAAAGCTGTTCCTGTAGCTCTTGAATTTTCATTTGAGCCTCTGCCTCTTTCCGTTGCTGTTCATCCAAAGAAGAAAGAGATAGCTTTTTCTCATATTCCTTCTTTTGCTTTGCCAAGGCTTGATTTACTCGCTTGTCTGCCTCGCTTTGAAGTAGTTTTAGAACTTCTTCTTGGGTATAGGTTTTTGTCTCTTGCTCCTGTGTATTGCCGGCGCTTCCAGTATCAAGAGTTTCATTCGTAGTGGTGTTTAGTTCATCCATTGTATTTTCTCCTTTTATGATTCTTGGCTCATTGCCAAGCCCCAATTTACTGAATTGATTGTTCGTTTTACGACTGAACCCCCAAAGCGTCCATAAAAAGTAGTAGTGAGGAAAAACCTCACTACTACCAGATAATCTAATATTTACTTACTTCTTATAGTTCCCGCACTTTTCACACATAAGGTTAAGGGCATCCCTATCTTCCTCTTTGACTAAATCCTCATCTCGCACAAGTCTTGTTGCGATTAGGAACAAGTCGTAACATTCATCTTCACCAACAACTCTATGGTAAAATGGACATTCCCATTTCCTTACTTCTTCCATAGTCTTTTTACCTCTTTCAATAACTCCTGTATTGTTTCATCAAACCAGCTCTTCGGATAGGCTGTTGCTAATCCTCCATTACCAAGGACTACCGCAACGCCATCTTCTGAAAGATACATCACTTTATCCGTTGATTGTTGGAAGCATATATAAGCGGTATCAATATAATGCTGTGCGTCCTCAACTGTAATACCTCTCTTTTCTAACCTCTTATCAGCGTGTGTTCCTCCATGCGTAATCTTTGCATTTTTAGGCAAAATAGCTGTTCCATATTTGGAAAATTTAGAAGTAATTTGGTTTAGCTTTTCTTCATCCGAACTGCCTCTATTCTTATCTTTGACAGTAGGCGGCGCTGGCTTCTTTGGCTTCATTATAGTAGGTTCTAGCTTTGGAGTAAAGAGCTTTTCTTTTACCTCTTCCTTTATAACAGGTAAGGCACAGCACCTACAACGGGGGTGTGCTGGAATAGGTAAGCTATCATTGATACCAAAACGCTTACCATCCAGCTTTGCGCAAATAGGGCAAGTTCTATTGTCGGTATCTGCGTATATCTCGATTTCCTGTATTCCATACTCTTGATAACGCTGGCGCGCTGCCTGTGTTTGAATGTGCGCCATCTCTGTTCTTACGATGGTATCAGCTCTATTATAACTAACTCCAAATTCATCTTGTAGGAGCTTCTTTAGCTGGCTTGTAGTCTTGCCAGTAATCACACATTCCGTTAGTTTATCATTTAGGGCCTGCTGGAGCCTATCAGTATTATTCCAAACTCGTTGGCTCCAGCTCTTCCCATCAGCACACCAAATTTGATTGATAAGCTGGCGTGCGCCTTCCTTACTCATAGAAGAGAAGGCTTCTTGGGAAGTTAGCGCCATTGCCTCATAGATACACCAGAATTCTTCTTCAAACTTCTTAGAAAGCTCTGCTATTTGGTTATCCCCAAGGCGTTGAAGCTCTCTTTTTAGTCTCCCTTGTAGCTTCCAATACTTATCAAGTTTATATAAGTCTGCTGGAGTTGGTATTTCTCCTTCTCCTATAGTAGATAATAACTTATCATAGGTAGCCGTAAAGCCATCTAAAACGCTTTTCATAGCCCTTATGTAGTAGGCCCTCAGTTGCTTTTGCGTTTCTTTGATGGATTTATTTGCTTGTTTTTCTTGGGCCTCTTTCATCCGCTTTTGCCAATAATCCAATTCTCATCCCCTCTCATTTATAAAGTAGCATCTTCAAAAGCTCTCTCCAAAAAGTTGAAACTTTTATTCGTTGCTAAAATTATAAATTTCCATATTGGTTTCTTTCTGCTCCTTTAGAGCCTCTAATTCTGCTTCCACATCACTTACTTGGGGTATCATAGAAAGCAAAGTCTTTTCACTTACTACGCCTTGTAGAGCCTTTACCATATTTACAGTGTCGGTATTGTCAGAGGGAATATTTCTTGTAAAGGTAATTTGAATATCCCTATAAACTTCTTCCCCAAGTTTTAGGGAAGCTACTCCCGCAATGAGTTCAATACGGCGCTGGAGTGCTTTCTTCATATTGCTTTCAATGGCTGCGGCCTTTGTCTCGCATCCAGTAAGACGGTATCGAATAGCAATACCAGAGGAAACGCCTCCTACAAAGGTTTCGCTGGAGAAGTCAGGACATTTAGCAATTCTATAAATGCTGTCGTGAATACGCTTTAGGATATTCTCTACTTGGGTATCTGTAGCGTTCTTAGTAAGCCACTCTGCGCTGGCTCCTTCAGGGAGAACGATAACCCTATTCTCCTTCATGGTTGCTATATCCTCGCTATCAGCATCACAGCCAGTAATAGCTAAATAGGCATCACAAAAAGCATCATAATCATCTATTTCTCCGCTTAGTATCTCGTTATAGGCATCTTGGAGGGATAGGACGCAATCAAAAATACTGCGCTCGTCTCCATCTAAGGAAAAGATATTAGCAGGGCATTGGTTGAAATAGTGGGGTTCTTCTCCTAAGAAGGTTAGGAAGCCGTTTTCTCCGTTCATTTGATAGTGGCGAATATCAGTATCAGAATATACATCTAATTTGTATATGTCGCTTTCATCCCATTCATTTGCCTTATACCACCTTACAAAGTAAAGCAAATCAGAGGAGAGGCTATCGTCATAGATACCGAAGCATTGTAAGGGATTGATTAGCCGAAAACGAACCTTTCCTTCTGTATCGGTATACATGAGTTCCGAAGCGGTTCCATAGATAAGAGCCATAGTAAGGAAATCGCTATCTTCGTCTTGGTAGTCATTGTAGCGCAAGCAATCCATTACTTCAGAAATATCATTTGGGCTTGTGTAGCTGATATAGCCAGGGCTGGCGATGTAGCCACTGTAGCTTGATACAATATCAGAACAGTAGTTTGTAATTACTTTATTACACGGCTTAGAAGCATCACTATATGTCTTTTGTAGGATTTTTTGCTTGCCGTCATAATAGTCCTTATACTTGCGCCGTATAGGGCGCGCGCTCATAAGGAAACTATTCATTATCTTTTGAAGTAGTTTATCCGTCAGTTCTACTTCTCTGCTCAAATAGAACATAAATACCCCCTTTCATAAGCCCAAGCTGGCCTTATTGAATGTTTTTAGTTTCTTGTTTGTATATATATCGCTATAAGCATACCTACAAGCGTCTATGGCGTGGCTCCATTCGTGGGTAGTGTCCTCTGTCCATTCGCCTGTTTGCTTTGATTTCTTATAGCTGAAATTTTCCAATTCTGTTATGAAGTTCTGGCAAGAAGGATGAACCACTAACAAATTATCTTGGAGGAACATTAGTCCCGCTTTTACGCTGTCCTTGCCCTTGGCGCAAGCTACCGCATTTATTCCTTCTCCTTTGAAGAATTGAATAGAGCGCGGTTCCGCGCTATCTACATAGAGCTTTGTTTTTGTTAGGTTCATGCGCTGGATAGCGGTAGCCAGCTCTGATAGCTGACATCCACTCTTGTAGAACTCATTGAAGATATAGATAGTATGGTTATCCTTGTCATATAGGCTATCTATAATGGCGCTCTTATCAATCCATCCCAAGTCCATACCAGCCCTATGTTCAAGCCCTTGGGAGGCTAATTCCATTGGGTTGAACTCCTGCTTGCGCCAGTTTGTTAGGACTAAGCCCTCACTATCTACTCCCCATTGGCCATCGCAGAAGATACGGGCCTTTGAAGGGTTTCTTGTGTAGAGTTCTTCAAGCTCCTTTACATAGGCTTCATTGAGAAATGGATTATCTTTATAAGTAGAATGGATGTAAAGGAATGATTGAGGTGGTGCTACCTCACAGAAGTCATAAAGCCAGTGGTTTTTAGAAATAGGGTTCCACGCCATCAATATCTGCTGATTAGGCGTGGAACCTCTTAGGCGCAAATTCAGTTGTTCAACAATATTCTTCGGAACTTCAAAGGCTTCTTCTATAAAGATGGTTCCAATATTATTGAGAGAAAGTAGCTTCGTTTCTTCATCTAAGCCAGTAAATATGATTTCGCTTCCATTGGGGAACTTTATATTGAAGTCAGTTTCTCTTATTTTTACATAAGGCGTTAGCTTCCATTTAGAAAGAATATCCTTGAATAGAGAAAAGCAAGTGTTGCGGATAGTCGTTCCAGTGCGCCGACATACCAAAATTTTTATAGGTTCTCGGCAAGCCCTTATAATTAGCTTTTGCGTTATGAAGTAGGATTTGGCGCTACCGGCGCTTCCCATATAACACTCCCAGCGGTGGGAGTAGTCAGTCAGTAAAGGAAAAAACTTAGGCACGAATTGGGATTTTGCTATGTTTAGTTCAATTCGTGCCATCTTCTCCTTCCCCTATATTTATTGTGATAGTAGAACTCAAATCTGCCTCTACTTTCTGCGTAGGATTGAAGCCCTCATTCTTTAGAACGAACTCAATCATTCTTGCGTTGCCGTCTTTACAAAGGTTTACGGCCCCTTGTCGTGCTGCGTCAACCGCTGCCATCCATCTATCTTCATTTAGTCTTTTCAGTTCCTCTTGGAATTCTTTGCTATTTTCTGTGTTTTCGTATCTCCAATACCAAATAGTTTTAGGGGTAACGCCGACTTCTTCAGCAATTTCCTTATAGGTTAGCCCCTTCCCGCAAGTTAGGAGTTCAAGAGCCTTTAGTTGCTTTGGGTTTAGTGCCATCTTCTTTTCCCCCCATTAGTTGATAAATTGAATAGAGGAAGTCAGCATAATGGTAAGTAGCTTCGTTTATAACTTCTTCCTCGCCATAGGTGTCTCGTAGAAAGGCCATAGCCTCATTTAGTGTCATAGTAAATTACCTCACTTTTTTATTTTCTCAATACCCTAAAAGAAGGAACTTCTTTTAGTTCTCTTAGAGGGACTAATATCCCCCTACTATCTGTTCCGCATTTAGCGGTTGCGTATTCTCTTTTATTGACGGTGGCGCGCAAATCATCAAAGGAAAACAAATAAATCTCTCTATCTGGCGCTGAATAATCACAATAGGCAATAATATCTGCTTCTGAGAAGTAATACCAGCCTTTACCGCCCTTTGAATGGACATTTTCCAGTTCAATATAAAGATTTCCTGTTTCGTATAAGCGAGTATCTGTCTTTACTTCGATAGTGCGAGTTTCGCCTGTTCTTGGGTTTGTGACTATAAAATCTATGTCCTTGCCCCAATAGTTCTTATCATCAGCTACCCATTCTACCTTGTGAAAACGGCGCGCCCTATGATAAAAGATTTGTTCGCCAGTATTTCCTATATTGATAGCCATTAGAATTCCCTCCTATTTTTTTCTTCTATTTGTAAGTAGAAAAAATAGAAAGGAACTCTAAAAAGTTGAAACTTTTATTTGAAATTTTCTTGGGATTTACTTGGCGCGGTAGCTCTTTTTTTCCGATGGAACCATAGAGGGCGCGCGCCGTATTTACTTGTAGTTGGGCCGTATACGCAAAGGAGAATTAGAGCATCAGACTTTTCTTTTTCTTTTAGGGCTTAGAAGCCAAGTATTCTTTTTTTCTCTTTATCAGTTGTGGCCCTATCCAGCGCTTCTAAATCCACTCCTTGGAGCAATAGTTCTATATCACTACTTATTCTTTTTTCTCTTTCCTTGAGTAGATGTTCTGGAGTTGGAAAGGGAACAATTTTCATTTTCATATCTTCTTCCTCCTCTTTTGGTTGTTCCGTCTCATCGTTAGATGAGGCGGGAGAACTCACTTCGTCAGAAGTGGAGTTCTCTAAAACATTACCATTACCATTATCACTTTCATTATCATTATCATTATCATTGTTTTTACATTGTTTGACATCATTTGACATTCTTCCATCGGAACATAGCAATTCGGGATAGTTTGCTCTTATCATTTCATTTAGTCGGCGATTTACTGTCTGTCTTGAAATGCCAAGCGCGATAGCAATTTCGGCTTGTGTTTTTCCTTCGTTCAGCATCTCGGCTATCTCATAGAGCTTATATTTTTCAGCATTTTCTTGCTTTGTATTTCGCTCTCTTGCTTCATACTTTTGTTTATTCTTTTCTGCTGATACTTCAAAATTTTTCAGCATCAATCTGATTATCTTATTATTTGAACTGATTTCGCCAGTTAGAGCCATTTCCATTATACTAATGGCGAGTTCCCCAGCCATTTCCTTATCATCTTCATATAGCTCCTTCACTTGTTCAAAATTTGATAGGTAAATAAGGGCTGATTTTCTGGCTCCATTATTCTTGAATTTGCTAATCATTTCTTTTCTCCTTGCTCCATTTCAAATATAATATGAAATAGAGGGTGCATCGCGCGCCGTATAGGAGCGATACAGTGTTGGCGACTTAGGGAAGGTAGCTACTCCTTCCTTCGCCCTCTATTTATAAACGAAAAAGAGCTGTGTGGCGTGAGGTAGTGCCACACAGCTCGTTGGCCTTTTAGCGTTGGTAGGCCACCAAACATATTCAGTTGTAAGAAAAATAGGAGGAGGGCCGAGTTTTTCATGGCTACAAAAAAACTTTTTTCACCCTCTATTTATAAGTAGGCTCGGATTATTGTTTCTCTAAAAAGTTGAATAAGTTTTTGAAATTTTAGTTTTTCTTTATCTTTTCTATATAAATTATACCGCAATTTAGGAATTTTCTCAAATTTTGGATGAGCCCCATCACACAAAACCTCCGCAACTTTTTGGGGCATAAATCGCCCAAAATCTTAGTTTTCTCGATTTTCATAACTTTTTTGGCCCAAAAGTGTTCAAAATCGGCCAAAAACAGTCGTCTAAATAATTTTCTGGCCGTTTTTCTATTGACTTTTCTTCCTAAGGTGCTATAATAAAACCATCGAAAGGGTGGCCACCTAAACCGATAAAAAAATAAAATAAATGATTGAAGTACTTGAAAGGAGCATTTACAATGCGCAAGAAGAATAACAATGAGGTAAAGTCCATCCTGAACATCAGCAAGAAGTTTGTTGCTGACTACTACGCCACCGAGGCTACCGCAAAAGATAAGAAGTGGATGAAGAAGCGTATGACAGAACTCGAAAAAGCCGAGGGAAAGCAGTCGGCCTTCTCTAAATTCCGTCCCGAATTTGCTGAAAAGTTTTTCCCCGATTTGAAGTCCACTCCTAAAAAGCAGCCTTCTCTGCTGGAAATGTTTGAAGCTGTGGATAAGGCGGGTTGATTATGATGAAACCCAAAGAGCTAAGAGCGAAAGTGGCCTACTACTGCTACTTCACAGGCCATAAAAAAGAATATCTTGCTTATCTCTGCGGTATGAGCCTTTCCACCTTTTATAAGAGGTTGGATGAACCTTCTACCTTCTCTTTGGGCGAACTTTCCAAGTTGTCGAAGGCTCTGGGGCTTACCGATGAGGAAAAGCTACTCTTGATAGCATAAAAAGAGAACGCCACTTTCTTAGGTTAGAGAGTGGCGTTCTTTTGTTTTATTCTTTTCCTAATTCATTCATCCTTTGTGCCATCATTGTAGCAAAGCGCGCTTTATCCTCTTGGAAAGTATGCTGATATACTCTTTGAAGCATATTCTCTGTAGTGTGGCCCATAAATTCAGCAGCATACTTATTCGGAATACCCGCCTTTACCATTACTGAAGCAAAGTAGTGGCGCAAGCTGTGGAAGTTATATGGGAAATTATACTTTTCCTTTGCGCGCTTATAAAGGCTATCTAAGGCATCTGGATTAGCTTCACCAATTACATAGGCTTCCTTACCGCTTTCCGCTTCTTTCAATGCGTCTACCAAGATTTGAGGCATCAGCAACTTTCTTTCACTGGTAGTTGTCTTAGGGGCCTTTTCGACATATTCCCTAAAATCATTCTTTACTCTGGCTCTCCTTACTTGGAGAGTTTTTTCTTTTGTATCTACATCTTTCCACTTTAGTCCGAAGATTTCACTTCTGCGTAGTCCAAGCGTTGTAGATAGTAGAACCATCAAATAAATATCCGTTCCCTTGATATTCTCCAAGAAACCAGCTACTTCTTCTTCGGTAGGAATTTCAATTTCTGTCTTTCTCTTCTGCGGTAAATTTACACCTTCTCCAATATCATAGCCATTTTCTTTTAGGAGCTTGCTATAGAAAGCGTGGGCCGATAATACAGTTTTAGGGCTTCGGCCTACCGCATAGCTGTTGATAGCCTTTTGATACATTTCCTTTGTAAGAATACCAAGGCGAACATTTACAATATCTTGAAAGGCCGTTTTTCTAATCTTCTTATAGCCTGTAATAGTAGAAGGTGAAAGAATGGCAGAGCGGTTTTCTATAAAGGCATCTGCTAATTGTCCTAATGTTTTGTTCTCTGGGCGCATACCGTCTTTTTTATCCATCAAGAAGGTATTTGCCTTATATTCGGCTTCTTTCTTCTGTCTCTTATACACATCTGACGCTGC
>ERZ1026780.1642-NODE-1642-length-14425-cov-5.902088_pt1 | contig 14425 bp, 7 predicted proteins | sample MGYA00380126_ERZ1026780 | MGnify/ENA primary metagenome ERZ1026780 (study PRJEB33269, sample SAMEA4719762) | human gut metagenome | biome: human-associated habitat; feature: organic feature; material: feces | place: Cameroon | collected 2013-10 ... | reverse complement strand
CGCCCCGACGGTCACGTCGCCCGTGCCGCCCTGCGCGCTGAGCGCCATGTCGATGTTCATCCCCACGTTGTACAATGCGCCGTCCGTGACCGCGAGCGAGGCGGCGGCGCCCATCGCGCAGAGGACGTCGTCGACGGCGCCCGTCACCGCGAGCGTCGCGCCCGCGACCTCCAGATGGCCCTCCAGCAGCTGGAGCGAGGCGACGGCGGCGTCCTGCGCCACGCGCGCGCACCCGCCCGCGTCGATGACCGCCTCGTTCGCCGGAACCCGTCCCTGCGACCAGTTCGCCGCCTCCTGCCAGTCCGCCCCGTCCGCGCCGACCCACCGGTTGAGCGACGTCCCGACCTCGGCGAGGTAGTTCGCCCGCACCTGCGCGGCCGTGAGCGTGCCGGCGTGGACGCGCAGCTTCGCGAGCGCGCCGCTGAACGGATGCCCCCAGTACGCGCCGCCGCGCACCCATACGCCGCCGAGCGTGAACGCGCCGTCCGCCGCGAGCCGCAGGGCGTGCGCCTTGCTTGAGCGCGGATGGCCGTCCATGTAGACGCGCTCCACGCCGTCTGCGCCGTAGGTCGCGCAGAGGTGGTGCCAGACGCCGGCGAGCGGCATGTGGCCGTCCCACTCGCCGTTCGAGGAGTAGTGCTCGAAGGCGTTGTTGTTGTCGCGCCCGTAGCGGCACTCCATCACCGTGCGGGCGTTGCTCTCAAGGCCCTCGCGCGGCGTCCAGGAAAAATACGTCTCTTCCGACGAGGACGGCTGGATGTCAACGGTGTAGACCCACGCCTCGACGGACCACGGGGCGTTGCCCGTCACGCGCGCGTCCGGCAACACCGTGTTCGTCATGATGCCCGCCGTGCCGGGGAAGGTAAACGCGGGCCGCCCCGCCACGTCGGCGGCGTAGACGGCACCGGCCTTGTCCGCACGGGGCACGAACACCCCGCCGACGACGCCCGCATTCGTGATCGCGCCGGGCGCCGCGCCGTCCGCGACGTCCGCCACGCGCGCCGCGTCGAGGTCGATGAGCAGCTCGCCCGCCGTCTCCAGCGCCGCCGCCGCGCCGCCGCACCACAACGCGCCGCACGCCCACGCGACGCGCATGATGCCGCTTTTCCGCCCGCCGTTCATCCGCTTCATTGTCTGCCTCCTTTTCCTGGTTTCCGGCCGAATCTCGAAATCAAATCCACATTCCCCACGTCCTGGGGGGCGTCACCCCTCTTCGCACAGCGCCACGTCGCCGCCATGGAAGACGAGGACGACGCGGTGGAGCGTGACCGTGCCGCCCTGCTCCTTCAGGTTCCAGGCGCGCGCGAGGTCGTGGTCGGCCGCGTAGCGCGCGAGCTGCGCCGCCGCCGCGTCGCGGATCTTCGCGAGCGCGGCGGGCGAGGCGTCGTCCGACGCCTTGAGGCACTTCAGCTCGACGAGGGCGGCGTGGCCGATCTCGGGCCAGCGCGCGAGCTGCGGCTCGAACGCGATGTCGACGAACCCGCCCGCCGACTCCCGCTCGTGGCGGACGATGTACGGCCCGTGCCCCACGTAGAGGAGCGAGCAGAGCGCGGTCTGCACGACGCGCTCGCCCTCGACGGCGTCGCGCACCTTCCAGTAGCGCGAGACGACCGAGGCCGCCGTCTCCAGCGGCGCGCGCCAATCGCCGTGCCGCGCGAAGTCCGTCATCGCGTTCGCGACGTCGAAGAGGCGCGGGTCGATGCCGTTCAGGTCCTGGTACGCCTTCGGCACGAAGTCGTGCAGGAACTCCCCGACCGTCAGGTTCGGGATGCCGAGCGTCGAGCGCCCGAGGCGTTCGCCCGTCACCGTGACGAGCCCGTTGTAGAAGAGGAACGAGACGAAGTTGTCCGCGACGCCCAGCTCCCGCGCCTGGAAGGACTTCCGCAGCGTCGCCGTCGCGCCGAGCCGCGCGATCAGGTCCTCCAGCCGGTGGAAGTTTCCGTTGATCCTCCGCCCCTCCGTGATGACGTGGCGGATCTTCATGTAGTCCGTCCGCAGGTTCTCGTCCACGAGGTCCGGCTGCGGCCTGTGGTTCTGCAGGAAGTACTGCATGTAGTAGAGGACGAGCGTCGGGTTCGCGACGCGCGGCGGCTCCTTCCCGTCCGCGCCCGTCTCCGGCGAGAAGCGGTAGCCGTCGTACCAGCGGCGCATCGTCTCGAAGACGGCCGCCTCGTCGAACGCGAACCCGGCGTGGGCGCGGTAGTAGGCGAGCATGGCGCGGACGTCGCCGTGCGTGAAGCCCGTCAGCGCGGCGAACGCGGGGTTCAGCGAGATGTTCGCCGCGATGTTGAAGCCGCTCGTCACGTCGTCCATCGTCACCGGCGTCACGCCCGTGACGAAGAGGCGCGTGACGGGCGCGTCCGTGCCGGTCGTCGCGAGCTTGAGCTCGTTGAAGAACTGCTTGAAGAAGCCGTCGCCGTGGCAGAGGGCCTCGTAGCTCTCGCGCGACTCGGCGAGGATCGTGTTCGTGAAGTTGTCGTACTCGTCGATCGTGATGTAGAGCGCCAGGCCCGAACCCTTGAGCCGCATCGTCAGCGTGTTGAACTTCTCGTGGCATGTCCGCTTCGCGAGAACCGCCGCCGTCGTGCCCTCGGGCAGACGCCCCGCCTGGCGTTCGACGAAGACGTCCAGCCGTTCCGAGCAGTATTCGTTGAAGCTGTCCTGCACGCGGTCGATCCGCTTTTCGACGCCCGTGAAGTTGAAATCGATGAAGAGGTACTTGCCCCGCTCCGCCGTCGGCTCGCGCCCGATGTCAAGCCCGCCGAAGAATTCCTCGAAGCGGCCGGCGTAGTCGATGTCGTAGTAACACTGGAGGATCGAGCAGAGGAGCGACTTGCCGAAGCGGCGCGGACGCAGGAACATCGCGTAGGACGTCTTCTCCAGCTCGCGGATGAGCGCGGTACGGTCCACGAAGTAGCCGTTCTCCGCGCGGATCCGCGCGAAGTCCGTCACGCCGTACATGATCTGCTTCATCGTTTCCATGTGCCGTAGTCCGTGTGCGTATGCGATGACTACAGGGAGAGTACGTATTCCGCGAGGTCTTTGACCTCCTCCGGGGAGAGCTTCGAGGTCTCGCCGTGGCGGTCACCCGGGTTGGCCGTCGTCAGCACCTCCTCCATCGTCAGCGCGCGGCCGTCGTAGAGGTAGGGCGCCGTGCGCCAGCATTCGCTGAGCGTGGGCGTGTCGAACTTCCGCCCCGTCTCGGTGGCCGTGCCCGTGCCGACGTCGTAGAGCTTCTGGTCGGTCCAGAGGCGTTCGCCGTTCGGCCCCTTCGACCCCGGCGTGTGGCAGTCGCCGCACTTCGCCTTCTGGAAGATCTTCTCGCCGCGCTGCGCGCGCGCGGAAAGCCGGCCGTCGACAAGGTAGGGGCTCGGCACCGGCTTCATCGCCGTGCAGTAGGCGTCGAAGCAGAAGACGTCCTCCTCGGGGCGCGTCACGAACTGGATGTGGACGAGCCCGGCCATGTTGCAGGCGTGCATGTCCTTGCGGATGCCCGTGACCATCGTGGGCGGCGTCCACTGCACGAAGAGTTCGCTCTTCGTCTGCTTCGGGTTGCCCATGCCGTCGTTCAGGAGGTCCCAGTTGAGGCCGTCCACGCGCCCGTCCGGATGGCAGCTCGCGCAGCTCTGCCACTGCTGGAAGCACATCGAGCCGTCGTTGAAGAGCATTTCGCCGCGCCGCACGCGGTCCTGCGCGAGGTCCTTCCTCGGCGCGACGGGCAGCACCTTCGCCGGGGCGGCGGGCGCGTCGAGCGCGAGCGCGGAAAGGGCATCCGCAAAGTAGAGCGCCGTCACGGCCGTGCGGCCGAGGGTCACGACGCCGCGCGGGCCGTCGCCGCCCACGTGGACGCGGCGGCGGATCGAGACGAGGAACGCGAGGTCGTTCGGCACGTCCTCCGCGCTCTTCACGATGCCACTCACGCTCTCCCCCTTCGCCGCCTTCGCGAGGCGATCGTGGAGCGCGGGGCGGTCGATGAGGGAAAGCTCGCACGTGCCGGCATGCGCGACGACGAGCGTCTTGCCGTCCGCCGTCACCGCGACGCCCCACGGGTTCGCCGCCCCGCGGTCCACGTCGTCGAGCAGGACCGTGTTCACGTAGGCCCCCGTCGCGCCGTCGAAGACGGAGAGCGCCGCCGTGTTCATCCATCCGCGCTCCAACTGCGTCGTCGGCAGCTGGTAGCGCCCCATCGAGTGCGTCACGTAGACGAACGCGCCGTCAGGGGAGACGCCGAGGCCGCGCACGCCCGTCGAGCCGTTCGGCAGCAGGACGTGGCGCACCGCGCGCGTCGCCGTGTCGATCACGCTCACGGCCGCCGCCACGACGTCGTTCGTCGCCGCGCAGTACGGCAGCAGGTTCGCGACGAAGAGGAGGCGGCCCCCGGCGCCGAGGCCCGCCGCGAACGGCTCGCGCAGCACGTCCACCGTCCCCGTCACCTTCATCGCGGCGAGGTCGACGACGCTCACGGCGTTCTTGAAGCGGTTCATCACGTAGGCCGTCCGGCCGTCCCGCGAGACGACCGGCGCGCAGGGGGAGTGGCCGACGGCGGCGGCGGCGACGAACGTGCCGTCCTCCCGGAACTTCTGCAGCTCGCCCGCCTGGACGCCGCACGTCACGTAGACGAAGCCCCCCGCCACGGCCAGCCCCGTCGGGTTCACCGGAACGCCCTTCACCTGGCGGCTTTCGAGCGTCCACGCGCGCCGCACCGCGCCGTCCAGCGCCACCTCCATGACCTTGCGCCCCGTCGCGCAGGTCACGAAGACGCCCGCGCCGTCTCCCGACGGCGCCAGGAACTCGGGCGAGGCGTAGGCGCTCGCCGGCGCCGGGGCCTCGACGGCCCCCCATGCACCGCATCCCAGTCCGCCCACGAACGCAACCAACGTCCAGATACCGATCGTCTTCTTCATCGACACTCCAAATTGACTCGTTCTCGACACAAGCCACCGTCCCGTGTACGGTGTTTCGGTATCATACCATAAACGGCGGTCCGCTGTCCAACGTCGGAAACCATGAATATGGGCGGTTTGCCGGGAGAAAAAGCTAGTGGGCGGCGACGCGCAGGAGGTCGAGGGACTGGAGCCGCCCCGCGCGGGCGGCCTAGCGCCCCTCTCCCCCGTGCCGGGCGATTTCGATCTTGTCGATCCAAAGCCCCTTGATCGCGCTCTTCCCGTCCGCGTTGAAGCGCCCCGGCCCGATCCAGAAGATCTCGTCGTCGTTCGGCGTCCACGTGCAGACGTCATACCACGCATAGTCGGGGCCGACCGCGCCCGTGCGCGGCGCAATGCTCCCGCGCCCCTTCTTCGCGACCGGGTCCCAGACGCCCGCCCAGAACGCCTCGCCGTCCGAAGCCGCCTCGCAACGCGCCCGCACGCGGATCGTGTAGGCCACGCCGGGCTCGAACGCGACGCGCCGCATCGGGAACGTCGCGCACCACTCGAAGTGTGTGTTGAAGAGCTTGAGCGCCCGCCCGTCGCCCGCCGTCGCGTCGTCGACCGCCTCGCCCCAGCGCCGCGCGCAGGAAAGGGCCGTCTCCTCAAGTTCGCCGCGCGCCGCCCCGGCCTTCAGCTGCGCGGGCGTGCGCGCAAGGAGCGCGCGCCAGGCCTTCACAAGCCCCTCGTGGCGGTCGCGGCTTTCCGCGAGGCGGATGTCCTTCGCCTCGTCCATCCGCGCGAGGAGGCTCCGCGCGAGCGCCTGGCACTGGCGGAGCGGCGAGGGGTCCGGGGGGCGCGCAGCGAGCCACAGCGCCTTGTCCTCCGCGCGGCGCATCCGCTCCAGGCGCACGTAGTCCACCGAGAACGCGCCCATCCGCACGTTGTAGGAGGTCGCCGGGTCGTCCCGCACGGCCTCGGCCGCCTGCGCCCAGAGCCCCGCCGCGCGTTCGAGGAACGCATCGGGAAGCGCGGGGTTCTCCGGCCCCGTCCAGATCGAGAGCGGGCGGTTCGACGGCGTCGAGTAGGCGGCCTGGAGGCGGTGGAGCTCGTCGAAGTAGGCCCGCACGAACGGCGCGCCCTTCCCGTAGTAGCCCGAGAAGAAGTCGTCCAGGAGCGGGCCCGGCGGCAGGTCGGGGTTCCACATCCACTTCGCGAGGAGCCACGCCTTGAGCTCGGCGAAATCGCCGTGGCGGCCCTGATAGGCGCCCTGCGCGAAGATTTCGCGCACGCCGTGCGCGCGGAAGAACTTCAGGTTCCCCTGCAGCGCGAGGACGTTCGCAAACGGCAGCGCGTAGTTCGGGAAGTCCGTCGTGTAGTCCCACACGTAGAGCTGGTCGGTCATGCGGCTCCAGCCCGCGATGTCGTCGCGGAAGGAGACGTTCTCGGGGTAGGCGCTCGCGTCGAGCGGGCGCGCGAAGTCGCACTCGATCGTGCAGAGGCACGGCACGACGTTGTGCCGCAGGCGCGTCTTCTTCGGCGGCTTGCGCGTGTACTGGTAGGCAAGCGTCTCGATGAGGGCGTCGGGGAACTCCTTCTCCACGGCCTCCGCCACGGCGTTCACGAAGCGGACCATCGTGCCGGCGTGGCTCCCCTCCTCCTCGTCGACCGCCCGGCATGCGTCGCACCGGCAGTAGTGGAGCCAGTCGTTCTGGCTCACGCCGTAGAACTTCGCGCCGGGGTCCTTGCGGATCCGCGCGAGCACCCGCTCGGTGACGATGCGCAGGACGTCCGGGTTCGTCAGGCAGAGCTGGCTCGGGTGCTTGACGCGCCGCCCGTCCTCGAAGCTGAAGTACTCGGGGTGCGCGTCGAAGAACTCGTCGGGCGGCACCAAGGCGTTGAAGGTGTGGCAGCTGCCGAGCCCGCCGCCGAAGCGGAACGGGTTCCCGCCGTAGCGCGCGTCCATCGTCCGCCAGCTGCGGCTGTTCACGCGCAGGCGCGCCGCAAAGGCGGGATGTTCGAGGACGTCGTACCAGTACGGCTCGCGCATCGCGAAGGCGGGAACCTGCGTCTCGGCGAGATCGTCCGGCACGGCGACCTGCGCGCGCGGCGGGCAGCGCGCATGCCAGGAGGCGTACCAGCGGCAGCCCGCATGGCCTTCAAGGAGCGCGTAGACGCCGTAGAGCGCGCCGCGCGCCGCCGACCCGTAGACGAAGAGGCGCGTCCCGCGCACCTCCAGGCGGAAGCCGTCTTCGCCGAGCCGAGCCGCGAGGTCCGGCGCGAACGCCGCCGCCCGCGCGCATGCCGCCGCGCCGACGACGATCGCCTTGTCGGGAAGCGGGCGGTCGTCCGCCGTGATCGGGAGCGTGACGCCCGTCGCGCGCGCGAGGCCGTCCCGCAGCTCCTCCGCCGCGTAGACCTCGCTCGCGCTCGCCTGCGCCGGGCGCACGATCGTGTAGGCCGCCGGCCGTCCGCGCGCCGCCAGGACGAGCTCGCCCGCCGAGGCGGCCCCCCATGCGCCACATCCCGGTCCGCCCACGAACGCAACCAACGTCCAGATACCGATCGTCTTCTTCATCGACACTCCAACTTGACTCGTTCTCAACACAAGCCACCGTCCCGTGTACGGTGTTTCGGCATCATACCATAAACGGCGGTCCGCTGTCCAACGTCCTGCGCTCCTAGCCGAGGCGCAGCCGGACGCCGGGGAGCGACCGGTCGCCCGCCGCGCGCGGCGGCAGGCGGAGCGCCTCGCCGTCGATGACGAGGCGGCCCCCGTCAAAGCGGCAGCACCCCGTGACATCCCGCTCCCTTCCGTCCGCCAGATCGCAGGCGTAGACGCGGCGCGGACACGACGGCGGGATGCGCACGGACACGGACGCGAACGTGCCGAAGACGGCAAGCGGCACGTCCGGCGCCAGATCCGCGTCGAGCGCAACGGAGGTCAACGGCGTGTGGAAGCCCTTCTCGACCGAGAGGCGCGGCAACGCGCCAACCGTCAGGGCGCCGTTCGGATTGCGCGAAGCGAGGACAAAGGGCACGTCGCCCCCCTGCGGCGTGACGGCCGGCAGGGGCAGGCCGCGCGCCACGACGGCCGGCGCGCGCTGCTCGATCGTGCGCCCGAAGACCGGCGTCCACCACGTGCAGCCGGGCGCGAACAGCCAGCGGTCCGTCAGCACGGCCTCGGATGTCAACGTCCTGAGCCCGCTCTGCGCCGTGAAGGCCGGCGCCGTGCGCTGCCACGCCACCGCCCGCGTCACCTCCGCCGCGCGGTCGCGCCGGTAGACGGGATCCTCCACGTCGGGCTTCGGCCAGGAGGGCGAGCGCATCACGCCCGCCGTGTGCCCGAGGCACGCGGCGATGTAGACGTTGTCCTCCACGTTGATGAACGCGCGCGAGCCGACGCGCTCGGCCATCTGTCCGTAGACGGCGGCGCGTTCGAGGTCGGTCGCGTTGTTGATCGGCGTGATCGTGTCGTAGATGCGGAAGACGTCGCTGAACGCGAGGACGTCCTCCGTCCGCGCGCGCAGGCGCGTCTCGAACGCCGGGTCGCCGAGGAGGCGGCCCGTGCCGGAGACGGACGTCCCCTTCCCGAACGAGACGCCGTTGAGCGGAACGTCCGGCGGGCAGCAGTGCTCGATCTGGAGGCCGGGCGCATAGGCGGCGCGCAGCTCGCTCATCATCCGGCGGTAGGCGATCTCGCCGCCCCGCACGCCCCAATCGACCTTCCAGTAGGCGACGCCCGCCTCGGCGCTCGCCGCGAGCTTGCGCTTCAGCTCCTCGCGCAGCCGTTCTTCCGGGAACTTGTTCCGCCCGTTCTCCCCGAAGGCCTGACAGGCGATCCACAGGCCCGTGCCGCGCCAGCCGCAGGCGCGAATGCGCGCGTCCAGCGCGCGCAGGCGCGCGGCCGGCGTGCCGGTGAAGGACGGGAACCGCCGCGCGTCGAGCACGCAGGAGGCGAAGGCGCCGATGTCCTTTCCGGGGGCGCAGCCGAACGGCACGTCCCAACCGTCGTCCAGGACAAGGTACAGGTTCCCGCGCACGGACGGATACTGCGTATGCGCCCAGCCGTCCTTGCCGAAGAGCACCGCCTCCGTCAAGTTGTCCCGCACGCCGGGAAGCCCCTGGTCGCCCGGCACCGCCAGCACCCCGCTCTTCACGTTCGCGTCGACGAGGCGCGCCTGCGTCGCCCACGTACACCAGTAGTTCGGCGGCGCGGACGGGGCGCAGCGGTCCGCACGCAGCCCCGCGCACCCGCCCAGCGCGGCAAGGCCGCCGAAACCGGCGCATCCGCCCAGAAACGCCCGCCGGGTCGTCCGGCCAGTCTGTCCATGCATCATCATCGTCTGTCCTCCATGTGTCGGTTGATGCCGGCCCGCCCTTCAGAACGCGAGCGCCATGCCCACGCCGAAGAGCGTGAGGTCGCGCTTCGCCTCGGGGGCCGGCGACGCCTTGACGGCCTCGCGGGCGTCGGCGTCCACGATGTCGAACTGCTGCACGTAGGTGAAGAGACTCCAGTTCTCCGTGAGCGCGTAGTCGAGGCGCAGGACGAGGTTCAGCGCCATCAGGCCGCCGTGGTAGCGCGCGTTCGGGCGGCCGACGCGCGGACCGTACTGCGAGCGGAAATGGTCCGCGTCGCCGCAGTCGCCGAAGAGCTTGGCCGTGAGCGACAGGTCCTTCGCGAGGGCGAACGTGCGGTAGGCCCCGATCTCCCAGTAGTTCCACCGTTCGGGCGCCGTGGCGTGGCGCAGCAGATAGTAGGGCGTCAGGTAGGGGTTGCGGAGCGCCTGGGCGACGTGCCATTCGAGCGTCGTCTTGCAGTCCGGGAAGTAGCCCGGCAACGTGACCCACTGCCGCGCCACGCGGTTCCAGAGCGACCAGTCCTCCGCGAACGCCCACTCGTATTCGTAGTGGAGGTTCCAGTCCACCTCGTTGTAGGCGTTCCGGCGCCGGGCGGACTGCCCGCCCGTCGAAAGCGAGCTGACGCTCCACGCCTGCGCGCCCACGCGCCCGAACGCGCCGAGCTTGAGGTCGACGTCCGCGAACTGGGCCGAGTAGGGCCGCGCGTCCACGATCTTGCCGCGCGCCCAGTAGGCGCTCTCCACGTCCGCGAAGGCGCTCACGGCCACCCAGTCGCGCACCTGCCCGACGAGATTCGTCGCCTCTCCCGCCGCCGCGCCCGCCACGCAGACGCCCAGGGCCAGAACGGCCCGCCGCATCATGTTCTTCATGCCTCGTTCCCTCACTCGATTTCCAGGACGCCCGAGATGGATCCATACCGCTCCGGCGAATCAAGCCGCCAGACGACCTCGCCGGACGGCGCGAACTCGACGACCTGCCAGCCGCGATACGAGTCCTGCGCCCCGTGCCCCGTCCAGTTCGCCACGTAGACGTTGCCGTCCGCGCGCTCCGTGAGCTGGGCGTAGAAGACGTTCGCCTTCCCGCCCTGTTCGGCGCGGATGCGCCGGGCGACCGTCCCGTCCGCCGCGACGCGCAGCAGCTCCGCGCCGTAGCCCGTCGTCGTCCAGAAGCCCGTCCCGTGCGCGGCGGGGCGCACGTCGAAGGAGTTGCGGCCGGCCGGCTGCGGGTAGTCCTTCACGAGGACCGCCGCGACGTCCCGTCCCTCGTCCGGGAAACGCACGCGCGCGAAGCCGTGTTCGTGGGCGACGAGCCATTCGCCGTCCCGTCCGGGCGCAAAGGAGCGCGCGTTCACGAACCCGCGCAGGCGGATGATGCGGGTCATCGTGCGGTCCGGCGAGAAGACGCAGAAGTGGATGGCCTTCCCCTTGTCGGGGCCGACGGGGTTGACCGAGAACACGAACCCGCCGTCCGGGAGGTCGCAGCAGGCGGTCGGTTCGGCGGAGTGGAAGATCGGGAAGTCGAAGGTGTCCACGACCTTCCGCGCCGCAAGGTCCGTGACCTGGAAGCCGCCCCGGCAGACGGTGCGGTAGCGCGTGCCGCCCACGGCCTTCAGGTCCCAGCCGGGCTTGCGGATCGGGACGGCGAAGCCGGCGGACGGGTCGGCTGAATCGTAGGAGTGGAGGCGCGCGCGCGATTCGTCCACGAGGACGAGGCGGCGGCGGCGGTCCGCGAGCGCGGGGTGTTCGTTGCGGTGGACGAAGCCGAGCCCCCGGATGTCCGCCGCGAGGGCGTCCGGCAGGTTGTTCGTGCGCCCCTGGGGATAGACGTGCGCCCAGCCGCGCCGGTTGAAGTCGTACTTCTCGCCCATGCCGTTGTGGTAGCCGTGGAACTGCGGGAGCGGCGTGACGCCGCGCGCCATCGCGGCCTTCAGTTCGTCGAGCCCCGTCGCGGAGACGTCCGCCGGCAGGCACGCGCGGCGGTGGCAGATGCCCGCCGCAAGGCCCACGACCTCGCCCAGCATCCCGAGCGTCCGCTGGACGCGCACGGCGGCGAACGCGACGTGCGAGCAGCTGATGTCGCGCCCGGCGAGGAAGAGGTTCCGGCAGTCGCGCGCGTAGAGGCAGCGGTAGGGCACCGGGTAGTCCGCGCCAAAGCCGCGATGGTAGGCCGCGCTGCGGAACGGCTCCTTGAACTTCCGCGCGTTCTCCGGGTCGGGGAAGTGGAGGTCGATGTCCCACGTCACCGCCGCCGTGCCGTCGGGGTGGGCGACGTGGTTTTCGAGGTCGTTCTGGTTGAGGACGTACGCGCCCACGGTGCGGTGGCTCTCGCGCTTGCCGCCGATGGGGGAGATCCACGAGAACGCGACGTTAGCGTAGTTCGCGCGGCGGGCGGAACGGTTCTTGAGCCAGTGCCAGTTCGAGAAGATCGCGAGAAGCGCGTAGTCGCGGATGCGTTCCGTCTCGTCCGCCATGTCATGATAGAAGCCGGACTCCTGTTCCCACGAGCCGGACGTCTGGTAGTAGCCCGTCGTCTCGTCGATCGGCAGCGTCCATTCCGAGATGTCCGGGAACGGCGCCTTCTCCTTCCGCCATTCGGTCAGCCACTGCACGCTCATGCCCATCACGCGGCGGTCGGCGGCGACGGGGGCGCTGATCTCGTTGAAGCGCGCCCGCGCCTCGCGCCCGTACATCGTCTCGCAGCCGGCGAGGCGCGAGACGATGGCGTCGCCCGTCGCGTCGCAGAAGAGGCGCGCCCTGACGCGCGTCACCGCGCCCGAGCGCGTGTCGCGGGCGAGGACGGCGGCGATGCGGTTCGTCTGCACGGGGTCCATCTCGACGGCGAAGACGTGCTGGCGGTAGCGGCGCGCGGGGGCGACGCCGGCGACGCCGCGCCAGAGCGTGGGGATGAGGAAGGCCGTGTCCTTGCGGTCGTCCTCGTAGAAGCGCTTGTCGAGCGGACGCCCCCCGCCGAAGAGCGGCTGGATCTCGGCGACGACCTCGCCGAGCTTCGGGTAGGGCCCGGCGTGGATGCGTCCGCCGAGGCCCACGCGCACCTCGCTCGAATTGCAGCCGCCCAGCACCTCGCGGTCCTGCAGCAGGAGGGTCGGCACGCCCTCGCGCGCGGCGGCGAGCGCCGTGCAGCACCCCGCGAAGCCGCCGCCCACGACGACGAGGCCCCATTCCTTCGGGTCGTCGCGGACGGTGCCGGCGGGCGTGCGCGCGGGCGGCCGCTCCCCGGCGGAGGCGAAGAAGAGCGCGTCGCAGCGGCCGTTGAAGCCCGTGCGGTCGTGGAGGACGACGCGGCAGGCCCCCGCCTTGAGCGCCGTCTCGCCGGCGCGCTGCCAGTGCCAGTCCGCCCCCTCCGTCCCCAGTTCCGCGCTCGTCCACGCAGGTGTCCCCGCCCCGCGCAGGACGACCTGGAAGCGGCCGGCCGCGCCGCCCGTCCAGGGCGCGTTCCAGTTGCGCGTCCGCGCCCAGACGGCGTAGGTGCCGTCCGACGGGATCTGCACCGTCGTCTCGGCGTCCGCCACGGGCACGCCGCACCCGTGGGCCATCAGATAGCTCGACCCTTCCTGGCGGATGGACTGCGTCTCGACCGTCCACCCGCCGAGCGTCGCGAAGCTTTCCGCCTCCACGTGCAGGGTCGCCGCCCGCGCCCACGCGCCCGCGAGCAGGGCAAGGCCCGCCGCGGCCATTCTCGCCTTCGTCTTCATGTGCCGTCCCTTCCTGTCTTTAACCTTCAACGTGGAGAGGATAGCACACGCCCCCCTCGCGGGGGAAGGAGAAAGGACGCTGCACCCATCCACTTTTCCGCCGCGCCGCCGGAAGGGGCCGCGTGCTTTCGCGCACGACGAGCGGCGCGTTGAGGAACGATTCGCGCACGGGCGCGTCGGGATGGGCCATGCGGAAGAGGAGCGTCTCGAAGGCGAGGGCGGCCAGCTCCTCGCAGGGCTGGTGCATCGTGGTGAGGCGCGGCGTCGCGAGCGCGGCGTAGTTCACGTCGTCGAACCCCGCCACCGCCACGTCGTCCGGCACGCGCACGCCGAGCGCCGCAAGGGTCTTCATCAGGAGCACGGCCTGGCGGTCGTTGTAGCAGGCGAGGGCGTCCGGACGGTACCGGCGCAGGAAGCGCCGGACGGCGGCCGCGTCGTCGGGTTCGGCGAAGAGGGCCTGTCCCGCGAGGGACAGCCCTTCGCAGGCGGTCCGCACGCCGAGGTAGCGTTCCTGGACGCAGGGCGCACGGTCCGCCTGCATGAGGTAGGCGATGCGCTTCGCCCCCGTCGCGCGCAGATGGGCCCCGAGACGGCGACCCGCGTCGAAGTGGTTGACGGCGACGAGGTCGTAGCCGCTCCGCTCCGGGGCGTTGACGATGTCGCTGTCGAGGAGGACGAGCGGCACGCCCGCCGCATCGAAGAGAGAGGCGATCTCGCGGTTGACATCCCCCGCCTCCCGCACAAGCTCGACGGGCTGGAAGATGATGCCGTCCACGCCGCCCCAGGCGAATTCGCGCGCCTGGCGGATGACCTGTTCGACCCGCGCGCGGTCGTCGGTCCCGCCCACGTCGGCGAAGAGGAGCGTGTAGTCGTGCGTCTGGCAGAGATGGGAAATGGCGCGCGCGATGGGGGAGAAGATCTCGCAGTAGCCGGAGCCGTGGACGATCAGCCCCAGCTTGCGCGACGCCCCGCGCTTCGTGACGAACGTGCCGCGCCCCTGCTGGCGGGAGACGAAACCCGCCCGTTCCAGCTCCGCGAGGGCATGCTGCACGGTGTTGCGGGAGAGGCCGAAACGGCGAATCAGCGCCCGTTCGCTCGGGAACGGCGCATCGATGCCGTACTTCCCGTCGAGGATGCCGCGCTTCAGCGCCTCGACGAGCGTCCGGTATTTGGGGTCGGTCATGCCCACTAGGTCTCCTAATCGGATTCCATGATAGCAAATCTCCCCCGCTTCATGAAACGAAACCGCACTGCACCCATCCACTTTTCCCCACGGGACGCCCACGGAACGACATCGGGGACGCCCACATGTACGCGGGCCGCCGGGACGTCGGCCCCTACCATGTTCCACACCACGCCCCTCTGGTAGGGCGCGACGTCCTCGGCGCGCCGCACCCACGGGACGCCATCGGGACACCCACGGGGACGCGGGCCGCCGGGACGTCGGCCCCTACCACGTTCCACACCACACCCCCATGGTAGGGCG
>ERZ1026780.1637-NODE-1637-length-14435-cov-5.979138_pt1 | contig 14435 bp, 18 predicted proteins | sample MGYA00380126_ERZ1026780 | MGnify/ENA primary metagenome ERZ1026780 (study PRJEB33269, sample SAMEA4719762) | human gut metagenome | biome: human-associated habitat; feature: organic feature; material: feces | place: Cameroon | collected 2013-10 ... | reverse complement strand
GTATAGTTGTTTTCTTGCTCTTGTTACGGCGGTGTAAAGCCAGCGGAGGTAGTCTTGGTCGAACATTTCGGTGTTGAAGAGACCTTGTTGGATGAAAACGCTGTGCCAATCGCCGCCTTGAGCTTTGTGGCATGTAAGGGCGTTGGCGAATTTGACTTGAAGGGCGTTGTAGTGCTTGTCTTGTTTGATGTTGTGTTGTATGAGGGCTTTGTTGCGGGTGTCTTGGCTGTAATGTGTGTAGAGTTGGTTGTAGAGTTGCTGTTGTTTGTCGGCGGATAGGGAGGCTTGGTTGTCGAAGAGGGTGTCCAAGATGATGGTGAGTTCGATTTCTTCTTGTTCGGGATAATCTGCGAATTTGACGGCTATGTCGGCAAAGTTCAGTCCGTAGGCTTCTTCGTATCGGTAGATGTGTGTGATTTGGAGCATATCTCCGTTTGCGATGAAGTCGGCTCGCTCTGCTTTTCCTGTCCAGTGGTAGTTGTTTTTGACGGACATGAGAGTTTCGCCTATGTCTATGCGGTTTTCTTTTTCGAGTATGCGTGTGCGAACGTATTGGTTTATCATGTTGGCGAGGCGATTGGTGCGGGTTATGATGACTACATCGTTGACACCGTGAAGACGGTATTCGCCAAGGAGGGTTTCTTCCATGTCGTAGGTGTCCAGTCGCTTGATGTCAGGGTGGTTTTTGATTTTGAAAATGGGGAGTTTGATGCGATTGCGGGCTAATGCCCAGCGTATGTTGGAGGCGTTTTTCAGTATGCCGGAGGTGAGTGCTTGGCGGACGACTTGGGTGAGTTGGTAGTATGCAACGTTGACGTGAAAGTTGGTCTCGATGTAATGGGGATTGAGGGCAGGAGAGTATGGGTTGTTGATTGGTGGAAGTTGTGCTGTGTCTCCGATGAAGATGATTTTGTTGCCTCTGCCGTTTGTGGCATAGTTTATGAGGTCTTGCAGAAGGCTGCGACCGGCGAAAAGGGATTCGCTTTCGCCTATCATGGAGGCTTCGTCTGTTATATATATGGTATCAGAGGTCTTGTTTTGTTTGAGTTTGAGGGTTGTTATACCGTTGGGGTCGCCTGAGGTGTAGTAAATATGCTTATGGATTGTGGAGGCAGAGCGATTGGAATGGTTGCCGAGTACTTTGGCGGCTCGCCCGGTGGGGGCAAGCAGGGTTGTTTTCAGATTGTAGTATGGAAGGGTTTGGATAAGGGCTGAAACAAGACTGGTTTTGCCGGTGCCGGCGTATCCGTTTATTATGAATATTTTGATGTCGGGGGAGTGAAACAGAAAATTGGACAGTAGCTTCGTCAGATTTTCCTGATCTTCCGTCAACTTGTGTTGCAGGTATGCTTCTATCTGTCGGAGAAACATGAATACATGGTTTATTCTATGGTTTCTATTTTGGATTTCAGTGCTTCACTTATCTTGGTTTTGGTTTTGCCGTCTTCGTCGCAGTATATGAAGACGGCTTGATATTCGGGGTGTTTGACCATGAATTGTTCTGCTTTTTCCATTCCCATTACCATGAAGGCTGTTGCAAGGGCATCGGCTTCGGTGGAGGTGGGTGCTGTTACGGATACGCTGAGTAGGGAGTGCTTGGCGGGTTTGCCTGTGTGGGGGTTGATGGTGTGTGTATATTTTATGCCGTTTTCTATGGTGTATTTGCGGTAGTTGCCGCTTGTAACGATGGATTGGTTTTCGAGTCTGATGAGAGTGTTGTATTGTCTTGGGGCATCGATGCTGTCGCTCGGCTGTTCGATTGCCACTCTCCATTGTTGTCCGTCGGGTTTCTTGCCGCTCGCATATACTTCTCCGCCGACATCGACGATATGGGAGGTGATGCTGTGAGCGGAGAGGTATTTGCTTATGCAGTCGGTAGTGTAGCCTTGTGCGATTGCATTGAAATCCAACTGTGTTTGTGGGTATTGTTTTTCTAATTTTCTATCCTTGATTTGTACTTTTTTGTAGCCTATGTATTGTAATAGCGAGTCGGCTTGGCGGCCGGTGGGTTTACTGCCTTTTTCGTTGGCAAAGCCGTATGCTTTTATCAGTGGAGCAACGGTGATGTCGAAGTCGCCGTCGGTCAGTGCGGAGAATGCCATGGCAGAGTTGAAATTGTCGATGAAGATTTGGTTGAGGAGGGTCTCTTTGTTGTCGTTCACTTTGTTTAGTATGGAGTTAGGATTCCAGAGGGAGAGGGTTTCGTCTATTGCTTTGAAGATGCTGTCGATGCCGTGTTGTATGTCGGCTTGGGTGAGGAGGTTCTTTTTTGTTGCGGCTTTATCATCGAAGTGGTAATAGACTATGTGATAGTAGGTGCCTTGCACTCTGCCGTCGAGGGTGAATTTTTGCAGTTTGGCTTCGGGTTTGCTGCAAGAGACAATCAGAACTGCAATTGCAAAGAGCAGGAATATGGGTTTTGCAAGTGATTTATTCATGAATTTCTTATTTGAATGAACTCGCAAAGATAGCAAGTTGGCGGATAAGAAAGGAAGATTTATTCCTGTGTTTCAGGCAATGGTTTGATAGTCAGAGTGAAAATTTGTGAGAGGGTGTGAAACTTTTTTGCCTTTAAGACGTATTATCTGGTATCTGAATGGGAATTTCGGGGATAAAAAGGGAAAAAGTTTTCAACAAATGGATTTTTGTGGGAGAAAAGTAGTAGCTTTGTAATCCGAAAAATAATAAGTAGTTCGTCATGTCATTGATTGTTGGTGTCGAGTTTTGCAAGATGGATTCAAACGGCAGGTTTAAGTTGCCTGTCGCTTTGAAGAAGCAAATCGTTGTCGGCGATGATGTGAGATTTGTCATAAGAAAGAGTATCTATAATTCATGCTTGGAACTTTTTACCTACTCCGATTTCCAAAAAGAAGTTGAGAGACTTCAAGCTAATCTTAATCCTTACAATCCTAAGGCCAAGCGGTTATACAGACGGTTGACACAAGCCAATATAATAGAGCTTGATGGTAACGATCGTATTCTTATCCCGATGGAACAACGGACTACGGCTGATATTGATAAAGATATTGTTGTTGTGGCTTCCGGAAAATATATGGAGATTTGGGATGCCAAGAAGTATAACGAAATCGATGACGATAACTTTGATTATGTCGCTTCTGCGGAGGAGTTGTTGAGCGGTGTCGTTAAGGCTGATAAGGATTTAAGAGAAAATGTCGGAGAATAGCTATCATATACCTGTAATGTTGCATGAATGTATCGAGGGCTTGAATATAAAGCCCGATGGTACGTATGTCGATGTTACTTTCGGCGGTGGCGGTCATTCGAGAGCTATAATGGAAAGGCTTTCGGGAGACGGACGGTTATTCGCTTTCGACCAAGATCCGGACGCAACAAGGAATGCAATCGATGATGAAAGGTTTTGTTTGATAGGAGAGAACTTCGATAAGTTTGAAGAGTGTTTGCGATTGTATAGAGCGACGAAAATAGATGGGGTTATAGCGGATTTGGGTGTTTCTTCACATCAGTTGGATTGTCCCGAGCGGGGGTTCAGTACACGTTTTGAAGGGGCGTTGGATTTGAGAATGAATAATAAAGGTGGGTTTACTGCGGCTGATGTGGTGAACTCTTATTCGTTGGAGGAACTTTGCAGAGTTTTCAGAGATTATGGTGAGTTGGCTAATGCTTATAGTATTGCGAAAGTTTTGATTGCAAAGCAGGAAGAGGGGATATTCTCGACTTCCGACTTGATGAATGTATTGGCAAAATGTGTACCGAGGGGAAAGGAGAATAAATTCTTCGCAAAGGTTTTTCAGGCTTTGAGGATAGAGGTTAATCGTGAGATGGATTGCTTGAAAAAAATGCTGGAACAATGTGGTCGGCTTATGGTGCCGGGGGCGAGGTTGGTTGTGATGAGCTACCATTCTTTGGAAGACAGGATAGTAAAGAATTTCATGAAGACGGGTAATTGCGATGGAAAGGTGGAGAAAGATTTCTATGGGAATGTGATTACCGGGCTTGAGCAGATAACCCGTAAGCCGATTACGGCAAAAGATGAGGAGTTGGAACGAAATCCGCGGTCAAGAAGTGCAAAGTTGAGAATTGCTCAAAAGAAGTAAGTATGAAGATAGGAGTTAAGAAGTTTATACAGGGGGATTTATTGTTGGGACGTTGGCTTGTCTCCAATATACGGTTGGTGTTACTGATAGTGGTACTTATCCTTCTGTATATAACCAACAGATATAAGATTGAGGGGACAGTGAAGAGGATAAATGCTTGCTCGAAAGAAATAGAACAGTTGCATCAAAGGCATACAAAAATCAAGACTACTTATCAGAACTCGTCAATGATGTTGGTGTTGGCAAAGAAATTGGAACCGATTGGAATAGGGGTGTCGAAAGAACCGATAAAAGAGGTGATATTCATATCCGGTAAAGAGGAAGAAAATGAGTAATGACAATAAACAAGGAACTGTTAGAATGTCGATAGTGTATTTGCTATTGGGCGTGATGTTTATTGTCGTTTTTGTGAGAGTCGTGTATTTGAAGACAGGGGAAAGAAAGGAGTTTTGGACTAAGCAGGAGCAGAAAAGGATTATAAAGGAAAGAGTAGTCAGTGCCAAAAGAGGGAATATTTATGCCATGGATCCTGATAACGGGGAGTATCTTTTATTGGCAACAACGGAACCGCAGTATGATGTTTATATAGACTTGGGTAAAAGTTTGGAGTTCGATAAGGAGAGCAAGCATAAGGTAAAGCAGTGGGTTATATCGCAAGAGGACTTTAATAAGAACATGAATGCTTTGTGCGATAGCTTGGCAAAGGTATTTCAGAACGGTAGGGATTGCAAAAGTGCTGCTGAATACAAACGATACTTCCTCAAAGCAAGAAAGGCGGAACGCAGGTATGTTACAGTGAGGCGGAAAGTCTCTGAGAAAGAGTTGGAACGTATGAAGCGTTTTCCTTTAATCGGGTATCAGAGATTTAAAAGAAAAAAACCGACAGGTAAATATGATTTTGTCGGAGCGGTTCATGTGGAGAAAGGTTCCAAGAGGGTTTACCCTTATTACCCTATGGCAAGGAGAACAATAGGTATCAATGTTACTGATAACGGTTGTGATACTTGCTATAATGGTATAGATGGAGCTTTTACGCAGTATTTGTCGGGTGTGCATGGAAAAAGGTTGGAGATAAAAATCAACCCGAATGAATGGGTTCCCGTGAATACCGATGAAAAGATAAAGACCATAGACGGCATGGACGTTGTAACCACGTTGGATGTGAGTTTGCAGGAGTTGGCAGAAAATTCTCTACGCAGTTGTCTCGATAGCAGTGAGGCTGAAAGTGGTTGCGTGGTTCTTATGGAGGTTGAAACAGGATATATAAAGGCTATTTCCAATCTGTCATTGAATAAGAACGGAGAGTATGTCGAATCGGATAATATTGCCATATCGAATTCTTTCGAGCCGGGTTCAACATTCAAGATAGTTACTGCCATGATGTTATTGGATAGAGGTTTGGCAGATACTTCCGATTTGGTTCCGACAGGTATAAAGAATTTTCCCGGAAACGAAAAACCGATAAGGGATGTCGGAGGAACGAACCATGGCTTGGTTTCTTTTGCAAGAGCTTTGGAAATGTCCTCGAATGTAGGTATAAGCCAGCTTGTTTACAATATATACAACAAGAAAAGGGCGGATTTCAGTAAGGACTTGAAAGAGTACTTTGCTTTCGAACCTCTCGGATTGAATATAAAAGTGCATGAGCCTAAGCCGAAAATAGGTTCTTCGGAAAATCCTACAGACCTTTTGCGAATGAGTTTCGGTTATGTTTCGAGAATGACCCCTTTGCAGATATTGACTTTTTACAATGCCATTGCGAATAAGGGTGTGATGGTGAAGCCTCAGTTCGTTCAATCGGTTGTGAAAGATGGAAAAGAGGTTGAAAGATTCGCTCCCATAATTATGTCGGAGGCAATCTGCAAAAGAGAAACGATAGATAAGTTGCATAATGTTTTGAAAGGTGTTGTGCAGAATGGAACTGGCAGAAGATTGAAGACGGCATCGTATGGAATTGCTGGGAAATCAGGAACTGCGGAGATAGGTTATGACAAGAAACATGCAGGTATTCAACACAGAGCTTCGTTCGTGGGTTATTTCCCCGCCGATGCTCCGAAGTATTCCTGTATTGTGGTGATAAGTAAGCCCCAAAAGGCTCGAACTCATGGCGGAGATTTGGCTGCTCCTGTATTCAGAGAATTGTCGGATAGGGTTGTCGGTACGAGGATAGATTTCAATAAAACGAATATAAAGGAATCAACTGTGAAGTATCCTGTAATAGGGTATGGCAATGGGGAAGATTTTTATGCTTTCTGTAAAAGTCTCGGCTTGCATATTACCAAGCCGTCTGTTATGTGGGTCAAAGGCAAGGATATAAACGGAGTGTGTGCTTTGTCGGAGCAAAATGTACAAAGCGGCATTGTTCCTAATGTTGTCGGGCTGACGATAAAAGATGCGGTTTATATGCTTGAAAATTTGGGAATGAAAGTGAGATTTCATGGGAAAGGCAAGGTCGTCAGCCAGAGTGTAGCGGCGGGAAGTAGGATAGATAAAAGAAATAACGTGATAGTTCTCGGACTGAGAAGCCCGAGAGAAGAGGAGAAATAGAAATGAAGAGTTTGTCTTGTTTGTTGAAAGGTTTGAAGGTGCTTCAAAGAACGAGCGGTGAAGATGTTAATGTTCATCGGATACAGTTCGATTCCCGTAAGGTGGAAGCAGGTGATTTGTTTGTGGCAGAAAGGGGAGAGGTGTCTGATGGCCATAATTATATAAATGCGGCAATAGCAAAAGGTGCGGTTGTGGTTGTCGTCGAGGATATGCCTGTCGAGTTGAATGATGGGGTTGTTTATTTGCAGGTTGAAAATTCAAGACAGGCAATAGGAATTATTGCAAGGAATTTCTACGATAATCCTTCTTCCAAATTGAAACTTATAGGGGTTACGGGAACGAACGGGAAAACGACCATCGCAACGCTTTCATATAATTTGTTCAAGTCGCTTGGCTTTCGGTGCGGATTGGTATCGACTATCGTAAACAGAATAGGCGATAGAGAAGTTGCGACTGAAAGAACCACTCCGGATTCCTTGACACTTAATCGGTTGCTTGCAGAAATGGTTGACTGCGGTTGTGAGTATGTTTTCATGGAGGTCAGTTCACACGCCGTTGTCCAAAAAAGAATAGAGGGTTTGAACTTTTTCGGCGGAGTGTTTACCAATATCACGCATGACCATTTGGATTACCACAAGACTTTTGCCAATTACATACTTGCTAAGCAGGGATTTTTCAATTCTTTGCCCAAACAGGCATTTGCTCTCACCAATGCAGATGACAAAAACGGCGGTAAAATGTTGGAGAATACTCTTGCGAAAAAATATACATACAGTCTGACAAAACCTGCCGATTTCAAAGCAAAGATTATAGAGAATTGCTTTGAAGGTTTGTTGCTGGAGGTTAATGGCAAGGAGGTTTCTACGAGGCTTGTGGGAAAATTCAATGCATATAATATTTTGGCGATTTATGGAATAGCACGCTTGTGCGGGTTGAAAGAAGAGGAGACTTTGGTCGGATTGAGTAATTTGAGAGCTGCGTCGGGAAGATTCGAACCGCATTATTTGAAGAACGGAGCCACCGCAATAGTGGATTATGCTCATACTCCCGATGCTTTGAATAATGTCATATCCACCATAAATTCAATAAGACAAGGTGGCAGATTGATAACGGTTGTCGGATGCGGAGGAAACAGGGATAAAACCAAAAGACCTGAAATGGCTGCAATAGCTCAGAATGGCAGTGATATATTGATATTGACTTCGGATAATCCGAGATATGAGGAACCGAATGATATATTGAGCGATATGAAAGCGGGGATAAAAGATTACGCGAATGTGTTTTGTGTTGCCGACAGGCATGAAGCCATAAAGCTTGCGGCCGGATTGACACAGTGTAAGCAGGATATAATATTGATAGCGGGCAAGGGACATGAAACTTACCAAGAAATCAAGGGTGAAAAGCATCATTTCGATGATAGAGAGGAAATTTCAAAATATTGAGTATTCAAAATAACGACAAAATATGTTGTACTATTTGTTCGATTGGCTGCATAACAGCTTGAATATACCGGGAGCAGGAGTGTTTCAATACATATCTTTCCGTGCTGCTGCGGCAATAATAACATCATTGCTGATAACGATAGTGTTCGGCAAGAGGTTGATAGAACTTTTACATAAGAAGCAAGTCGGAGAAACCGTCAGGGATTTGGGCTTGGAAGGACAAAAGGCAAAGGAGGGAACTCCGACAATGGGAGGTCTTATAATATTGGCAGCCATATTGATACCGACTCTTTTATTCGCAAGGCTGGATAATATTTATGTGATTATAATGTTGATTACAACCGTTTGGCTCGGAGCATTGGGCTTTATAGACGATTATATCAAGGTTTTCAAGAAGAATAAGGCAGGTTTGAGCGGAAAATTGAAGATAGTGGGACAGGTTATGCTTGGTGTGGTTGTCGGTTGTATGATGTACTTTCACCCTGATATAACTATAAAGGAAAAGCAGGATATTGCCATATATTCCGAGAGTCATAACCTGCAAAAGAAGTCGAATTACGAGCAAGCGAAGAAAGAATTCATGCAGGAGTCTTCCCGTTCCACAAAAACGACCATACCATTCGTCAAGAACAATGAGTTCGATTACAGTTGGCTTATAAAGTGGATTGGAAAGGATTACAAAAGCTATGCTTGGATTATTTTCATTCCGATAGTCATCTTGTTCATTACGGCAATTTCAAACGGAGCAAATCTTACAGACGGCATAGATGGTCTTGCAACAGGAACTTCTGCCATAATAGGTTCCTGTCTTGCTGTGCTGGCATGGGTGTCAGGAAATATAATATTTGCCAACTATTTGAATATAATGTATATCCCTAATGTCGGGGAGTTGACCATATACATAGCAGCTTTTGTCGGGGCAACGGTGGGCTTTTTGTGGTATAATACATATCCTGCACAAGTATTTATGGGCGACACGGGTTCTTTGGCAATAGGCGGTATAATAGCTGTTTTCGCAATTCTGATAAGAAAGGAGTTGCTGATACCTATATTATGCGGTATTTTCATTGCGGAGAATGTGTCGGTTATTTTGCAGGTGTCGTACTTCAAAATTACAAAGAAAAAGTATGGAGAGGGTAGGCGTCTTTTCCTTATGGCCCCTCTTCATCATCATTACCAGAAGAAAGGTTATGCGGAACCTAAAATAGTACAGCGGTTCATGATAATATGTATCATTCTTGCCGTAACCACAATAGTAACTCTAAAACTAAGATAAGGACTTATGAATATAGAAGATTTGGCTGTTCAAGGTAGGAAAGTCTATGGTAATCTTGCCGAACGTAATTATTCCGACATGATTCGAATGAGGAATGAAACTCTTAAAAACATGTTGCTAGATAGGAGTGCATTGCGGCATAAAAATCAAGTTGTGGCAAATATAAAAGGGGTAGATTATATCGACGATTCCAAGAGTATAAAGCCTAATTCCACATGGTACACTTTTGAACTCACAAGCAGTCCCATTATATGGATATTGGAACTCGGTTCGGAGGTGGAAGATTTAACTTCATTGATAGATGTGGTTAAACAGAAAGTTCATACTTTAATATTGACAGGTGAACAAAATGCCGCCGTGCAGAAAGCATTTTCAGGTTTGACTAATTTGATTAGGGTGAATAGTTTGGAGGAGGCTGTGAAAACGGCATATTTCTTTGCAAATAATCCCGATGTCGTTATATACTCCCCGGCAAACGGTTCGGAGGATAAAATCGATTTGAATGGAGAACGATTTCTTAGACTTGTGAATGACTTATAGATTGGGGAAACCTGCCTGAGAGAAATGAAAATAGATGTCGAGAAGTATAGAGTAAAGGGGGATAGGGTAATATGGATTACCTATATTGCGTTGATGCTGATTTCTCTTATTGAAGTTTACAGCTCTATGGGCAAGACCGTGTATGAAAAAGGTAACGGTGATATTGTCTATATGTTCGTGAAGCATTTCGGTATTATTGTTGCCGGTTTGTTCGTAACATATTTTGTCCATCTGGTGAAGTATTCTTATTATCCGAGAATTACCAAGATTGCGTATGGCTTTTCGCTATTTTTGTTATTGGTTACTTTGGCTTTGGGTGAAATTTCAGGGAAGACGGCAGACAGATGGATTGTTATTCCGTTGATAGGACAATTCCAACCTTCTGAAATAGTCAAGTATATTTTGGTATTATATGTTTCCAACGAACTTGCGATTTTGGGAGATGGAATAAGAGATAGGAAGAATTTTCTGACGTTATCATTCAAACTGCTTTTGGTATGCGGATTGATATTTCCGGAGAATTTCTCCACTGCTTTATTGGTTTTCATAAGTTGTTACGGTTTGATGTTTATTGCAGGGGCAAAAATGAAAAATTGGTTGCTTATTGTTCCGGCAGGAGTGGTATTGGCTTTGTTCGTTGTCGGCGTTTATGTGGTGAACCCTGATATTTTGAAGCGAAGCAGCACATGGGTTAATCGTATCGAGGGCTTTGTGAATAATAATCCGGAAGAAATAACTCAGGCTAATACAGCGACCATGGCGATTTCCACAGGAGGTATAGTAGGAAAAGGTATAGGAAATACCACACAGGGAAGATTTCTAAGCGAGTCTCACAACGATTTTATTTTTGCCATAATCTTGGAAGAGGGAGGTGTCTTGTACGGGTTCATAGTAATGATACTGTATTTTATATTGTTTTATCGTTCGGTCAAGATAGCGAAAACAGCAAGGGGACTTTTCGGCAGTTATGCAGCCGTCGGGATAGGTTTGGTGTTTTGTTTGCAGGCTTTGGTCAATATGATGGTGGCAACCACTTTGATACCTGTCACCGGACAAACATTGCCGTTTATCAGTTACGGCGGTACATCTTTTATCATAAGTAGTGCTGCATTGGGTATAATGCTTAATATAAGTGCCGATGCAAAGAAGTATCAAATGGAACTTGAATCCGAAAAAACGAATCTTGATTCCACGGGAATGAATCTTGAAGAGAATGTAACGGATTCAAGAGATAATATTCACGAGAAAAAACAAGAAGAAAATGAGAGCGATAATTAGCGGCGGTGGTACGGGAGGACATATCTTTCCTGCAATAGCGATAGCTAATGCGTTGAAAGAAAAATATCCTGACGCAGAGATATTGTTTGTGGGTGCCAAGGGAAGAATGGAGATGCAAAAAGTGCCTCAGGCAGGGTATAAAATCATAGGTCTTCCGATAGTCGGGTTTCAGCGTAAGAAGTTTTGGAAGAACATATCGTTTCCTTTCAAGTTGATATATTCGACCATAAAGGCAAAGAAAATCGTAAAGACTTTTGCTCCGGATGTAGCAATAGGCGTGGGTGGATATGCGTCAGGTCCTACTTTGGCTGCTGCTGTTTCAAAGCATGTGCCGGCTCTTATTCAGGAACAAAATTCTTATCCCGGGGTTACCAATAAGATGCTTGCCGACAGTGTCGATACGATTTGCGTTGCTTACGATAATATGAACAGATGGTTTGATGCCGATAAAATCGTGTTTACGGGTAATCCGATAAGACAGAATATTTCGCAGATATACGATAATATAGAAGAAAAAAGAGCAAAGGGTTTTGAGACTTTCGGTTTGAATAAGGGAAAGAAAACGGTTTTGGTTATAGGAGGAAGTCTCGGAGCTTTGACGATAAACGAAAGTATTTTTGCGAATTTGGATTACTTTGTCGGAAATGATATACAACTGATTTGGCAGACCGGTAAGTGGTTTTATGAGAAAGCAAAGACAAGGGTGAAAGGGGTGGACAGTCCGCTTATAAAGGTGTATGAATTTATATATGATATGGATCAGGCATACGCTTTGGCGGATGTAATCGTTTCGAGAGCCGGAGCTATTGCTGTTTCCGAGTTATGTATAGTGGGAAAGCCATGTATATTGATTCCTTCCCCGAATGTGGCAGAGGATCATCAGACGAAAAATGCCAATGCTTTGGTGTCGAAGAATGCCGCATTGATGGTAAAAGATGCGGAGGCAAAAGAAAGATTGATACCTGTTATCGATGAGTTGATGAATGATGATGGTTTGAGGAAAAAACTTTCTTCCAATTTGCAGTCAATGGGAATAAGAGATGCCGATAAAAGGATAGTTGAAGAGGTTGAAAAGCTTGTAAAGAAGTAAGATGAAAGCAAGAACGTATTATCTGGTAGGAATAGGCGGAATAGGCATGAGTGCCATCGCAAGATACCTTAAAGAAGAGGGAAACAACGTTTTCGGCTATGATAGGGTATGTACAGCCTTGACAAAGGAGTTGGAGCAAGAGGGGGTGGAAATCGTGTATGAAGATGATAGCTCTCACATTGCGACTTTGAATGTCGATGAGGTCATATATACTCCGGCAATTCCGTCGGATAGTGCAATTCTTCGATATGTAAAGGTGATGGGTATTCCATTATTCAAGCGTTCCGAGGCCTTGGGCAGGATAACACGAGGAAAAAAGACAATAGCTGTTGCAGGCACTCACGGAAAGACGACAACCGCAGGATTGACGGCACATATTTTGAAAAACAGTCGTATCGGTTGCAGTGCGTTTCTCGGAGGTATCTCAAATAATTATTCCACGAATTTTTTGGTAAACCATAATTCGGATTACGTTGTTGTCGAGGCCGACGAGTATGACAGGTCTTTTTTGAGATTGTCTCCGTTCTTTTCATTGATAACTTCAATAGCCGAAGATCACCTCGATATATACGGAAATCTTGATAATTTGGAGCAGGCGTTTATTCAATTCGCAAATCTGACCGATAAAAACGGCAGATTGTTTTTGAAAAACAACCTGCTTGTGAAAATAGAGTCGGAAGTACCGGAAACGACATATTCTTTGACCGATGTCGATGCGGACTATTATGCGTCAAATATCAGAGTGAGCGAAGGGGCATACTATTTCGATTTTCACACGCCGGATAAGGTATATCATGATATGAAGATGACCTATCCGGGACGGCATAATATCGAGAATGCAGTTGCTTCTTTGTCGATGGCTCTTTCTTTGGGAGTGAATGAATGCGAATTTCGAGAAGGTCTTGCGACATTCAAGGGAATGAAACGCCGTTTCGATTTGAGAATAAAGACAGATAAAACAATATATTATGATGATTATGCTCATCATCCGCAAGAAATAGAGGCTACAATCAAATCTTTGAAAGAATTGTATCCCGATAAACGGATTTGCGGAGTATTTCAACCGCATCTTTATTCGCGAACGAGAGATTTTGCCGGTGAATTTGCACAATCGTTGGAGTTGTTGGACGATATTATATTGTTGCCGATATATCCTGCAAGAGAAGAACCGATAGAGGGTATTACATCGGACACAATACTCGGAAAGATACGTAAGTCGAGTAAATATTATGTTGAGAAAGACCGGTTGTTGCCACTACTTAAAACTTTGCAGCCTGAATTGCTGGTTACTCTGGGTGCAGGTGATATAGACAGATTTGTGGAACCTATAACCGAAATGATAAGAGAGAATGAGTAGAAAAGCAATACGTGTTTTGTTGATTTTATTTGCCATTGTTGTGATTGTGGTTCTTGCGAACATAACAATGCGAAATCTCGGTATTGCGACAATCGAAATAAAAATAGACTATAAAGGAGGCGATACACTGATTTCCAATGGAGACGTATTGAAAACAGTGGAAAGGAAATTCGGTAAGTTGTCATCCAAGAAAAGGAAAGAGATACATTGTGAGGAAATAGAAACGTATCTTTTGCAGCAAAATCTTATATCGACTGCTAATGTTTTTCTGACTTTGGGCGGAACGTTGAACATGGATGTATCGCAGAACAGAATGTTGGTGAGAGTATATAATACTTCGGGAGGACAGTTTTATCTTGATTGCGATGAACAGGTGTGCAGTGCTTCGTTTCGTGGTGCTGCCAATGTTGTTATTGCAAGTGGAGAGTTGGATGGATTACCGAAACCGAAGGCTATTTTGGATACGATAAGTTTTCAGAGATACCATGAAATATATAAGATAGCAAGATTCATAGAACAGGATAATATTTTGAGAAATCAGATAGACCAGATTTATTTCTCGAAAAAAGATAAGTTTCAATTGATACCCAAAGTCGGAGATTATGTAATTTTGCTTGGAGAAGCGGATATGCTCGAAGAACGTCTGCGAAAATTGCACTATCTGTATAAGGAAGGGTTTACGAAGTATGGTTGGGATAATTACAGTCTGGTCAATTTGAGATTTGATAATCAAGTGGTTTGTACAAGAAAATAATTAAACGTTTATCATATATGGAAAAAGAAGATATAGTAGTCGGTATAGATGTCGGCACAACGAAGATAGCTGTTT
>ERZ1026780.1635-NODE-1635-length-14442-cov-3.353166_pt1 | contig 14442 bp, 14 predicted proteins | sample MGYA00380126_ERZ1026780 | MGnify/ENA primary metagenome ERZ1026780 (study PRJEB33269, sample SAMEA4719762) | human gut metagenome | biome: human-associated habitat; feature: organic feature; material: feces | place: Cameroon | collected 2013-10 ... | reverse complement strand
CTTACCGGCATCGGGGTGGGAAATAATCCCGAAAATACGGCGCTTCTGAATTGCATCTGCATTACTCATATATTTCTTTCCTTTCTTTCGTGGAATAGGGTATTTTTTGTTATATTTGAATACACATTATTTCTATTTTACCCGAATTTCCACAAAAATGGAATACAAAGATAGGAAAAAAGTGCAGGAGAGAGAAAATTTTCATGTTTTTCGGGAAAATACATTGACGCGAGAATGTCTTTGGACTAAAATAAGAGCGTTAGGAAATGTAATACAAATAAAAAAATTTGGAGGTAATGAAAATGAAATTTACAAGCACAGATAAAGCACCCGCAGCACTGGGCCCCTATTCTCAGGCAGTATCCGTAAACGGTCTGCTGTTCACATCCGGTCAGATTGCACTGGATCCCGCAACAGGTGAAATCGTTGGTTCCGATGTTCAGGCACAGGCTGAACAGGTTTGCAAAAACCTGGCTGCAGTTCTGGAAGCAAACGGTCTGACATTCACAGATGCTGTAAAAACAACATGCTTCCTGGCTGATATGGGCGACTTCGCAGCATTCAACGAAGTTTACGGCAAATACTTCACAGGCAAGCCTGCACGTTCCTGCGTAGCAGTTAAAACACTGCCTAAGAACGTACTGTGCGAAGTTGAAGTTATCGCAGAAATGAAATAATTTCAGTTAAAATTCCGATTTTAGCTGACAGAGAAGTCCTTGTCCCAGACAGGGACTTCTTTTTTGTATGAAAAAGAGAATTACAAGAAAAATTGACAGGGGAGAGTCTGGTAAAAAAATACTCCCTTTTGTATAATAGAGAGCAGAGTAAAAAATCGGAAAAGAGGTGAGGTCATGTTTGATATTCAGGAGGAATTGAAAAAGCTGCCCCAAAAGCCGGGAGTTTATCTGATGAAGGATGAAAATGGGCATATCATTTATGTGGGGAAGGCAGTGAATTTGAAAAACCGCGTGCGGCAGTATTTTCAAAGCAGCCGCAATCAGACGGCAAAAACACGTTCCATGGTGCCGAATATCCGCGAATTTGAATATATCGTAACGGATTCCGAAATGGAAGCGCTTCTCTTGGAATGTAACCTCATTAAAAAGCATCATCCCTATTATAATATTCTTCTGAAGGATGACAAAAGCTATCCTTATATCAAGGTGACGGTGCAGGAGATGTTTCCGCGCATCTTCATCACACGCCGGATGGAGAAGGATAAGGCAAAATATTATGGGCCGTTTACGGATGTGCTGGCGGCGAAGGAAACCGTCGAAACCCTGCATAAGCTGTTCCCAATCCGTAAATGCAAGAAGGTATTTCCGAGGGATATCGGGAAGGAACGTCCTTGCCTGAATCACCATATCGGGCAGTGCATTGCGCCATGCAGCGGAAGGGTTTCCCCTGAGGAATATCAAGTCTATATCAAGGATGCTATGGATTTTCTGGAAGGAAAGCACCATACTATCATGAAGAAAATGGAGCAGGAAATGCTGTCTGCATCGGAAAATATGGAATTTGAAAGGGCGGCGGCACTGCGGGATAAAATTGCCGCGATTAAAAGCGTTGCGGAAAAGCAGAAAATTTCCAACACCGGTCTGGGGGATGCGGATGTCATCGGCTTTGTGCGTGCGTATGAGGAATGTCTGGTGCAGGTGTTCTTTATCCGTGGCGGCAAAATGACAGGACGGGAGAATTTCACCCTGACCGCCTTTGCAGAGCAGAGCCGCGCGGAGATTCTGACGGCATTTGTTAAGCAGTTTTACAGCGGCACCGCCTATATCCCGAAGGAAATCATTTTGCAGGAAGGGCTTGTGGCAGAGGAAAGCGACCTGATTGCGGAATATCTTTCCGAAAAACGGGGCAGCCGCGTTACGCTGACGGTTCCTGTCAAAGGAGAAAAGCATAAGCTGACGGAGCTGGCGCATAAGAACGCGATGCTCATTTTCGAGCAGTTTGGCGAAAAACTGAAACGAGAGGAGCAGCGCACGAAGGGCGCAATGGAAGAGCTGCGGCAGGCACTTTCTCTGCCAAATGAGCTGAAGCGTGTAGAGGCGTATGACATTTCCAATACGCAGGGGTTTGAATCGGTCGGCTCTATGGTTGTGTTCGAGGGTGGGCGCGCCAAAAACAGTGACTACCGCAAGTTTAAGATTAAAACCGTTGTCGGGGCAAATGATTATGCCTCTATGAAGGAGGTCATCACGCGCCGCCTGAGCCATGCCATCAAGGAAAACACAGAGGGAAAAACCTCCAGCTTTACCCGTTTGCCCGATTTAATCCTGATGGATGGCGGCAAAACACAGGTACACGCCGCAGAGGAGGTGCTGCTTGCCTTCGGGATGGATATCCCTGTTTGCGGGATGGTGAAGGATGACAGGCACCGCACCAGAGGACTGCTGTTTCATGAGCAGGAAATCAGAATTCCCCTGACCTCGGAGGGCTTTAAGCTGGTGACGCGCATACAGGATGAGGTGCATCGTTTTGCCATCACCTACCACAGAAAGCTGCGCGACGAAAGAAATCTTCATTCCGTTCTGGATGATATCAAGGGCATCGGTGAGGTACGCCGCAAGGCTTTGCTGCGCCATTTCGGCTCAATCGAAAGGATTGCCGCAGCAGAGGTGGCAGATCTTTTAGAGGTGGATGGCATGACGATTCCTGCGGCGGAGCAGGTCTATCTTTTTTTCCATCGGGAGGAATTGCAAAACGGATGATTTTCGGGTAAGATATATATTTAGGAGATTATTTGATTTTACAGAAAAACGAAAGACGAGGTGAGCCGCAAATGTATTCTGCGGAGTTAAAAAAAATCGTAGAGGTATTTGAACTGGAAAGCGTTTTGCCGGAATTGAATCTGGAGGGGCGTTCTGTTCTGCGTAAGGAAATTAACCGCCCTGCATTACAGCTGGCAGGCTTTTATGAACGCTTTGACAGCGACCGCTTGCAGGTGATTGGGCGTGTGGAATACAGCTATCTGATGAGTCTGAACGATGAGGAAAGAAAAAATGCCATCCGCCATTTATTTCAGTATCATATTCCCTGTCTGGTGGTTTGCAAGAATCTTGAGATTTTCCCCGAAATGGTGGAATACGGCAGAGAATACAGCGTGCCTATTTTTCGCACCGCGCAGAATACAACCGACTTTACGGCGGAGCTGATTTTCTGGCTGAGAGAGGAACTGGCAGACCGTGTGATGATGCACGGTGTACTGGTTGATATTTATGGCGAGGGCGTGCTGATTACAGGCGCAAGCGGCATCGGGAAAAGCGAAACGGCACTGGAGCTGATTAAAAGAGGACACCGTCTGATTGCGGATGATGCTGTGGAAATCAAACGGATTGCCGACAGAAGGCTGATTGGCTCCTGTCCGGAGATTATCCGCTATCTGATTGAGCTGCGCGGCATCGGGATTCTGAATGTAAAGGAGCTGTTTGGTGTCGGCTCTGTAAAGGAGCAGAAAACGGTTGACCTTGTCATTAAGCTCGAGGTCTGGGATGGGAAGGCGGATTCCTATGACAGGTTGGGGCTGAATGAGGAATATATGGATATTCTGGGAAATAAGGTGCAGCTGAATACGATTCCTGTGCGCCCGGGCAGAAACGTGGCAATGATTTGCGAATCGGCGGCAATGACAAACCGGCAAAAGAAGATGGGGAAAAATACCGCACAGGATTTTGCAAATCGAATCGGAAAATAAGAAGGTGAAACGATGGAAAGATTGAAACAGGAGCTTCTTGCCTGCCTGGGAGAGGAAGGGCTGAAGCTTCATGAAATGATGAAGGAGCATACGACATTTCGTGTGGGCGGCGCGGCGGATTATTTTATTCAGCCGAAAAGCGCAGAGGAGCTGCGTGCTGCCTTTGAAATTTTGCATAGATATGAGATGCCCGTTCTGGTGATTGGTAATGGTAGCAATCTTCTGGTAAGGGATAAAGGCATCCGCGGCGCGGTGATTCAGATTTATAACCGTATGGCGGAGATTACGATAGAAGGGAATACGATCCATACCAAGGGCGGCGCACTGCTGAGTGCCGTTGCAGCAAGGGCTGCGGATAAGGGCCTGACCGGTCTGGAATTTGCAAGCGGGATTCCCGGCAGCATCGGCGGCGCAGTTGTGATGAATGCAGGCGCGTATGGCGGTGAAATGAAGGACGTTCTGGTGAGTGTGGATGTGCTGACGCAGGATTTAGAAATCAAGACCATTCCTGCGGCGGAGCTGAATTTAGGCTACCGCTACAGCAGCATTCCTGAAAAGGGCTATATCGTTCTGGGGGCAACGCTGCAATTAAAAAAAGGCAACGCCGCAGAAATCCGCGGACGCATGGCAGAATTGGCAGAGCAGAGAAGGGCAAAGCAGCCCTTACAGTACCCCAGTGCAGGCAGCACCTTCAAGCGTCCTGAGGGGTATTTTGCAGGGAAGCTGGTGCAGGATGCAGGGCTAAAGGGTAAAACCATCGGCGGCGCACAGGTATCCGAAAAGCACTCCGGCTTTCTGATTAACATCGGCGGCGCAACGGCACAGGATATTCTGGATTTGATTGCGTTCTGCCAGAAGGAAGTCAAGGATAAATTCGGTGTGACACTGGAAACGGAAGTGAAAATCGTCGGAGAAGAATAAGGAGAGCTGGGAAAGGTCGGTGAAGGAGTATGCGGTTTGTGATTGTAACGGGGATGTCCGGCGCAGGGAAAACATCTGTGCTGAAATTTCTGGAGGACATCAATTTTTTCTGTGTAGATAATATTCCCCCTGCATTGCTGCCGAAGTTTGCGGAGCTTTGCTATGAGCAGGAGGGTGAGATCGAGCGTGTTGCCATGGGGATTGATATTCGTGGCGGCAAGCTGTTTAATGATTTGTTCGAGGTACTGTCTGATTTGCAGCATAAGGGATATGAATATGAGATTTTATTCTTGGATGCCTCGGATGATGTGCTGATTAAACGCTATAAGGAAACCAGAAGAAGTCATCCTCTTTCCAAAAACGGCTCCATTCAAGAGGGAATTCAGAAGGAGCGTGAAATACTGAAGGATGTCAAGCGTAAGGCAACCTATATCATCGACACGAGCCAGATTCTGACCCGACAGCTCAAGGAGCAGATTAACCGTATTTTTGTAGAAAATCAATCCTACGAAAATCTGATGATTACGGTGCAATCCTTTGGCTTTAAATACGGAATTCCTGCGGATAGTGATTTAGTATTCGATGTGCGTTTTCTGCCCAATCCCTTTTATATTCAGGAGCTGAAGGAAATGACGGGCAACGATGAGCCTGTCAGCAGCTATGTGATGAGCTTTGAGGAAAGCCGAACATTTCTGAAAAAGCTGGTGGATATGCTGGAATTTCTGATTCCGCACTATATTAAAGAGGGCAAAAATAGTCTTGTCATCAGCATCGGCTGCACAGGCGGCAAGCACCGCTCTGTTACCCTTACGAATGCCCTTTACAATGCTCTTGGAAAGGATGGACACACCCTCCTTCTCAAGCATAATGACATTGAAAAGGACAGCAGACACAAGAAATAAGCAAAAAACAGAAAGGAGGGGCAAATTTGTCATTTTCGTCTAAGGTTAAGGGTGAGTTGTCCCTTCATTTTGGAAATGGAAGACATTGTAAAATTTCAGAAATTGCAGCGTATGTTAATATCTATGGACAGATAGCCATGTTTGGCGGAAATTTTTGTTTAAAAATCCAAACAGAGAATGATTACGTTGTGAAAAAATGCTTTACATTATTGAGAAATACTTTTAATATGATAGCGGATGTATCTGTAAGAATCAGTGGGCAGAAGCGGCAGACTAAGGTGTATACCCTGCTTGTACGCGATGCAGCAGCCATCTTACAGGCAACCGGTATTTTAACAATAGAAAAAGAACAGAAGAAACTGAAAAAGCGGATTTATCCGCCTGTGGTCAGCAGCATCTGCTGTCGGCGGGCATATATTCGCGGCGCATTCATTTCTGTTGGCTCTGTAAATGATCCGGAAAAGAACTATCATCTGGAATTCGTTCTGGCGGATTTGTCTGCGGCGGAGCAGCTGCGGGATTTAATCAATGCCTTTGGATTGGATGCCAAGGTGGTAGAGAGAAAAGAGCATTATATCGTCTATCTGAAAGAGGGTGAACAGATTGTCGATTTGTTGAATATCATGGAGGCACCGCTGGCGCTGATGGATTTGGAGAATGTCCGCATCGTCAAGGAAATGCGCAATGATATCAACAGAAAAGTCAACTGTGAAACGGCGAACCTGAATAAGGTGGTCGGAGCGGCTGTAAAGCAATTAGAGGATATCAATTATATTGAGGAAACCATCGGGCTTGCGCGCCTGCCGGAGCAGCTGGCAGAGGTGGCGAGGGTGCGATTGGAATATCCGGACAGAAGCTTGAAAGAACTGGGTTCTTTCCTCATGACACCTGTCGGGAAGTCCGGTGTCAACCATAGACTGCGTAAAATCAGCAGCATTGCTGAGGCATTAAGAGAAGGGAAGGGTGGAATAGAATGACACAGAAATCAATTACCATCAAGGCATCCTTGGATGCAAGACAGGCTGCGTATTTCGTGCAGACAGCCGGAAAATTTGAATCTGAAATTCAGGTTAGTGTGGATGAAAAAAGAATTAACGCAAAGAGCATTATGGGCACTATCGCGCTGAATATGCAGGAAGGGCAGACCGCCCTAATTACTGCGGACGGCAAGGACGAAGCAGTGGCAGTGGAAGAACTGGCGGCAGTATTGGCATAATTTTTTATACAGAGCAGCAATCATTACATACAAAAACCCTGTCGGAGAATCAACGGCAGGGTTGATTTCTTTCTGCACCTGTGTTATACTGTCAAAGCAACTGAACAAACGAGATGTACCTGCTACGGATACCACCGAAAAGGACCACGAGAGGACCATGGGTATCCCACCATCTCGGTAAATAAAAAACAGGAGGTCTTTTTTTAATGAACAAAAACATTGTAAACACAAAATTTCTGGTTTCCACAGCGCTCATTGCGGCAATTTATGTTGTGATGACATTGGCGATTGCACCACTTAGCTTCGGAATGATTCAGATTCGTATTTCCGAGGTGCTGATGCTGATGGCATTTATCGACAAAAAGTATGCGCCCGGTCTGGTGCTCGGCTGTTTCATCGCGAACTGCTTCAGCCCCTTCGGTATGATGGACGTTGTATTCGGCACAGCCTGCACAGCGGCTTCTCTTGTGGGGATTACGAAATGCAGCAAAACACTGTTCGGCGCAAGCCTTTGGCCTGTGCTTTGCAATGCATTCATCGGCATTGAGCTGTATCTGTTCGGCAGTCCGCTTCTGCTGAGCATGGCAACGGTTGCGTTTGGGGAATTCCTTTCCGTTTCCGTTGTGGGCTATGTTCTGTTCCGTCAGGTTTTGAAAAACAGCACCTTGGTGGAACGCCTGAAAATTGCATAAAATCAAAAAACAGGGACTTTTCTTGCTTTTGGGGCAGGGAGAGTCCTTATTTTTCTGCTTTTATTTTTTTGAAAAAAAGCTCTTGACAAATAAAATCGGGGTGCTATAATCTAACTAACCAAAGAGAGAAAACCGATGATTAAGAGGAGTAGCCTTTCAAATCAGCTTTCAGAGAGTTGCGGATGGTGGAATCGCAACAGCGAGAGGATGGGTGAATGGACTTATGAGGGCGGTCGAAAGCGAAAGCAAGTAGTAACCGACGGGAAACGCACCCGTTACCAGAGCGTAACTGTATGGCTGTACAGTGGAAAGAGCGGATGATTTTTTCATCAATTTGGGTGGTACCGCAGGAATATACAAGTCTTGTCCCATAGTAGATTACTATGTGATAAGGCTTTTTTTATTCGGCAAAATCGAGTACCTCGTTCGAGAAAACAGCTAAGACGAGATGAGACGAGACAGAAGGAAACAAAAAACAGTATGAGAAAAGGAGCGATTGGTATGAAAAAGTTTATGGCAATGACAATGGCAATGGTGATGGCGGCAATGGCACTGACAGGCTGCGGCGGCAGCGATGCGGCGGATGATAAGGCAAGCAGCGATATTCCCGTTATCGGCATCAACCAGTACGGACAGCACGCATCTTTGGATAACTGTCGAGAGGGCTTTTTGCAGGGTCTGGAGGAAGCAGGTCTGAAGGAAGGCGTGGATTACAAGATTGAATATCAGAATGCAGGCTTTGATGACAACGCCGCAACACAGATTGCACAGAACTTCTCCGCAAAGAATGTTGCACTGATGTGTGCGATTGCAACCCCTTCTGCAACAGCTTGCTACGCGGCGGCAGAGGATAAGGATATCCCCGTTATCTTCACAGCAATTACAGATCCTGAGGAAGCAAAGCTGACCGGAGGCAATATCACAGGTACAAGTGATAAGCTTCCCATCGAAGGACAGCTTGAGCTGATTCGTAAGGTTCAGCCCGATGCAAAAACAATCGGGATTCTTTACACAACAAGCGAACCCAATTCCGTTTCCGCAGTAAAGGAATATCAGGAAAAGGCAGGAGAATACGGCTTCAAGATTGAAGCACTGGGCGTTATGACACAGGCAGAGGTGAATCAGGCAACAGATACGCTGATTTCGAAGGGTGTGGACTGCTTCACAAACCTGACAGACAATAACGTAGTCGGCGTTCTGCCTTCCATTCTGGAAAAAACAAATGAAGCAGGCATCCCTGTTTACGGCAGTGAAATCGAGCAGGTAAAGTTGGGCTGCGTAGCCTCCGCAGGGATTGAATACGTTGCACTGGGCAGACAGACAGGTATGATGGCAGCAAAGATTCTCAAGGGCGAAGCAAAAGCATCCGATATGCCCTACGAAACTATTTCCGAATTTGAAATTTATGTAAATCCCGATGCAATGGCTGCACTGAAGTTGAGCGCAGATGTGGAAAATGCGATTGATGTAACTGCGGAATAAGCGTCCGCATAGAAAGAGGTTCCTTTATGTTTGATTTGATTATCAGCACGTTGACGCAGGGCTTTATTTACGCCCTGTTGTCCTACGGCATTTATATTACATATAAAATACTGGATTTTCCCGATTTGACGGTAGATGGCAGCTTTCCCCTTGGGGCGGCGATTACGGCAGTCCTTCTGGTAAAGGGGATGAACCCCTTTCTGGTGCTTGTAGCGGCGCTTCTGGTGGGCGCGGCAGCCGGACTGGTAACAGGTGTCATTCATGTGAAATTCGGTGTCAGAGACCTTCTGGCAGGCATCATCACTATGACGGCGTTGTTTTCCATCAATTTGCAGATTGCAGGCTCCAATCTGGCGGTGGAACGTGCCATCGGCACGATTTATACCTCCGGCCCGATTATGGCTGTGATGGGTAATTCTACCCTGATGATGCGTAAATTTGTAGTATCCTTGCTGGTAGCTGTGATTTTCAAATTCATTCTGGATTGGTATCTTAAGACAAAAAGCGGCATGCTCCTGCGTGCAGTTGGTGATAACAGCACACTGGTAACCACCCTTGCAAAGGATAAGGGCATTGTAAAGATTATCGGGCTGACGGTTGCAAATGCACTCGTTGCCTTCTCCGGCGCACTGGTTTGCATGGAGCAAAGAGCCTTCTCCAGTACCATGGGGACAGGGCAGATGGTTTTTGGTCTGGCGGCAGTTATCATCGGCACAACCCTGTTCCGCAAGGTTAGCTTTGCGAAGGGCACTACGGCGGTTCTGGTCGGCAGTGTGTTCTATAAGGCTTGTATTCAGGTGGCAATCAGCTTGGGCCTGCCCGCAAATCTGATGAAGCTGGCAACGGCAGTGCTGTTCCTGATTATTTTGATTCTTGGTAATAAGCAGAAGGGTGGTGCGGAGCATGCTTGAATTGAAGCATATCAAAAAAATCTATAATCCCGGCACCATTTCCGAAACACTGCTGTTTGAGGATTTTAATTTGACTGTGCCCGACGGCGAATTTGTTTCGATTGTCGGCAGTAATGGATCAGGTAAAACCTCCATGCTGAATATCATCTGCGGCAGTATCCCCATCCAGAAGGGAGAGGTGCTGATTGGCGGCAAGGATATTGCAAAAATGAAGGATTTCCAGAGATATCGCACCATTGGGCGTGTCTATCAGGACCCTTCGGCAGGCACTTGTCCAAATCTGACAATGCTTGAGAATATGTCTCTGGCGGATAATAAGGGCAAGCCCTTCGGTCTGGGCAGAGGCGTGAATAAGGCAAGAGAAAATTTCTATAAGGAACAGCTTTCCATTCTGGGGCTGGGTCTGGAAAATAAAATGAATGTCAAGCTGGGGGCACTTTCCGGCGGACAAAGACAGGCGGCAACGCTGATTATGGCAACGCTGACTCCGATTGAATTTCTGATTCTGGATGAACACACCGCTGCACTTGACCCCAAAACGGCGGATATCATCATGGAATTGACGAATAAAGTGGTGCAGGAAAAGCACTTGACGGCAATGATGGTAACGCATAACCTGCGCTATGCGGTGGAATACGGCAGTCGTCTGATTATGATGGATAAGGGCCATATCGTGCTGGATAAGGCAGGAGAAGAAAAGGTCAATACAAAGGTGGATGATATTCTGGATATCTTCACGAAAATCAGTATTGAATGTGGAAACTGATTGGGAGCTGCATATACAATCCTCGGATAATTTCGTCCGAGGATTTTTTCTGTGCTTTTCACAGGAATCCGTTTATGGTATACTCAGAGAAAATGCAAAAGATAGAAAGTTGATGGGAATTAAGATGAAGCATTTAATTGACAAATTGGAGAGAGAAAAAGCTCTCACCAAGACGGAGTGGATTACCCTGCTGAATGGCAGAACGCCAGATTTGGCGGAATATCTTTTTGCAAAGGCGAGAGACATTCGCCATCGGCATTACGGCAGGGATGTCTATATTCGAGGGCTGATTGAATTTACGAATTATTGCAGAAATAACTGCTATTACTGCGGTATCCGCAGAGGAAATGAGGGGCTGAAGCGCTATCGGCTGACGGAGGAGGAAATCCTTTCCTGCTGTGAACAGGGGTATGCCCTCGGCTTTCGTACCTTCGTTTTGCAGGGCGGCGAGGATCTGTATTTTACGCAGGAAAAAATGACGCATATTATCTGTTCTATGCGTGAGAGATACCCCGATTGTGCGATTACGCTTTCCATCGGGGAGAGGGAAAGGGAAGAATATGAAGCGTATTTTGCGGCAGGGGCGAACCGCTTTTTGCTGCGGCACGAAACGGCAAACGAAGCACATTATCGTACGTTGCATCCCGCGGAGCTGGATTTAAACCACCGCAAGGCTTGTCTCCGGAACCTGAAGAAAATCGGTTATCAGGTCGGAAGCGGCATTATGGTCGGCTCGCCCGGACAGACGGCAGAGCATCTGGCGGAGGATCTGCTGTTTCTGAAGGAGCTGAGTCCACACATGATTGGCATTGGGCCCTTCATTCCCCAGAAGGATACGCCCTTTCGGGAGGAAAGGGCAGGTACATTGGAATTAACGCTTTTCCTTCTGGGACTTCTGCGGCTGATGCTGCCAAAGGTGCTTCTGCCCTCTACAACGGCACTCAGCACCATTCATCCGGATGGGCGGAAAATGGGGATTCTGGCAGGGGCAAATGTTGTCATGCCGAACCTTTCCCCGCAGGAAAACAGAAAGCTTTACAGTCTGTATGATAACAAACGCTCCATGGGGGATGAAGCGGCGGAGGGACTTGCCCTTTTAAAGGCAGAGATGGAATCCATTGGCTATCGGGTGGTCAGCGCCCGTGGGGATTCTCTGGTAGAATAGGAGGAAAAAATGAGACTGAACAATACACCGTTGTCGGAACGGATACATATCGGGATTTTCGGCAAAAGAAATGCAGGAAAATCCAGTGTCATCAATGCTATGACAGGACAGAATTTAGCAATCGTTTCTGATGTGGCAGGCACCACAACAGACCCTGTGCAGAAGGCAATGGAGCTGTTGCCGCTTGGGCCTGTTGTCATGATTGATACCCCCGGTCTGGATGATGTGGGGGAACTTGGAAAAATGCGCGTAGAAAAGGCATATCAGGTTTTGCAGAAAACCGATATTGCCGTTATCGTGATAGATGCGTCTATCGGGGAAACGGCGGAGGATGCGGCAATTCTTGCAGAAATTCAAAAGAGAAGCATTCCTTATATCATCGTAAAAAACAAAGCGGATTTGACGCAGAAGCAGGATGGAGAAAATGAAATTTTCGTCAGCGCAAAAACGGGCGAAAATATTTCCGTCCTGAAGGAACGCATTGCTGCGTTAGCACCAAAAGGGGAGAAGGAACGCAGAATTATCGGGGATTTACTCGAACCAAATGATTTTGTGGTTTTGGTTGTGCCGATTGATTCCGCTGCGCCGAAGGGCAGGCTGATTTTGCCGCAGCAGCAGACGATTCGGGATATTCTGGAAGCAGGCGCGGTTTCGATTGTCGCAAGAGATTTTGAGCTTGCGGAAACGCTGGCAGCCCTTGGGAAACGTCCGAAGCTGGTCATCACGGACAGCCAGATTTTCGGGAAGGTTTCTAAAATCGTACCGGAGGATATCCCGCTGACCTCGTTTTCGATTTTGATGGCGCGGTATAAGGGCAATCTGGAGCAGAATGTCAAAGGGGCGAGAGCCTTGGAGCAGTTGAAGAATGGAGATACGGTGCTGATTTCCGAGGGCTGTACTCATCACCGCCAGTGCGAGGATATCGGAACGGTCAAGCTGCCCCGTTGGATTCGGGAATATACGGGGAAGGAATTGCAGTTTCAATTTACAAGCGGTGGTACATTCCCTGCGGATTTATCCCCCTATGCGCTGATTGTGCATTGCGGCGGCTGCATGCTGAATGAAAAGGAGATGCAGCACCGACTTTCCATAGCGAAGGAGCAGAGTGCAAAAATGACGAATTACGGCATCTGTATCGCCTATATTCATGGGATTCTGGAAAGAAGCCTTGCGCCTTTGGGATTATAAAAAACATCAAAAGAAAGCAGACACCATAGAATTGATTTCTACGAATGTCTGCTTTTTGTTTATCTTCTGTAATTTCTTCTTCTGTGGAGTCTTTGTCGGCGCAGCTGCTTTCTTCGCTGATAGCTTCTGTAGCCGATGAATCGGGTGATGCAGAAAATAAGAAGGAGAACGATTACCGCAATCCCCACACCGATGGCGACTCTTTTCACCATGCCGGAAAGAGAGGATTTATCCAGCTCTGCCTTCTGTGCATCTGTTAGCGCGTCTACAGCATTCTGTGCAATCAAATCAACGGTCTGCGTTTTGCCGTCATAGGAAAGCTGCAATGTGCCGAGGGTCTGCCCTTTTTTGACTGCGCCCTCTACACCTTCCGGAATATCCGTCTTTATGGTAACGGCAGAGGCATCCGTTCCCTTCGGCAGGGTGTAATACACATCCTCGCTTGGTGCAATCGTCACCTTGCCTAAGGCAACGGCTTTTTTGTTATAGGTTTCGGTTACGGGTACGGTTGAGGTATAGTCGCTGACCGCGGCAACCTTCACGGATGCGTAATTTGCAAAGCCATAATCGAACAAAGCGGCGGTATCGGTATAATGCTCCGCACCATTGCACTTCATCACAACGGCAATCAGTGTCAGTTCGTCCCGTTCGGCGTATGTCACAAGTGTATTGCCTGCCTCGACGGTATAGCCTGTTTTGCCGCCGATGGCATCCTTATAATAATAGATGGAATTGGGGTTCAGCATCTGGTGCTGTCCGTGCAGATAGCGGGTTTCTGTCTGTAGATTGGTCGGGGGAATTTCGTAATCGGTCTCGCTCATCATGGAACGATATTCCTCGTGCTTGAGAAGCTCCCTCGCAATCAGTGCCATGTCATGTGCGGTGGTGTAATGGTTTTCATCAAACAGTCCATTGGCGTTGACAAAATTTGTATTTGTACAGCCGAGCTCCTTCGCCCGCTCCGTCATGTGCTTGGCAAATGCCTCTACAGAGCCGTCCACATATTCCGCTACGCCGTTGGAGGCTTCGTTTGCGGAGCGCAGAATAATTGCACGCAGCACCTGCTCCAAGGTTAGCGTTTCGCCTTCGAGAATGGCAATATGCGCACTGCCGGGCTCAATGTTGTAAACGGCATCGTGGGAAAATGTGATTTCATCCGTCAGCTTGCCGTTTTCCAATGCCAGAAGAATTGTCATCAGCTTTGTGATGCTGGCAGGATACATTTTTTTGTCTGCATCCTTATCATAAAGAATTTCCCCGCTTGCTGCATCTATCAGAACAGCGGTTTCTGCGGCAAGGCTCAGCGTATCGTTCGCGGTGATCTCATTTGCCTGCGTTTCATTTGTTTGTGGTTCTTCTGTTTGGTTTTCTTCTTCTGCAAAGACGGAATAAGAGGGGAGAGCTATTGTAAATGCCAATAAAAACGGCAGGAATCGTGTCAATCGTTTTTTCATGTGAATCTCCTATATATTTGAAAATTTATCTTAGATGTGATATAG
>ERZ1026780.1633-NODE-1633-length-14450-cov-6.123515_pt1 | contig 14450 bp, 8 predicted proteins | sample MGYA00380126_ERZ1026780 | MGnify/ENA primary metagenome ERZ1026780 (study PRJEB33269, sample SAMEA4719762) | human gut metagenome | biome: human-associated habitat; feature: organic feature; material: feces | place: Cameroon | collected 2013-10 ... | reverse complement strand
TGTTTTGTGTTCATGGTGTATGTATTGATTAAGTGTGATTGTATTTGTGTTTGGCTAATTTATACGCGTAATTTTGGGTTGTGTATTTGTCCGACGCAAAGATAGTGATTATTTTCGAAACCACAAAATTTGTAGCGTACAAATTTAATCATTGCCCTCATTTTCTTCGCTACCGCATCCGATAGATCCACCGGATGGCCGAAGGGCCGAATTATTCGCCGAAGATTGTCTGCAAAAAGAATACCTGCGCGCCTTTCTACTGACAATTTCTGTGACATGTCACAGAAATTGTCAGTAGAAAGATGATTCCCGGTTCTAAAACTAATTTTATGGAAGAATTTGAAAGTTATATACACACAAATCATCGAAAGATTTGTCTGAACAGAAATATCCGCTTAACTTTGTACTGAAAATTTCTGTGACAAGGCACAGAAATTGTCAGTAGAATGATAATCCAAAGAGACAACTACCTCCGCAAACTCATAGCACGTCGGCACAACGGCATGATAAAAATCGTGACCGGCATTCGTCGTTGCGGCAAGTCATTCCTGCTCTCTACTATATATGCCAATTGGTTGAGAGAACAGGGAGTGGACGAAGATCACATTATCAATATCAATCTTGAGGACAGACGAAATGCTGCATTGAGGGAGCCGGATGCCCTGCTTGCTTATATCGATTCGAGGCTCAAGGATGACAGGATGCACTACATAATGGTAGACGAAATCCAACTTGTTCCTGAATTTGATGATGTGCTTAATAGTTACCTGAATATGCCAAATGCAGACGTCTATGTCACCGGCAGTAACGCGCGTTTCCTTTCAAAGCAGGTGAGAACGGAGTTTGCAGGCCGCGGCGACGAAATTCGGCTTAGACCGTTGTCATTCGGTGAGTATTATTCGGTATGCAAACTTGACAAGGCCGAAGCACTGCGTAATTATATGGTTTATGGCGGTATGCCTCAAGTAGTTCTCAAGGATTCCGTAGAAGATAAAGCCTCTTTTTTGAAGGCTCTCTTCGAGAAAACCTATGTAAGTGATATCGTGGTCCGATACAAGATTCGCGACAAAGAGGTGCTTGAGGAATTGCTCAACATTCTGTCATCGACTATCGGCGGGCTGACTAATGCGACCAAATTGGCAAACACGTTCAACAGTGTGAAGCATGAAAATGTAAGTCGCAATACAATAGTCAACTACCTTGAATATATCTGCGAGTCGTTTCTCGCCGAGAAAGCAGATCGATACGATATAAAGGGTAAGAGGTATATCGAAAGTGCCTCAAAATACTATTTCGCCGACTGCGGATTACGAAACGTCCGGCTGAACTTTCGACAAGTGGAATACACTCATCTGCTCGAAAATGTGATTTTCAACGAGTTGTTGGCTCGTGGGTTCAATGTTGATGTCGGCGTAGTTCCGAAGCAAGAACGAAATGAAAACGGCGGACGCGAGCGTCAATATTACGAGGTCGATTTTGTCTGCAACCAAGGTAGCCGCCGCTACTACATCCAATCGGCCTACCGGATGGTGGATGAACAAAAGGTGAAGCAGGAGAAACACTCGTTGTACGGCATTGACGACTCCTTCAAGAAAATCATCATATCGGGCGAGTACACCCCGGTGCTTCACGACGAGGACGGCATTGTCACCATCAGTATCTATGATTTCCTGTTGAATCCCAATTCGTTAGATTTATAGAGACTCCTGCTGTCCAATCCGTAGAATTCCTTTGGAAAGCGTAATATTAAGACCGTTGTGTCTTAATGTCGAGTTATTGTGCGGTGGTGTGTCATAATAGCGAATTATTGTAGGAATGCAATCCATTGCGCTCGCAGCGATTTTGGGCAATACTGTATAATGCGCATGGAATCATCATTTTACCCTGCTACTCGGCATGCGCAATGTGTTGCGCCCCTGCCGGCCCTGCCATTTTGACACACCCCCTACTGTTTCTACCATTTTGACACTGTGGGAATAGGCGGATTGGGTCCGGGTCGGATGGTGGGGAGTACACACAAAAAAAGGAAGTGAGGCGCGACCTGAATGGTCACGCCTCACTTTTGTGTTCAAAACCGATTATTCGGCGGTGATATGCCGAATTCTGTCTGTATTAATCGATTTCTTCGTCAGCTTCGTAGCCGCCCATTTCGCGGATGGCGTTCTTGAGCATGACGTACTGCTGGAACAGGTGGTTGACAGCTTCTTCGCCTTGGGTGTAGTCGTGCATAGGGCTCTTGAGGAAGAAGCTCAGGAAGCGCTGGATGCCGAAGCGGCCGGCGCGAGCGGCGAGGTCGCTGAGCAGTACCAGGTCGAGGCACAGGGGAGCGGCGAGGATGGAGTCGCGGCACAGGAAGTTGATCTTGATTTGCATGGGGTATCCCATCCATCCGAAGATGTCGATGTTGTCCCAGCCTTCCTTATTGTCGTTGCGCGGGGGGTAGTAGTTGATACGTACTTTGTGGTAGTAGTTGCTGTAGAGGTCGGGCTGCTTGTCGGCTTCGAGGATGGTCTCGAGGGTGGACAGTTTGGAAACCTCTTTGGTGCGGAAGTTGGCGGGTTCGTCGAGTACGAGGCCGTCGCGGTTGCCGAGGATATTGGTAGAGAACCATCCGTTCAGGCCGAGGCAGCGTGTGCCGATGATGGGGGCGAAGCCGGATTTAACGAGTGTTTGACCGGTCTTGAAGTCCTTGCCGGCGATGGGCATCTTGGTTTGTTCGGCCAGTTCCCACATTGCGGGGATGTCGACGGTGGTGTTGGGAGCGCCCATGATGAAGGGAGCGCCTTCTTTGAGAGCTGCATATGCGTAGCACATGGAGGGAGCTACGTGCTCTTTGTCGTCAGCCTTCATGGCTGCTTCGAGGGCGGCGAGTTTGTAGTGTACTTTTTCGTCTACGGGGACGTAAACTTCGGTGGAAGCGGCCCACAGTACGACTATGCGGTCAAGGTTCTTGGCGGCTTTGAAGTCGCGGATGTCTTTGCGGATGTTCTCGACCATTTCCCAGCGGGTGGCGCCCTTCATGTAGTTTTCGCCGTCGAGGCGTTTTGCGTAGTTGTGGTCGAAAGCGGCGCGCATAGGCTTGATGGCTTTGAGCTCGTCGGCTACGGGTTCGATGTCTTTTTCTTTGAGCACTTCGGCGTTGATGGCCGACTCGTAAGCGTTGGCGGGATATACGTCCCACGCGGCGAATTCGATGTCGTTGAGGTCGGCGATGGGCACGATGTCTTTGTAGTGGAGGTATTTTTTGTCAGCACCTTTGCCCACACGGATTTTGTCGTATTGGGTCATGCTGCCTACGGGTTTGGCCAGGCCTTTACGGGTCATCAGCACACCGGTCATAAATGTTGTGGAGACGGCGCCGAGGCCGACTACCATCACGCCCAGTTTGCCTTGGGCGGGCTTAACATTAGGATTGCTCATAATAGTTGATAAGTGGTTTACGTGTATTTTCTATTTTTGTAGTTTTTCAGACTCTTTCGGCATCGACGCAATCGGGGGTAATATACCGAGGGGATCGCGGACGGACCTCCGAAAAAGTGGGACAAAGGTAGACATACTTTTTCAGATAGGAAAAGATTTTCGGGTAAAAACCGCCCTTCAAATGTTTAATATTATTAAATATTTGTCGTTTTAGCAAATCTTGGTTAAATCGAGCCTCATTTGGCGCTTTTGGGTTAAGATGTGTTAAGAGTGCAAAAGGCGGTTTTGTGGTGAAAACTACGGTTATCCGGCGGTGCATCGGGCGTTGCATCGATTGTTCGGGACACCCGGACTGTCTATGAATACCGCGTTTTTCGCCGCAAAAAACATGGCGAGTAAAAGTTGCCATGCTTAACCTTTTTTAATATTTTTTTTTGTTACGTTTGCGGCTTTGGTACGTCTTTTGTAAAGAAGGCTCGGAGAAGGCCGTGCCGCACGGTGTGGCCTTTGAAAAGAGCTTGGATAGTATCTTTGTAAACAAAAACAATTTAAATCCCGGAGGATTTGAAAAATGAAGAGATTTAAAGTTATGGTAATAGCGGCTGTGACGGTGACTATGACGGCATCGGCGGGCACGATAATACCTAAGACTGCCATGTATGGCAACAGTGTAGAGAATGCTGACAGCGCCGGAGTCATGGCTGACAGCATCGAGGCAGATACGACAGATTACGAAACCCTGGACGCCGTCACCGTCGAGGCGTCCATGCAGCACACCGACGCCGAAAAATCCGTGTACATACCCACCAAGCGCCAGCGCAACGCCTCGCAGAGCGCCACCGACCTGCTCTCGCGTATGGACATCCCGCAGATAAGCGTGCCTTTCGGGTCGACGGCCGTCAAGACCGTCAGCGGGCAGGCTGTCGCCGTATTTATCGATTATGTACCGGCGACTCAGGACGAACTCGAGATGATGCGCACCTCGGACGTGCTGCGCGTCGAGTACTTGCAGTCGCCTACGGACACGCGCTTCGGCGGCAAGACCAACGTCATCAATTTCATAATGCGCAAGTATGATTACGGCGGATATGTCCGCACACGTCTGTACGAAAACTTTTGGGCCAATTCCGGCCAGGCGCAAGTCAACGGACGATTCAATTACCGCCGTATGACCTTCGACGTCATGGGCTACGGATATTATTGTGCCAACGACCATACCGGTACGGCGCAAACCGAGACATTCCGTCTGCCCGACGAGACGGGCGGCATCAATACCATCGAGCGCCAATCCACGTCCACAGGCGCCAAATTTCGCCGCAACGACTATAGCGCCAGCTTCCGCGCCCGCTACCTCTCGGACAAATTTACGGCCAACAACACCCTGGTATTCCGCGACACACGCATCCCGCACAACGACAGCCAAGGTGCGGTGACATATTCGGCCGGCGGATACGACAACTCGGAATACACCACCGTCAACAACAGCCGCAGCCGCAACGCCACCTACAGCGGATACTTCTACATAGGGCTGGGCGAGCGCAACTCGTTGACTATCCAGCCTTTCTACGCATACACATCCACGACCAACGGCACATCGTATACCGAGGTCGGGCTGGCACCCATCATCAACGGCGCACAGGACTATACAAGCGTGGGCAACGCCTCCATAGAATACGGACACACCTTTGGCGGCGGGCACTCCCTGACCATATACGGCTATGGCAAGTACGAACACAACCACACCCAGTATACCGGCAACACCGAGGCGCTCGACCGCACGTCCTCCTATACGGGGAACTTCGATGCCAGGTACTCGTTCACCCGCGGCGGGTTCAGCTCTTCGGTGGGCTTCGGATGGAATCTGTCGCATATAGACTACAACGGCGTGCGCAACGACTTCAACTCGCCGTTTGCCGACGTGAACCTGCAATACTCGCCCAATTCCAAGAACTCGCTGAGCGCGTATATGCACACCGCCGGGTGGCCTGTATCCTCCAACTACAAGAGCGACAGGCTGATACAATCTTCGCCGCTGCTGTGGTACACCGGCAATCCGTTGCTGACGGACTATCGTAGCTGGGACTTCGGTGTCCAGTACGTGTATATGCCCTCCAACGCCTGGCGGTTCAGCGGCTACGCTTACGGATGGCTTGTAGGCAATCGTGCCGCCTTCGATTATCAGCCATTTGAATATCAGCCGGGCAAGCAGGCACTCGTGCGCAACATCATCCAGCCGGCCGGCGGATATGGAAGCTACAATGTCGGCTTCAATGTCAATTGGCGACCCCTCGGCGGCAAGTTCAATATCGCCGGCAGCCTCACCGAAAGCATTACGCACAACGGACGACCCTACGACCTCGACAAGTCCGTCCTTTCGGGATATGTGCAGGCAATGTACTATGTCGGCAATTTCAACTTCGTAGTCGCTTACGTCAGCCGTATGTACTCATTTGATGATAGTATGTCAGGATTTTACACACGCTCACGGGACGCCTTTGCCGTGGCCGCCGGATGGGGCAACGGCTCGTGGAACGTCAATCTGCAACTACAGAATATGTTCCGCTGGCACTGGCGCACCTCCACGACCGAGATGGCCTCGACGTATTACGATGTCACACGTCAGAACTACGGCGTCGACAACCACGCGTTGATACAAGCCAAGGTGACATACACCTTCGGCTTCGGCAAAAAGAGCAAGAGCGATTCCGAGGCCGACCTCAACCCCGATGCCGCAAAATCCGCCTCCGGCATTCTGCATTGATCGTCTCCGGAGATACACGAACCGCGTAATGGCCGTGATAGCTGTAACAGCTGTTGCGGCCATTACGGCTATTATAGCTATTATATAATGTGTGAATTTTGTCGCAGACCCCTGAGAAACAAAAAAAAGTGGTATATTTGCACCTTGAAACGGCTAAGGCTCTGCCTGCGTCGATATTACAAGGATTTTAACGACGTAATACCATATACGACATATTGTTATGCACAGAAGAATGATATTAGGACTTGCTGCCGCGCTACTGGCCTCTTTGACAGGCAGCGCCGCCGAGAGTACGGTCACGACGCGTCCGCTGTGGATGCGCGATGTACAGATTTCGCCCGACGGGGCATCCATAGCTTTCACCTACAAAGGCGACATCTGGGTGGTGCCGACCCAAGGAGGTATGGCACGTCAGCTCACAGCCACCGACTACTACGAGACCACTCCCGTATGGAGTCCCGATGGAAAGAGTATAGCTTACGCCTGCGCCCGCCACGGCAACTTAGATGTCTTTATGATTGATGTACGCGGCGGACGTCCGCAGCGACTGACCTCCAACAGCGCCGCCGAGACACCCGAGGCCTTCTCGCCCGACGGCAAGAGCATTTATTTCTCCGCCGCCATCCAAGCACCGGCGACCAGCGCCATGTTCCCCTCCTCGCGCATGACCCAGCTCTACAAAGTAGCTGTCTCCGGAGGCGCTCCCGTGCAGGTACTCGGAACGCCCGCCCAACTGATGTCCTGGACCGACAAAACAGGCAAATCCTTTGTATATCAAGATGTCAAAGGCTTCGAGGACCAATGGCGCAAGCATCATACATCCAGCGTCACGCGCGACCTGTGGCTATATGACGGCGCCACGGGCAAGCATACCAATCTCACCAACCGCGCCGGCGAAGACCGCAATCCCGTGGTGGCCGGCGACCGCCTCTACTTCCTGAGCGAGCGCGAGGGCGACAACTGCATCAACGTCTACACCGCCCCTCTGGCAGATGTAAGCAAGGCACAGCGCCTTACCGCCTTCAAGGGTAATCCCGTGCGCTTCCTGTCGCGCGGCGCCGACGGCACACTCTGCTTCGGGTACGACGGCGAGATATACACGATGAAAGACACGGACAAAGCTCCGCGCCGTGTCGAGGTATCACTCATAGACCCCGATGACCCTGTCGCCGAAAAAAAGAAAGTATCTTCCGGCGCAACCTCCGCCGCACCCTCGCCCGACGGCAAGAGCATAGCCTTCACATATCGCGGCGATGTCTTTGTGACTTCCGTGGAATACACTACCACCAAGCAGATTACGCACACCCCCGAAGCCGAGTACGGCCTAAGCTGGGCCCCCGACGGAAAGACCCTCTACTACACCAGCGAGCGTGACGGCAATGCCGCCATATACAGCGCCGTGATGGAGCGCCCCGATGACGACATCAACTTCGAGAACGCCACCGCCATCAAGGAATCCGTGGTCGTTGCCGCCGACAGCCACGAACGCGCCCGCCCCGACATCTCGCCCGACGGAAAGAAAATGGCCTTTGTATACGACCGCACCAAACTGGCCGTGATGGACCTTAAGTCCAAGAAAGTCAAAGTGCTGACAGACGGCACCACCACACCCGAGCGCAACGGTAGTATCGGCTTTGTATGGAGCCCCGACAGCAAATGGCTGGCAACCGAAATCGTCACTCGCAAGCACGAGCCGTATATGGATATCGCCATCATCAACGTCGAGACCGATGAGATAATCAACCTTACCGCCAGCGGATACACCGACGGCAATCCCAAATGGGTGCTTGACGGCAATGCCGTTGCTTTTGTGAGCGAGCGCTACGGTATGCGCAACCACGCCTCATGGGGCTCGATGGATGACGTGTTCATCTGCTTCCTCAATCAAGACGCCTACGACCGTTATCGCCTTTCGCCCGAAGACTACGCCCTGTACAAGGAAGTCGAGAAGCGCCAAAACAAAGACGCCAAGTCCGATAAGAAAAAGTCCGACAAAAAAGACGCCAAGTCCGATGACGACAGCGAGGAAACCAAGGCCATCAAGGTCGAAAAGGACGGCATCATCGACCGCATTGTGCGCGTGACGCCCATGTCCACGGCTATGACAGACTACGCCGTGACAGCCGATGGCGACAACCTGTACTATATCAGCCGCGCTCAAGACGGTATGCAGCTGTGGAAACTCGATTTGCGCAAGGGAGACCACCGCATGGTCAGCAAAATCAGCGGCGGACTCTATTTCACGAGCGACAAGGACGGCAAGACCCTCTTTGTGCTGGGCCCGTCCATGCGCAAACTCGACCCCAAGAGCGACAAATTAACGTCCATAAGCTATAGCGCCACCATGCCGCTCGACCACGCCGCCGAGCGCACGGCCATGTTCGACAATATGGTACGCGAAGTAGGGCAGCGCTTCTATGTAGCCGATATGCACGGTGTAGACTGGAAAAACCTCACCGCGCACTACCGCCGCTTCCTGCCCTATATCAACAACAACTACGACTATGCCGAGATGCTGAGCGAACTGCTGGGCGAACTCAACGTCAGCCATACCGGCGGACGCTACTACGGCAGCTCCGCTTCGGGCGACCGCACGGCCTCGCTGGGTCTGCTCTACGATATGTCCTACGCCGGCAAGGGATTGCGCGTGGCCGAGGTGCTCAAGAAAGGCCCCTTTGACCGTGCAGCATCCATGCTGACACCCGGAATGATTATCGAAAAAATCAACGGCGAGGAAATTACTCCCACCGCCGATGCCTCCGTACTTCTCACCGACATCTCCGGCAAGAAGACACTGGTAAGCATCTACGACCCCAATAGCGGACAACGCTGGGACGAAGTGGTGCTGCCCATATCCGCATCGGCACACAACGGCCTGATGTACAACCGCTGGGTGCGTCAGCGTGCCGCCGATGTAGACCGTTGGAGCAACGGCCGCCTCGGATACGTCCATATCGAAAGCATGGATGACGGTTCGTTCCGCACCGTGTACAGCGATGTCCTGGGCAAGTACAACGATCGCGAAGGCATCGTCATCGATGTGCGCTGGAACGGCGGCGGTCGTCTGCACGAAGACATTGAAGTGTTCTTCAGCGGCAAGAAATACCTCACGCAGGAAATACGCGGCATCGAAACTTGCGATATGCCGTCGCGCCGCTGGAACAAACCCTCGATAATGCTGATGTGCGAGGCATGCTACAGCAACGCCCACGGCACCCCCTGGGTGTACAAACACCAAGGCATAGGCAAACTCGTGGGTATGCCCGTCCCCGGCACCATGACCTCGGTCAACTGGGTCACCATGCAAGACCCCTCGCTGGTATACGGCATCCCCGTAATCGGATACCGCACCGCCGAGGGTACTTTCCTCGAAAACAGCCAGCTTGAACCCGACGTACGCGTGGCCAATGACCCCGCAGTCATCGTCACCGGCGAGGACCAGCAACTGCATCGTGCTGTCGAAGAGCTGCTGCATCAGCTGGATGCCTCCAAAACCAAGAACTAAGTTATTTCAACGGATAGCGGTCGCCGTCATCGGCGGCCACTGTCTGTGGTACGATAAAAATACACGGATATGCAAGACAGCAACCCCGGCAGTAATGCCGAAAAAGACGACACACGTACACGCCTCATAGGCGCGGACGACAGAGAAGCAACAATACGCATAGGCACCCCGGCTCCCGCACCGACTCCCGCACCGACGCCCTCGCCTTCGCCCTCGCCCGGCGACAACGAGCCGCGCCGCGGCAAGACGTGGATATATGTGGTCATAGCCTTGGTGGTCATAGCCGTTGGCGCCGTGGTCGCATTGCTGCTTTTGGGCAATGACGACAAGAACGACTCCAAGTCCCTGTCGGCAATCGAAAGCAACGAAGTCCCCGGAGTCAATGATGCAGACATAGGCGATTTCCTGAATACCGCCATGGGTGCCCGCTACGACAAGGGCGCCGATGAAGCCGTGGCCGCGGACTCGGCCGCAGTGGAAGAAGTGGCCGCAGTGGACTCGGTTGCAGCGTGGTAATCTTATCGCGAGAACAATAGCACCATAAGACAATACTTAGCGGAGATGCTCCGTGTAGACCGAAAACAGCAGGTGTCGTCAGGCACATGCTCACGGCAATTATACCTAAGATAAAGATAATGAAGACCAAAGACCAACTTATAGACGACCTGCTGGACCTCGCCTTTGCCGAGGATGTCGGTGACGGCGATGCCACCACCCTGAGCACAATCCCGGCAGACGAAACCGGCACGCAACAACTTATCGTCAAAGAACCCGGCATACTGGCCGGCGTGGAAATTGCGCGCAAGGTGTTCCGGCGCTTCGATCCCGAATTGCGTATGGAAGAGTACATCCACGACGGTGCGCATGTCAAGCCCGGCGATATCGCCTTCCGCGTCACCGGACGCGTACGCTCGCTGCTGCAGACCGAGCGCATTATGCTCAATATCATGCAGCGGATGTCCGGCATCGCAACCACCACCGCACGCTACCAGGCGCTGCTCGAAGGCACCGGCGCTCGCGTACTGGATACCCGCAAGACCACGCCCGGAATGCGTATGCTCGAAAAAGAAGCCGTGCGCATCGGCGGCGGCACCAACCACCGCATCGGGCTCTTTGACATGATTCTCATCAAGGACAACCACGTAGATTTTGCCGGCGGAATACCGCAGGCCGTGGCTGCCGCCAAAAAATGGTGCAAGGACAACGGCAAAGACCTGAAAATCGAAGTCGAAGTGCGCAACCTCGACGAAATCGACCAAGCCCTGGCCGCCGATGTGGACCGAATAATGCTCGACAACTTCAGCATCGAACGTACACGCGAGGCCGTCAAGCACATACGCGTCAACCAAAAAGGTCGCCATGTCGAAATCGAGTCCTCGGGCGGCATCACCTATGACACCCTGCGCGGCTACGGCGAGTGCGGCGTCGATTTCATCTCCGTGGGCGCATTGACCCATTCGGTCAAGGGCCTCGATATGAGCTTCAAGGCCGTCAAGGAGTAAGAAACCCGGACGAACCGCCGCGGCGCAAAATAGTGAAATTAAACACCTATAATTAATATAAGTAGTATGACAATCAAAAAAATTCTCTCCCCGGTGGCGCTGATATGTGCCGCCGTGATGATGCTGGCCTCGTGCGGCAACAACACTTCGGTGTCGGACAAAATCAAGGAATACATCCCCGACGACTGTATGATGGTGGTATCCGGCGATGTTGAACGTGCCCTCGGACAACTCAACTGCAAGACCAATTCCGACGGACAAATCGAGCTGCCTGACGAATTGTCCCAACTCACGTCTTACGACAAGGATATAAACAAGTTGCTCGACTTCAAGGGTATAGACTGGAACAATGTCGTAGTCGGCGTACGTGATAAAGGCGAAAAGTTGTCGGCGCTGGTGATCTTCTCGGTCACGGACATAGACACGTTCTGCAAATCGATGAAGGACGCAGACGAAGGCGATGGTCTTGAGGTCGAGGATGTAGACGGCTATACCACCGTTGGAGACAAAAACCATGTGATAGCCCTCAAAGACAAACTGGGCTTTATGGCCATCAAAAACGGCCGTTTAGTCAAACGCTCCAAGGTCGCTGATGTCATCAACGAATGGCGCGACAACGCCAAGGAAAGCCCGCTGGCCGACTGGAAGCGGGACTACATGACACAGAACCGCATCTTCAATATGCTGATTAACGGCAAGAAGATGGGCGATATCATTATGTCAGACTATATGATGATACCCGGAATCAAGAATATGCCTTATATGGAGTATCTCACTAAGGGTTTCATGGGCTTCCATATGGACGCTGACGGTCCCCGAATCACTATGGGCGGCGAGTTTATGGACGCCGATGGCAAGACCAAAACCATACCTCAGGCAGGCAGCTTCGACGCCTCGCTGCTGGCCTACGCCTCGCCCAAGGACATTATGGCTTTCGGCGCCGGCTTCGGCAGCACCAAGGATATGGCTCTGGGCTTCGGCGCTCTGCCCGGAATGAACAAACAAATGCTCGAGCAGCTGCAAGCCGTCTACGACCTCTTTGACGGTTCTTCGCTTATGGGCGCTGCCGGACCGCTGAACGGCCTCGGCTCATTCACTAATCCTCAGTATGACAACTGGCACTTCGTTGCGGCCGCCAAACTCAAGGGCGACAACGCTTCCAAGGCCAAGGATTTGATTGCCATGCTTGCCGCAGCAGCCGATTCGGCCGCCGTTACCGGCAACGAGATGGTGCTGAATATCCCCGTGAAGTACGTCTACGATGACTTCGACTATGAATACTCCGAGCCCGACTTCTACGGCGATGATTATGTTCAGCAGCCTAAGATTACTTACGGCAAGCTGTATATCAAGCAAGAAGGCGATGTCCTGGTAGTGTCCAATGCACCTATCTCCAAGCAATCCAACTCCTTCAAGGCCGGCGAATTCGAAGGCAAGTGCGGCGAATTCCAATTTGCCCTCACCAAGAGCGACTTGAAAGAATACTCCGGGCTGGAAATACCCTTCGGCGTCAGCTTCGTAGTGGACGCACCCAAGGGCGGCGGCTCGTGCAGTGCCGTACTGGCACTGACCGATACCGAGGGAAGCATCTACGACAACCTCGTAAAAGTCTTCGGCGCAGGCAAGTAATACAATATCGAAGCATTGGTGCAAATGAATATAGTGCGTCAATGTATGCTGATACCGGCAGTGGCGATGATGCTACTGTCGGTATCATCATGCGATAGCGGCATCCAAAAAGGCACCATAGATGATGTCTTGGCCGCAATACCCGCCGGAGCTTCCGCCGAGACAATGCCGTGGCAACGGGTCGGCGACGTCTGTGACCTCGGCGGCGAGGCGGGCGACCTCTTTGGCCGCGTATGCCGCCTGAGTGCCACAGATCCGGTGGCACTTATATACGCTCCCGGTTCTCTCAGAATTCTTGTGTCTGCAATCTCAGATGTGGCTGTGGCCGAGGATGCTACCGCCGATTGGGAGCGCGTGGACTTGGGCCGTGACGGCCTCGCCGGACGCGTATGCGCAGCCCCCGACGGCACCGTCATCCTCTGCGGACGCCTCGTATGGCTCGTGAATTCGACGGAAGTCTCCGAGGCCGTGCAGGCTGTTTCCGAGATACTGGATGCCGGCGGCGGACTGCCTCAACCCGTGCGCGAAGTATTGAAGTCCGGCGCCGATATTGCCGTGGCCATGAGCGTCGAAGACAAATACCTCACCGCCAAGGTCTCGGACAAAGATGTCGAGGTGGAGATCCGCGGCGAGCTGCGCGACAGCGCCGGAACGGTATACGATTTCGGCGAATATGCCCAACCTATCGGCGGGGCGATATGTGACCGTCCGGCGTGTGCCGCCGTTGCCGTCGGCCTGCGTCGCGGAGCCTTGGCTCGGGCAGTGTCCAAACACTTGCAGCCTCGCTTGGGGGTCAAGGAAAAACTGGCATTTGCGGCTGCCTCCGATATACTGCGTGAAGTCTGCGGCACCCTGCGCGCCACCCTCGAAATGGAGGGCGACGTTGCCGTGGTACGTGTATCGATGCCCTACGCCGAAGGTGGCGCCGTTGCGGCCACGCGGCGCGTATCCTCGATGATTCGGCGCGTGGGACAGCAAAATACGGTACGCGCCGAGGCCGTCGGTGACTCCCTGATGCGACTGAAGATAGCCGTAGGCGAAAGGCCTCCGCTGTTCGGCGGCCTTGCTCCGATACCGACCGTCAAGCCTGATAAGAACGGAAATGTGCTTATGGCCGTGGGTATTGCCCCGGTGTCGACCGACGCCGTGCGCTTTGACGGAGTGGAAGCCGTTGTGTATCAGCGCAGTTTTGTCATTACGCTGCACGGTACCGACTTACGCCGACTTTTGATGATGGCTCGCGGCGAGGACGTCGACGATGATGCCATCGAATAGTCGGACGAATAAAATACTGATAATGAAACGAATCGAAACAATCACACTTGATAATGTGCTGCCGCGAGTTTTTGTCGGCAGCGAGCACGACAGCCCCGTGCGCGACTCGCAGGTATGGCTGCGCCACTTGACGTTGCGGCGCGATGCCGGCGCCTATCTCGTTGAGGCCGAAAGCGGTACGGGTAAGTCGTCGCTGTGCTCCTTTGTCTACGGCAACCGCCGCGACTACACCGGCCGCATATTTTTTGACGACCGCGACTTGGCATCGCTCTCCGTGGGCGAGTGGTGCGAGATACGCCGCCGCCATATAGCCCTGCTGCCGCAGGAAATGCGACTTTTCCCGGAGCTGACGGCTCTG
>ERZ1026780.1632-NODE-1632-length-14452-cov-8.427381_pt1 | contig 14452 bp, 4 predicted proteins | sample MGYA00380126_ERZ1026780 | MGnify/ENA primary metagenome ERZ1026780 (study PRJEB33269, sample SAMEA4719762) | human gut metagenome | biome: human-associated habitat; feature: organic feature; material: feces | place: Cameroon | collected 2013-10 ... | reverse complement strand
CGTACAGACTCCTTTCATTCTGTTAGTTCTGCCGAGCTTTGCTTGGCGCACCATGTACGCCTCCTTTTTTACGACACTTGAATTATAGAAAATCCTGCACCCTACCGCAACAGAGAAAATCGCGCGTTCGGGCGTCCGCTCAGGACGGTCTGTCCAGGAGCGCCGCCAGCTTCCCGCCGATGAAGGCGTATTCGGCACGCGGCAGGGCGGCGGCGACGCGCGCCAGAAGGCCGCGCACCTCCTCCCGTAGCCCCGGCTCGAACCACCGCCAGGTCGTGAGCGGCGCAAGGAGGCGCAGGGCGTTGTACTCCGACACGCGCGCGTAGGCGACCAGCGTCGTCTCCAGCCAGGCCAGCCCCTCGTCCGTCCAGAGCCGGTCGCCGTTCGCGGCGAAGCCGCAGTAGAGCGCACGGCTCAGCGTGGGGTGGCGGATCGACCAGCCCTTCCGCCGCTCCTCCGCGCGCATCCGCGCGAAGACGTCCGCATGCGGATCGCCCGCCACGAGCCCGAGCCAGGCGGCGTACCCGTTGAGGGAGGCGCGCAGCTTGCGCCCCTCGGCGTCGAGGAGCGTCTGCCGCCCCGGCCAGTTCCCCATCGTGAGCGCCCGCAGCGCGTTGAGGCGCGCCGTGACGTTCTTCGCCCGGCCGAGGTAGCCCGTGATCGCCGTCCACGCCTCCGCCTCGTCCACCTCGGCGAGCAGTTCGAGGATGCGGTTCTCCCACGCGCGCCGGACGAGGGCGGCCGCGTCGAGGCCATCCGTCGCCGCACCCGCGAGCGCCACGACGAGGGACGATACGCCGATGGCCTGCGCGGCGGACTTGCGGAGCGCATGCATCTCCTGCACGTTCTCCCGTACGCGCGCACGGCGGCGGCGGTCGAGCGAGTCGGCGGGGATCGCGAGGATCTCCGCCTTCGCGCCGAGGTCGAGCGCGGCGTCCGCGAAGACCTCCCGGTAGAGCGTGCGCCACGTCTCGAACGCCCCCCGGTCACGCAGCATCCGCATCGCCTCGGCACGGTTGAAGAGGTCGGGATCCTCGCGCACCTGGCGTGCGAGCTCCGCCTCCGTCGCCTCGGGGACGAGGATACCGTAGAAGCCGCCGCCCCGGTTCCAGGATATGAAGTCCGGCTTCGGACAACGCGCCGTGAACGTCTGCCGCGCGCCGTCGAGGACGAACGTGCCCTGCGCGACGTCGCGCCCGTCCTTCACGAGCGCGAACGGCACGGGAATCGTGTAGGCGCGATCCCGTTCAAGCGTAATCGTCAGCTCGCCCGCCTGCCACCGCCAGCCCGCATGGACGGTCGGGTGGCCCGCGTCGAAGAGCCACGGGCGCATGAGCGCGCCCACGTCGCGCCCCACCGCCTCGGAGAACACCTTCAGGAAGTCGTTCGTGTTCGCATTCCCGCCGTCGAAGCGGCGGAAGTAGGCGCGCCAGGCGGCGGCGTACGCCTCCGCGCCGATCAGGTTCCGAAGGGTATTGAGGACTTCGGGCGCCTTGTCGTAGGTGATCGCATCCACCACCTCGTCCGGATCGTTCACGCCTTCGCGCACGACGCTCCCCGCGATGCCGCCCTCCTCTTCGGCGAAGGCCCCGCCCGTCCCGCGCAGGAGGCGCATCTCCTCCGCGCGCATGAACGACGTGCCGAATTCCCGCGCGAGGAACGCGCGCTCCACGTTGACCGTGTACGCCTCGTTGAGCCACATGTCGAAGACGCTCTCCATCGTCACGCCGCTGCCGCAGTGGCTGTGCTCGAACTCGTGCGGGATGACGCCGTGCGCGTAGACGAGCCGACGGTCGGAGGTCATCTCGTCCACGAGCGCCGCCTCCGTGACGATCGTCGTGTTGCCCGTGTTCTCCATGCCGCCGAACAGGGACTTCTCCATGCAGATCGTGCGGTAGGTCTCGAAGGGGTATTCGAAGCCCGTGAGCGCGTGCTGGAAGAGGACGGACCGCTTCAGGATCTCCATCGGGATGCGCGCGCCGTCGCGGTGACCCGGCGGCACGAGGTATTCGAGCTTCACCGTCTTCCCCGTGTCCGGGTAGGTCACGGCGTCCGACAGGACCTCCCACGTCCCCGCGCACGCGAGGAAGAGGTACGGCGCCATCGGGCGGCGCATTTCGTAGACGCAGCGGCGGCGGCCGCCCACCACCGCGTCCTCCACGAGGTCGCCGTTGGAGATGAGGTGCGTGTAGCGCGCGTCGCCCTCCAGCGTCGTGCGGAACGTGCATTTCGCCGTGCAGTCGTCGATGATCGGCAGGATACGCTGGAACCCGTACTGCTGGCACTGGCTCATGTACTGCTGCGGCGCATGCGCGGGCGTGACGTCCCGGTAGATACCCTCAAGGCGCGTGTCGTCGGGATGGGTGACATGCGCGACCTGCACGGTGAACGCCTCGCCCGCCGCATACGCGCGGTCCAATGGATAGACGGCCTTCGCGCCGTCCACGTCGAGCGCGATCTCCCGCAGGGGTTCGCGCGCGCGCATGTGCAGCGTCCCCTCGGCCTCCACGCGGTCCTCGAAGAACCGGACCGTCATTTCCACATGCTCCAGCTGCGCCGCCGGCCGCCGGAAGTCGCTCCGCCTGTATTTCCAGTCCATCATCATCAACCTTTTTAAGTCGCCGCTTCGCGGCTTTAAGTGGTTTAAGTAGTTAAGTGGTTGGGTAGAATGAAACGCAGATGCGTCGCAAGGCGATCTGCGTTCGTCATGACCAATCACCCAGTCACCACAGACTTAACGACTGAACCGCTTAAAGCGAAGCGACTTAACCGCTTAATTTTCCTTCACTCGCTCACGAGCAGGCCCGTGAGGTGGCAGCCGAACCCGGCGCTCTTCGCGTTCTTCTCCGCCTTCGTCTCAACCTCCACGACGTGCCGGCCGGGCCGGTCGCGGCAGAGGAAGAGCGCGGGCGTGTACCACCACCACTGGTCACGGAAGCAGTCAAGTCCGTCCACCACGGGCGTGCCGTCGATCTTCACGGCGATCTTCCCCCAGTTGTAGGGCTTGTTGCCGCAACGGTAGAGAAGCGCGACGGTGGGGCCCTCGACCTCGAAGACGAGGCGGCCCTGCGCGTTCGTGCAGGCGAGGCCGATGCCCCAGCACGTGTCGCGCAGGGGGAAGAAGCCCTTGTTCTCGACGATCTTCGCGTCCTGCATGAGGCAGAAGCGTCCTTTGTCGTAGCGCGTGCCGTAGAGCGGCGCGGGGAGGGGCGGCACGGCGGCGAGCGGGCGCCCCGCCCTCTTCCACTCCGCATACCGCCGTTCGATGGTCCAGTTGAGAAGCGCGGCGGCGTAGGCGTGTCCGTCGTCGTTGGGGTGGATCGTGTCCGGCGAGATGTCGGTCCACTTCACCTGTCCCTCCTTCACGTACGGGTAGTAGAGCGCGTCGCGGTAGCTCACGTAGGGCACCTGGTAGTGCGCCGCCACCTTGCCGTGCCAGGCCTGGACGTTGTTGCCGGCCTGGCCGACCATGCCGAGCTGGATGACGGCGATACCGCGCGGATCCTTCAGGAGCTGGCGGATGACGCCCTCGTAGGACGCCGCGCATTCGCGCCCGGGCGCGTCGTTGACGGAGAATTCCACCACCACGACATCCGGCTGCTTCGCAAGCACGTCGCGCGCGAGGCGGAACGCCCCGATGGCCGAGCCCGTCGCACCGATGCCCGCATTCACGAAGTCGATCTTCGCCGAGGGGAACGCCCGCCGCCAGCCCGCCGTGAACTTCGATCCCCACTGGTTCGCACGCCCCGAGGCGCCCGCGCCCTGCGTGATCGACCCGCCGATCACCGCGATGCGAACCGCTTCGCCACGCTCCAGGCGCGCGAACACATGCGCGAAGCGCGTCCAGTCGCCCGCCACGAACTGCGCCCTCGGACCCGTCACGTCCAGGGAAGGCACCGCCGCGCCGCTCTTGAACGTCCCCGGCAGATCGCCCACCCACGTACTCCCCGCCGCCGCGACCGCAAACGCCAGCGCGCACAGGACCAGTGCCAACAGCCGCTTCCAGACGGGAACGCCCGTATGCCGCGCGCCGGCGGTGGGCTGCACGCCCGCATCGCGCCGCAGCGTCTTCTTCAGCCCCCGCAGCGCAAGCGGCAGCTTCCCCTTCTCCGTCGCCAGAGCCGCCGCAAGCCCCAGAAGCGCAATCACGACCACGAATCTGTATTGGTGTAGCATGGTCGTTATTATACCACACCGCCCCGCAACACACCGCCCCACAAAACATCGACCCACAACACACCACCCCGCGATGGGAGGGTCGCGCTCCTGCGCGACCGCCCGTCCCGAGAGATGCCCGCCCAGCCCGATAGACGCCCGCCCGACCCGGCGCGGGTACTTCGCGCGCCGCCCCTTCCACGTTGTATCCCTTCTACTCATGCCTTACACCAAGTTCCCACGGCACTGTTCCGAAGCGAAATCCCACAATCATCCTCCCATGTATTCTCTCTTGAGATTTCTATGCGTAATAAACTTTATGCATAAAGCAAATGACATAATCAACAGAAATCACCATAATTCGACTAAAGACAAACTGATATACTCGGCCATGGAAGACACGGAAACCAGCTTCGCCGGACACGGAGGAGATTGGAAAAGATGTCGTTCCGGCAGTTCACCCATGAATCCGTTACGATTCGGTGAAACGGTCGCGCAGGAGCGCGACCCTCCCAATGGGCTGCCTTGTACGGCGCGCGGCGTCCAAGAACGACTCCACCGGCCCTGTGCGCGAAGTACCCGCGCCGCCCTCGGCGCGTGGCGTCCAACAGCGGCTCCCCTAAGAAGTATCCGGCAACGGGAGGGGCGCGCTCCTGCGCGACCGTTCCCCCGCACCGCACCATTCCCCCGCCCCTGCGTCCTACGGCAGCGCGACCTCGGCCTTGAAGAACCGCAGCGCCGGATCGCCCCCTTCGGGCATCTCCGTCCACGCCGCGTCGTCGAGGCGCGCCTTACCCAGGATGCGGATGCGCGGCTCGAACGACACGCCGGAACCGTCCCGCGTGTGGCTGAACGTGAAGGCCGGCACGCCATCCACCACCTCGAACGAGGCGATGCGGAAGTCGTCGGCGGCCTTTTCCGGGTCACACCCCAGCAGGTAGCACTCCCAAACCTTCCGTCCGTTCGCCGCCACGTCCGTCGCCGCGCGCATCGTCCGCCGGCCGAGCCAGACGCCGGGAACCGTCACCGTCCGTCCCTTCCCCGCGTCTACCGCCACGTCGGCGGGGTTCCAGGAGAACCGGCCGAGCCAGGCGCAGTCCTCGTACGCGGCGTCCTCCTCGTCGTAGCCGTCCTTCACGAACACCCAGCGGATGGTGTGCCGTCCGTCGTCGTCGAACGTGAAGGACATCCTCTCCCAACCGCGCGTGCCGTCCATGCGGACAGCCTCGACGCCGTTCGTGAAGACCGCCAGATGGTCCCACGCGGCCTCGCCGAAGTCGTCGTACTCGCAATCGACCTTCCACCGGAACGAGAACGTCCCCCGGCCCACCACGCTCGTCTGGAGCCACGATTCCTCCTCATTCCCGATCGAACCGCTCCGCAGGCATTCCCTGTCGGGCCAATCATAGTCCCAATCGGCATTACCCCCCGTCATGAACGACAACCCCGCAGTACCGGCGTCACGGCGGTAGTAAAGGCTCTCTGCGCGCGTGAGCGTTGCCGCCGCGCACGCGCTTCTCACGCCATCCCGTACCGCGATGGCCCGGATTGTCGTCGTACAGTCGATTTGGAACGGGTCCGTGTACCGATATGCCTCCGTCAGATGAGGTGCCCACCCGTCGATCGAGCAGTAGATCACAGCATCCGTGTCCGCACACGCGATCGTGACCGTACACGTATCCTGGAACGAGGTGCCGTCAACCGGTGTAATCACCGGCGCGGCAACCACGCGCCACCGGGCCTCAAGCGTTATGTCGCCTGTGACGACGGTCTCGGCGGAGACCTGCTCCCCGTCCGCCGTCCACCAGCCCGTGAACACGGCACCCGCGCGGGCGGGTGACGGAGGGAGGACACCCAAAGCCACACCCGCCGGACATAGCCGCCACTTGACGACACCTTCTTCGTCCGACTTGAACACAACCGTGTACAGGTCATCGTAGTAGTTCAGGGCCAACGCATCGTCACACCCAAGGAACACATCAGGATCGAGTTGCCCTTCAAGGCGCCGTGGCAGCCACACCTCCCTCAATTCACCGCAGTCCACGAACGCCCTCTCTCCGACATCCGTCACGCTGTCCGGAATCGTCACCGTAGTCAGACGCGAATCACCAAACGCCTCCCGACCAATGGATTCCACCCCACGGGCGATTTCAAGGCCCTCAAGCTTCCAGCAACCGTAAAACGCCCTCTCTCCGATCGCCTTCACGTTCCCCGGAACGGTCACGCACGTCAAGCCACACCAGGAAAACGCCGAATCGCCGATGACCATCACGCCGACCGGGATTACTACGCCCGCCAACGACTCACAAACGGAAAACGCCCAGTCGCCGATGGCCGTCACACTGTCCGGAATCTCCACGCACTCCAACCTGAAGCAGTCTTCAAATGCGGCCTCTCCAATCGTGGTCACACCATCCGGAATCCGAGCTTCCACGACATTGACACCCTGCACGAGAACCGTGCCGTCTTTGTTCAACAGAAATCCGTCTTGCGCAGAGTAGAACCGGTTCGCCGGATCCACCGCAAATGACCGCAAGTTGTAGCAGGAGCCAAACGCCCGCGTTCCGATATTCGTCACGCTCTGCGGGATCAATATATTCTCTAGACCATCACAGCAGCAGAATGCATAAGCCCCGATGTCCAGAACCCCATCCGGAATCGTCACGCTTTCCAGCAGGGGGCAGCCGTCAAACGCCGAATCGCCGATCTCCGTGACGCTGGATGGAATCTCGACGTCCCCGTTGACACCCCGCACAAGCGTCCGCCCGTCCTTGCTCAGCAGGAGGCCGTTCCGGGAGGAATAGACCGCGTTCGCCGGATCGACCGTGAAACGATAGCAGAATCCAAACGCCGTCACGTCAATGTACATGACGTTCCTGGGAATCTCCACATTCGCCAAACCCTCGCACCCCCCGAACGCTTCCGCGCGAATGCTCACGACACTCTCCGGGATCTCGACGTCCGTCATGTCCGTACAGGATTCAAACGCATATTCGCCGATACCAGTAACGGGGTATCCCCCCAGCGAGGACGGGATCACGACACCGCCGGTCGGTCGCGGTGAAACGGCGGCTTCGGAGAGTTCCCCCGTCTCCCCCGTCCCGATCTCCGCCTGACCGTTGAGGACGCTGTACATATACGTGTAGTCGCCCACGATCGCCGTCCCGCGCCACTTGGCGTAGTACGTCACGTCGTTCGTGACGACGGTCGCCTCGGTGGCCTGTTCGCCATCCGTCGCCGTCCACCAGCCCTCGAACGCATACCCCGAGTGCGTGGGCGTGGACGGCAGGGAACCGATCTCCACCCCGTCCGGGCACGGCCGCTGCTCGACGACACCCTCTTCCGTCCGGAAGGTGACGCAGTACAGCGCGTCGTAGTAGTTCAGCGTCGCGTTGCCGCAATTCGCGAAGACAGTCGAACCAAGTTTCCCCTCCAGATGTTTCGGCAGCCACACGTTCCTGAGAGACCGGCAGTTTCCAAATGCGGAATCACCGATATCCGTCACGCTGTCCGGAATCATCAGGTCCGTCAGGTTGCTGCAATTGTAGAATGCCCGTTCTCCGATGGAGGTAACACTCGGCGGAATCGTCAGACTCGTCAAATTACACTCGTAGAACGCACGCGCGTCGATGGAGGTCACGCCCGGCGGAATCGTGACATCGCCGCTGACGCCCTGCAGCAGCCGGGTACCGTCCTTGGTCAGCAGCATGCCGTTCCAGGACGAGTAGACGGCGTTCGCCGGATCGACCGTGACGGCGACCCTTCCGCGAAAGACGCTGAACGCCTCCGTGTCGATATTGGTGACGCTGGCCGGGATGAGGACATGTTCCAGTTTCGGGAAGCTGCCGCTCCTCCCAAACGCACTGCGGGGAATACTTTGGACCCCCTCGGACAACACGACATTCGTAATCGACGAAGCCCCCCAGAAGACATACTCCAATCCCTTTTCCAGTACACAGGCGGGAACCGTGACGCTTCCCAATCCTTGGCAATAGGAAAATGCCTCGTACCCGATGTTCGTGACGCTGCCCGGGATCGTGATCTCCGTCAAAGTGCTACAATTTGAAAATGCACGCCGGTCAATCTGTCCCACGCCATCCGGAATCGCCACGCTCCTGAGACCAGAACAGCGGTAAAACGCACTCTCGCAGATACGCCTCACGCTGTTAGGGATCGTCACATGCGTTGGGCGGGTCTCGTCGTTAAAGGCATTGGCAAACGCACGGCGACCAATGGTCGTGATCCCCTCGGCCATCGAGACATTCTCGACGCTGGTCCCATAGAACACATTGTCCCACACATTGTTCCACATGGTCAAACCACCATTGTCCTCAAACATGCAGGCGGGCAGCGTCACGTTTTTCAGACGCCCACCATGGGCAAAGGCCCATGAGCCAATGGACTTGACGCTGTTTGGAATGAACACATCCGCCAGACGGCCTTCGCAAGCCGCAAACGCAGAGTCTCCAATGCAGGTTACGCCGTCTGGAATCACAATGCCCGTCAGATTGGTACATCCAAAGAACGCACAGGATCCAATGTTCGTCACGCCTCCCTGCATCACGGCATTTGTCAGACTCCCGCAAAGGGAGAACGCATAGGCTCCAATATCCCTGACACTCGCCGGGACCACCACGCGCGTCAAACCGGGGTATTCGAAAAACGCCATCTCCCCAATCGTTGTCACACTGGACGGAATCTCGACCTCGCCGTTGACACCCTGAATCAGGATTGTGCCGTCCTTGGTCAACAATACGCCGTTTCGGGACGAGTAGGCCTCATTCCCCGCTTCAACCGATATGGACATCAGGTGACTGCACACGGCAAATGCACATTCCCCAATGTTCGTCACACTGGCCGGAATCACCACGTCCGCAAGGCCGTCACACCCGTAGAAGGCATTCGCTCCAATGGCCTCGACCCCGGCGGGAATCGCCACGTCCGTCAGGCCACCACACCTGTAGAAGGCGTTCGGGCCAATGACCTCGACCCCGGCGGGAAGTGTCACCTGCGTCAAACCGTCGTAGCCTTCAAACGCCGATTCGGCAATGACCGTCACGCCGGACGGAATCGTCACTGCGCCGTTGACACCTTGTACGAGTGTCCTACCATCCCTGGTCAACAGAAGGTCGTTCTGGGACATGTAGTGCTCATTCGCCGGATCGACCGTAATCTTCGTCAATCTGTTACATCTCTTAAAAACTCCCACACCAATGACTTTAACGCTGTGCGGAATCACCACCTCCGTCAAGCCGTTACAATCTGAGAATGCCGAATCACCTATGTCCGTGACATGACTAGGAATCGTTACCCCCGTCAAACCACTACAACCAGAGAATGCCGAGCCTCCTATGGCCGTGACCCCATCGTGAATCGTCACCTCCGTCAAGCCAGTGCAACCCGCAAACGCATCGGTTCCAACGGATTTAAGACCCTCCGGGAGAACGAGCTTCGTGACACGTTCGCCGTTCAAGTAGAGTTCGTGCGCCTGGCGTAGGGGATTGGCATTGTAATCAAACTTAATCTGGCACCATGCCGTAAGGCTAGAAATGTGGACACGTTTCAGTCCACCACACCACTGAAAGGCATATTGACCAATGGCTGTCACGCTCTCCGGAATCGTCACCCCCTCCAGTTTGGAACAGTTACGGAACGCATACTCGCCAATGGCCGTCACCCCTTCAGGAATCGTCACGTCCTCCAGATAGAAACAGTCGGCGAACGCATATTCGCCAATGGTCACCACTCCTTCAGGGATCGTCACGCCCTCCAGATGTCCATCCAGCTTCGGACTGTAGGAACAGCCATAGAACGCATACGTGCCAATGCCCACGACCGGGAAACCGCCGAGCGAGGACGGCACCGTCACATGCCCCGTCGGCTTCGGTGAAACGGCCGTCGTCAAGGCATTGCTGGACCCGATCTCCGCCTGGCCGTTGAGGACGCTGTACGTATACGTGTAGTCGTCCACGGCCGCCGTCCCGCGCCACTTGGCGTAGTACGTCACGTCGTTCGTGACGACGGTCTCCCCGGTGACCTGTTCGCCGTCCACCGCCGTCCACCAGCCCTCGAACGCATACCCCGCGTGCGTGGGCGTGGGCGGCAAGGTACCGATGCTCGCCCCGGCTGGGCATTGCCGCTGCTCGACGACGCCCTCTTCCGTCTGGAAGGTGACCGTGTACGCCCTGTCGTAGTAGTGCAGCGTCATGTTTCCGCAATCCTCGAAGACGTTTGCGCTGAATTTCCCCTCCAGATGTCTCGGCAGCCATGCGTCCGTAAGACCGCGATAATACGCAAATGCCTTTGAAGCGATATTGGTCACGCTATCCGGAATCACCAAGCGCGTCAGACCACTGCACTCCATAAACGCCATCTCTCCAATCATCCTCACACAGGGCGGGAATTCAACCTCGCCGTTGACGCCCTGAATCAGGAGCGTACCGTCCTTGGTCAACAACATGCCGTTCCGGGATGAATAGAACTCGTTTCCCTCTTCGACCGAAATGGACGTCAGGCCACTACGCACAAATGCCCGAGGTTCAATGTTGACCACGCTGGACGGAATGACCACTTTCGTCAGACTGTCACACCCGCTGAAAGCAAACCAACCAATCTCCCTAATTCCATTGGGAATCGTCACCTGCGTCAAACTATCACGACCTGAGAACGCAAAATTGTTGATTCTCGTGACACTTGATGGAATCACAACCGTTCCATTGACGCCCTCTTTGAGCGTCTTGCCGTCCTTGGTCAACAGAAGGCCATTCTGGGACACATAGTTCTCATTTCCCGGTTCAACCGTAATCTTCGTCAAACTGCTGCAATCTGAAAACACACCCCCACCAATGGCCTTAACGCCATGTGGAATCTCCACCTCCGTCAAGCCACTGCAACCTCGGAAAGCCGAAGTACCAATTTCCACAACGCTGCCGGGAAGTGCCAACTCCATCAGGCCACTACAGTCCATGAATGCCACGCCCCCTATGTTCGTGACACTGTTGGGAAACATTACCTCCGTCAAACCGCTACAGCCGGCAAACGCATAGGACCCGATGGACGTAACGCCCTCCGGGATGACGAGTTTCGTGACATGTTCGCCATTCAGGTAGAGTTCGTGCGCCTGATACAGGGGATTGGCACGATCGCCAAACTTGATCTGGCACCATTTCGCAAGGTCGGAAATATGGACACTTTTCAGTCCTCCACACCACTGAAACGCAAATTGACCAATGGATGTCACACTCTCTGGAATCGTCACGCCCTCCAGTTTGGAGCAATGACCGAACGCATACTCGCCAATGGCCACCACACCTTCAGGAATCGTCACGTCCTCCAGCTTGTAACAGTAAGCAAACGCATCCTCACCAATGGCCGTCACACCTTCAGGGATTGTCACGCCCTCCAGAATGAAGCAGCTAGAGAACGCACGCTTGCCAATGCCCACGACCGGGAAACCGCCGAGCGAGGACGGCACCACCACATGCCCCGTCGGCTTCGGCGAAACGGCCGTCGTCCAGGCATTGCTGGACCCGATCTCCGCCTGGCCGTTGAGGACGCTGTACGTATACGTGTAGTCGTCCACGGCCGCCGTCCCGCGCCACTTGGCGTAGTACGTCACGTCGTTCGTGACGACGGTCTCCCCGGTGACCTGTTCGCCGTCCACCGCCGTCCACCAGCCCTCGAACGCATACCCCGCGTGCGTGGGCGTGGGCGGCAAGGTACCGATGCTCGCCCCGGCTGGGCATTGCCGCTGCTCGACGACGCCCTCTTCCGTCTGGAAGGTGACCGTGTACGCCCTGTCGTAGTAGTGCAGCGTCATGTTTCCGCAATCCTCGAAGACGTTTGCGCTGAATTTCCCCTCCAGATGTCTCGGCAGCCATGCGTCCGTAAGACCGCGATAATACGCAAATGCCTTTGAAGCGATATTGGTCACGCTATCCGGAATCACCAAGCGCGTCAGACCACTGCACTCCATAAACGCCATCTCTCCAATCATCCTCACACAGGGCGGGAATTCAACCTCGCCGTTGACGCCCTGAATCAGGAGCGTACCGTCCTTGGTCAACAACATGCCGTTCCGGGATGAATAGAACTCGTTTCCCTCTTCGACCGAAATGGACGTCAGGCCACTACGCACAAATGCTAGACGTCCAATGTTCACCACGCTACTCGGAATGACCACTTCCGTCAAACTGTCGCAGTCGCTGAAAGCAAGCGCATCAATCGTCCTAATTCCATTGGGAAGCGTAACCTGTGTCAAACCTCCACGACCTGCGAATGCATCATAGGCGATACTCGTGACACTTGATGGAATCACAACCGTTCCATTGACACCCTCCATAAGTGTCTTGCCGTCCTTGGTCAACAGTAGGCCCTTCTGGGACACATAGTTCTCATTCCCCGGATCAACCGTAATCTTCGTCAAACTGCTGCAATCTGAAAACACCCCCCCACCAATGGCCTTGACGCCATGTGGAATCTCCACCTCCGTCAGACCACTGCAACCTCGGAAAGCCCAAGTGCCAATTTTCACAACGCTGCTGGGAAGTGCCAACTCCATCAGGCCACTACAGCCCATGAATGACGAGTTCCCTATGTTCGTGACACTGTTGGGAAACGCAACCTCCGTCAAACCGCTACAGCCGGCAAACGCATCGTCCCCGATGGACGTAACACCCTCCGGGATGACGAGTTTTGTGACCCGTTCGCCGTTCAGATAGAGTTCGTGTGCCTGACGCAGGGGATTGGAAGAATAGACAAACGTGATCTGGCACCAGTTCACAAGGTTAGAGATGTGGACACCCTTCAGGTTTGAGCATCCGCTGAAAGCACCGTTGTCCACGACTGCCATGCTGGCCGGAATCGTCACATCCGTCAAGTTCGGACATCCGGAAAAGGCCCGCTTTCCAATCCTCGTGACGCCGTTCGGAATCGTCACACTCTCCAGTTTATAGGAGGCGCTATAGAAACCATAGAACGCATAATCGCCAATGCCCACGACCGGGAAGCCGCCAAGTGAGGACGGCACCGTCACATGCCCCGTCGGACTAGGCGAAATGGCCCTTGTCCAGGCATTGCTGGCCCCGATTGTCGCCTTGCCGTCGGTGACGCTGTACGTGTATGTATAGCCGTCGACGGTGGCCGTGTCGGCCCGAAGCCCCCAGGCGAACAACAGCGCCGCCGCCAGAAGGACGAACCGTCCTCCCCGTCCGTTCAGTTTCTTGCTCATCGCATTCTCCATGCTCATTCCGTCAATTTCTAAAAACCCTGATGCCATTTTGGCAGTAAGGAACTCCCGAAATCCCGTTCTGACAGGTCCTACAAAAAAAAATCAACGATTTTCCCACGGGCGCGGGGCATCCGACAGTCATTCCATCCCCCACCACCGCCTCTCCACTCCTCCGCACAGGCTGTCTCCTCCCCCAATCTCCGATCGGTTAACACAGCGCGCGCGGAGGGAGGCCGGGGGAAGAGGTCGGGCCGGTTCATTAGAGAGGAGAATGAGAATCCTGTGCGTAATAAAATCAGAACCTTGGCGGGAGAGGGAGGGATGGGGGGCTTGCTTCGACAATCAAGTTTTGCGGCAAGGTTTCCGAGGACAACACGCAGATGCAGAGGGGGACATTTGCAAGACCCGGCCGCGCGGAAGCGCGGCCCTCCCGCAGGTGGGTGCGATACGTTCGGACGTCCCGCGCCGAGGGCGACGCGGGTCCTTCGCGTGCCGGGCCGTGTGTTCCCTGTTCCGACGTCCCGCGCCGAGGGCCGTGCGGGTACAGCGCGGGCCGAGACAGGAAGGGATGTCGTGGGACGGGAGGGGGACTACAGGCCCTTCCGCGCCCGGAGTTCCGCCACGAGGTCGGGTGCCGCCACGACGCGCAGCCCCAGGACACGGGCAACCGTGTCCCGAGGGACATAGAAACGTTCCACCTCGCCCCATGCCCTGAACCAGTGGCACAACGGGATCACGCCGACGAGATCCCCGCCCTCCTCCCAAGCGAGCGGATCGACCGCAGGATCGGGGTACGGCAGGCGCGCCATCAGCTTCATCCACCTCTCTCCCGCCATGACACGTTTCGGGAAAAGATCCAGCACCCACGTGTCGGCATTTCCCAGGCAGTCGTAGATGCCCCAGCGGTTGGGCCGCCGCAGCCCGACGCGCACCGTCGGCAACTTATGCCCCTGCGTAGACCACTTCCCCTGGGTCAGGCCGCACCTCCTCAGCAGCTCCTCCTTCCCGTCGGGCCCCACGGCGATCTCGGAATGCCGCGCGCCGCCGGTCTGCGGGGACTTCGGGCTG
>ERZ1026780.1631-NODE-1631-length-14452-cov-9.789262_pt1 | contig 14452 bp, 13 predicted proteins | sample MGYA00380126_ERZ1026780 | MGnify/ENA primary metagenome ERZ1026780 (study PRJEB33269, sample SAMEA4719762) | human gut metagenome | biome: human-associated habitat; feature: organic feature; material: feces | place: Cameroon | collected 2013-10 ... | reverse complement strand
GCTCAAACTGTAAACCATGTGATTGCACAATCTGTAAACTATGTGACTCTTGACAAGACTGCCCCCCTGTATCAGGTTGTGGAAAGTTTTCGCCCGGCAATGGCAAGCGCATACAAATTCGCGCAGGCGAACATGGCGTACAGTCGGTTCTCGTTTTTCTTCAGACCACGATACACGGTTTTCCTGTAGCCGAACTGACACTTGATGATCCGCTCCACCTTACATCGCACTGACGATTTGCGGTTTTCAATATAACGCTCCCAGTCAATCGCGTTGTCACTGACCCTGGGAAGACTGCTGGGGCGGCGGTTAATGCGGAAATCAATTTTTGAAAAATGCTCGTTGCTTGCGATTTCGGGGCGCTTCTGCACTCCAAGATATCCCGAATCCCCATAGACTACCCCGTCATCTTCCCGGAGTAAGTTCGCTGTCTGGGTGATGTCATGCTCGTTTGCCGCTGTGACGGTCATCGTGTGAACCAGACCGCTGCCTGCGTCTACTCCGATGTGGCATTTCATTCCGAATTTCCACTCGTTTCCCTTTTTCGTCTGGTGCATTTCGGGGTCACGGGCTTTGGCTGCATTTTTCGTGGAGCTGGGGGCGTTAATGATGGTTGCATCCACAATGGTGGCGCCCTTCATCATGTGCCCGGTTTGCACCATCACACGGTTGATTGCGTCAAAAAACAGCTTGTTCAGACCATGTGCTTCCAGAAGATGGCGGAAATTGCACAGTGTTGTTTCATCCGGAACCGCTTCTGTCATGAAATCAATGCCCGTGAATTTTCGCGTGGCATAGCTGTCGTAGATGGCGTCCTCGGTAGCCGGGTCGGACAGGTTGAACCAAATCTGAAGCAGATACATCCGCAGCATTTTCTCAATGCCCATGGGCGGACGCCAGCGCTTTCCCTTGGGGTAGTAGGGCTTGATTACATCTACCCATTCATCCCAGGGAATGATCTCGTCCATGATTTCCAAGAATTCCTCCCGCTTGGTTTTCTTCTTGCGGTAGCTGTATTCGATGTCTGTAAATGTTTCCTGCTTCATTGTCTTACACCGCCGTTACTTTGATGGTGTTATTTTACCACATCTCGAACCTCTGTGGTAGCGAGGATTAAATCAGAGGTTCCCTGGTAATGGCGTCATCCCGTTTTTCAGCGCCGAGATATCCGCTGTCTCCGTAAACGGTATTTTCCTCCCCGGTTAACAGCTTTGGCACCATTGTGACATCATGTGTATTAGCACCGGTCACTTCAACGCTGTGAACCAGGCCGCTGTCCTGATCTACGCCGATATGAGCCTTATATCCGAAATGCCATGTATTGCCTTTCTTCACTTGATGCGCATCAGGATCCCGTTCCTTCTTCTTGTTGTTGGTGGAAGAAGGGGCCTTTATGATCGTGGAATCCACAATCGTTCCCTTCTTGAGGATGAGGCCCTTTTCCGTAAGGCTTTGTACCACCTCAGCAAATAGCTTCTGCTGAATGCCGTTCTCCTCAAGGATATGCCGAAACCGTCCCAGCGTATCTCCGTCCGGCACTTGATTGCTGGAATCAACACCGCAAAACTCTGAAAATGCGCGACTGTCTATGACCTCCGCCACAGTTCCCATGTCTGAGAGGTCATACAAATTTTGAAGCACATAGATTCGCAGCATCAGTTCCAAATCGTAGGGCTTGTTCCCGCGCTCTCCTTTGTAGTAGCACGGCCTGATTTCCTCGACCCATTTCCCCCACGGAACGATGCGATCTATCTGCGCAAGGAATTCTTTTTTCTTCGTCCGCACATTCACCAGCTCATCGCTGAATGTGGACAGTGTTATCCGTTTATTCATAGGCATATTGTACCATTTTTGGGGTTATATTGCACGCCTTTGTTCTGTGCGGTATTGCCGTAATATTGACCGCTGCAGCTTTGGATGGGAGAACGGAAACGAAAAAACTGACTTTTCCATAACATTTACTTATTTAATTGTTGATTAGATAAGTAATTCTGATTTTTGTTGAATTATGCGCTGAGAATTTATATCTTAAGAACAAGAAGGGTAGAGAAAGCTGGGATAGCTATTTGAAAGGGGGGAATATGGACTGAGGATCCGATTCATTCATTCCATGACCGGCTCCACACCGGCTGAGCTTTCTTATGAGAAGGAGCTTCTGAGTCAGTATGCCAGCCCCGATACAGAGATTGAGGTGCAGGAGATAGAAAAGGGAGCAGCATCCATAGAATCGTATTTTGACATCAGTTTAGGTGCGATCGACCTCTTCCGTTTGATTCGGCAAGCGCATACGGATGGGATCGATGGTATTGTGATCACATGCTTTGGAAATGCGAATTTGGATGCCGCGCGAGAAATCTCCAGTATACCGGTGATCGGATCAGGTCTGGCATCGGTCAGCCTGGCCGCTACGATCTGCAGAAGATTCAGCATTATTGGAACTTTACCGGCGGTGCGAGATCGGTTTGAAAATGAGGTCTGGAAGGCAGGCCTTTTAAGCAAGCTCGCATCAGTGCGTACGATCAACATGAGTGTATTGGAGCTTGATAACAGATCTGGCTCTATGAAGAAGGCAATGATTGAAGAGGCGCGGCGAGCCATTCAGGAGGACGGGGCAGAGGTTATCGTACCTGGCTGCTTCGGAATGATCGGCATTGCCAAAGAGATCCAGGAGGTTGTCCAGGTTCCGGTCATTGAGCCTGCGGGTGCAGCGATGTGCCTTATCGAGACTCTGGTAAAACTGAATATTGGGCAGAGCAAACTAGCGTATCCGTTTCCACCGCCCAAAGAGCGGTCATATGGGTTTTAATATCTGTATCTCAGTTCCTGATTCTACTACATGAGGTATTTGGTGTGGACAAAAAATGAGTATTGAGTGGGAGGTTGACACAATGGCACTGCACATCGGTCTTGATGAGGTATCAAAAGATAATCTAATGCAGCACCTGGAGTGGTTTTCCAAAGTGCGCCGGGACACCGGCGGACCGGGAGAAAATGCGGCTACGGATTATATTTCCGATAAGCTTGCTTCTTACGGTGTTGAATGTATTGTCCACGAGTATGAAAGCTATCTAAGCTATCCGATCCACGCAAAACTGGAGGTTTTGGAGCCTGAGTATATGTGTTTCCAGGCCTTGACCCATTCCTTCGGTAAATCTACGGGTCCCCATGGTGTTACTGCCCAGCTAAAATATCTGACAGATCAGACGGTGCGGTATGGAACTGGACGTGCGGTGATGATTGATGGACTTCAAGATCCGATTCCAACCGTTGATGCCTATGAAGCCGGAGTCAGTGCTCTGATTTTTGTCAATGCCGACTGGTACATACACAATATGATTGCTACTCCTGTTTGGGGAACACCTTCTTATAGCCAGTTGGGACAGATCCCTGATATACCCTGTATCTCAATCAACCACGAGAGTGGGGAAAAATTGAAGGATCTATTAAAAGAAGGTCCGGTCACCGTTCGTGTTACCGCAGAGGTAAAGACTGGCTGGGTTCACTGTAAATTGCCGGAGGCGATTATCCGGGGGACAGAAGAGCCGGAAAAATTTGTATTGGCTGCCGGACATATGTGTGCCTGGGAGGTAGGTATTACTGATAATGCGACCGGAGATGCATGCCTTTTGGAGATGGCACGGCTGCTTAATCTACATCGAGCTGAGTTGAAAAGATCTGTACGGATTGCTTGGTGGCCTGGTCATTCTCATGGCCGTTATGCCGGCTCCTGTTGGTATTCCGACCATTACTGGGAGGAATTATCGGATAACTGCCTTACGTACTATAATATCGATTCTCCGGGTGCCAAAAACGCGACCCAGTACAGGGTAAAACACACATCAGCAGAGTGTGAGCGCTTTGGACAAGATATGATAACGAAAGTCACCGGACAGGTGAACTCCCCCAAGCACCGCCCCTCTAAATGTGCTGATCAGTCTTTTTTGATGATCGGTGTTCCGTCCTGCTCTTGCTACTCTTTCATTCCCGATAACCATCCTGATCGAAAAATGTGGACAGGCGGTTCTGCCGGAGGTTGGTGGTGGCATACAGAATTTGACACCCTGGACAAAGCTGACGTGGATATCCTTGCCAAGGATACGGAGCTGAGCTGTGCGATTGCTACGGAGCTGACGAATTGTGATATTTTGCCTTTCCACTATGGGGATGTCGCGCGAGAGGCTGAGACGATAATCGGCAAGATTGCGGAAACGGCTGGCGCATATGTGGATTTCAGCTCCCTTTTAAAAAAGGTCAGTGATTTTCGTGCTGCTGCAGATAAGCTGGAGAAAGCGCAGACGGGGGGAAGCGATCCCCATCTCATCAATGAGCTTATCATGGAGACAGGCCGGCTTATCGTACCTGTGATTTACAATTCCAGTGGTCGTTTTGTCCACGACCAGGCTGAAGTCTCTCCGCTTCGCCGCTTTACCTCTTCCATGCTCTATCCCGTACTCAGTGCTGCTGCTGGCCTGCCAGAGCTGGCAGGCCAGAATGAATTCGGCTTTCTCAAAGCAGAAGTGATTCGGGAGATTAACCGTGCAGGAGATGCTTTTACTCGGGCAACGAAACTTATCAATAGAGCCCTGCGGTGAAGCGGAGTTTTGAGGTGTATAACAAATCCGGTTCTAAGACAGGAGAAAGAGAATGTACAAGTATATCATACGAAGAGTTCTATTAATGATACCAGTACTGCTTGGCGTTACGTTTGCAGTGTTTTGCATCATGGAATTGACTCCGGGCGACCCTGCGGTGATCATTCTGCAGGATGCAGCAACAGAGGAGAGCGTTGCTGCGCTCCATGAGGAATTGGGGCTGGATGATCCGCTGCTGGTGCGTTACTTCAATTATATGAAGGATATCATCTTGCATGGAGACTTTGGAGCTTCATATAAGAACCAGCAGCCGGTATATGACCAGATCGCTGAGAAACTGCCCAATACAATCATTTTGGCTGCTACAGGTATGCTGATCGCCGTTTTGATTGGAATCCCTTGCGGGATCATGGCGGCAAAACACCAGAATACTTTTGTGGACGGGTTCAGTACCGTGTTGGCCTTGATCGGCCAATCCGCTCCGGCTTTTTGGATGGGGTTGATGCTGGTCATCCTGTTCTCGTTGAACCTGCGTTGGCTGCCGTCTTCCGGAATGAATACAGACAGCATCGGGGGACTCCTGAAGACGCTGATTCTGCCTGCTATGACGATCGGCATCGGCAGTGCGGCGAGCACCGCCCGAATGACAAGATCCTCTATGCTGGAGGTCATCCGGCAGGACTATATCAGTACAGCACGGTCTAAAGGTATTACGGAAGGCGAAATCACGAGAAGACATATGCTGGGTAACGCCATGATCCCAATTATCACTTCCGTAGGTCTGCAGTTTGGCGCTCTGCTTGGTGGCTCCGTGATGACAGAAAGCATTTTTTCCTGGCCTGGACTAGGACGCTTCGTTGTGGAATCCATCAAGACGAAAGATACTCCCTGCGTGCTGGGTTCTGTGATCGTGCTGGCAACGATGTTCTCAATCGTGAACTTGTTGGTGGACTTGCTGTATGCTTTCGTGGATCCTCGGATCAAATCGCAGTATAAGGCTGCATCAAAACCCCGTGCAACGAAAGTTGAGGGCTGACTATGATGATGAAAAACAGAAAGAGATTGGAAGGGCTAGAAAAGGTGGCTGGAGCAGAGAGCCGAACTCTGGCACAGGAAACAGTCAGACGGTTCAAGAAGAACAAATATGCAGTGATTTCGCTGCTCTTTGTGTTGCTGTTGCTGCTGGTATCTCTGGGTACTTTTGCAGTGGACATTGTAACAGACGGGCAGTTCTACGCAGACAACGTGGTGAAGCAGGATCTGATGCTGAAACTGGAAACGCCCAGCGCAAAGCATATTTTTGGCTGTGATGAATTTGGCAGAGACATGTTTTGGCGTATTGTCTGGGGAACACGGTGTTCTTTGCTGATCGGATTATTTGCCGTGTGTATCTCCCTTTTGATTGGCGGACTTCTTGGCGCTGTTGCGGGATATTTTGGCGGAATGATCGATAATGTCATCATGCGAGTGATGGATGTATTACTCGGTATCCCTTATATGCTGCTGGCAATCGCAATTGTAGCTGCTTTAGGGACCAACATTCCAAATCTCCTCATATCCATCGCGATCCCCAGTATTCCTGGCTTTGCGCGGATTACCCGAGCCTCTGTCATTTCGGTGAAGGATCGGGAGTTTATCGAAGCCGCGCGGGCTACCGGCGCGGGCCACATGCGGATCCTCTTTAAATATGTGCTTACGAACGCTGCGGCACCTGTTATCGTTCATGCGACACTCTGCGTGGCGAATGCGATCCTCTCCATTGCGTCTTTGTCCTACCTGAGCCTCGGCGTTCAGCCGCCGACTCCGGAATGGGGGGCGATGCTTTCCTCTGCGAAGACCTATATGAGAGACGCATGGCATATCACAGTGATCCCTGGGCTTGCGATCATGCTGACGGTTTTGGCGCTGAATATCTTTGGCGATGGCCTGAGAGATGCGCTGGACCCCAAGCTGAAGAACTGATGTGGAGAAGGAGAATAAGGTGAATATCATGAATGAACTACTGAATGTAAAAGACCTGGTCATCCACTATGAGACGGATGACGGTGTTGCAGAGGCAGTTCGTGGGATCGATCTAAAGATAGGTGAAGGCATGGCGGTCGGCTTGGTCGGCGAGACTGGTGCCGGAAAGACGACGCTTGCCAAGGGTATTATCGGCCTCATCCCTGATCCTCCCGGAAAGATTAAACAAGGTGAGATCATTTTTGAAGGACAGGATCTGATCAAAGCTACCGAGGCGGAAATACGAAAGATCCGCGGACAGCATATTTCTATGATCTTCCAGGACCCTATGACCAGCCTGAATCCGGTCATGACGGTTGGCGATCAGATTGCGGAAGTTGTAAAAAGTCACAACGATTTTACTAAGGAACAAGTCAAACAGCGTGTCGATGAGATGTTCCAGTTGGTAGGCATCCCTCCGGAACGGAGCGCTGAGTATCCTCATCAGTTTTCAGGCGGTATGCGGCAGAGAGTGGTCATTGCCATGGCGCTGGCTTGCAATCCCAAGCTGCTGATCGCTGATGAGCCTACGACGGCACTGGATGTCACGATCCAGGCCCAAGTGCTGGAAATGATCAAGAACTTGAAGGAAAAGTTCAATACAGCACTTCTGCTCATCACGCATGACCTTGGGATTGTCGCTCATAACTGTGACTATGTTGCGATCATTTATGCCGGTCAGGTGGTGGAGTACGGCACGATCCAGGACATCTTCAGGGACTTCAGGCATCCGTACACCGAAGGCCTTTTCGGCTCCATCCCCAGCTTGACGGTGGATGTGGACCGCCTCAATCCTATCGAGGGCCTGATGCCGGATCCTATGAGCCTCCCCAGCGGCTGTGTATTTCATGAGAGATGCAAGTATGCAACTGAGTATTGTGCACAGCATGCTCCTGATGTCACTTGCGTTGGAGGAGAGCACACAGTACGATGCTTTATTGAACAGCATCTTGTGAACAGGGAGGGGTGATCAGATGAGCGAGAGAAAAGAACTGCTCCAGGTCAGACATCTGAAAAAGTATTTCTCCACTTATAAAGGCAGCCTCCATGCGGTAGACGATGTGACCTTTACATTGCAAGAAGGCAAAACCCTGGGCGTCGTTGGAGAATCTGGCTGCGGTAAGTCCACATTGGGGAGAACGATCCTGCGCCTGTTAGAGCCTACGTCTGGTGAGGTCATATTTGATGGGCAGGATGTGCGCAACTGCAGTACGAAAGAAATGAAGAAGCTGCGCACGCAGATGCAGATGATTTTCCAGGATCCCTATGCCTCTCTGAACCCAAGAATGACCATCAGTGAAGCGATTGCAGAGCCGCTTCTGATCCAAGGTGTGTATAAACAAAAGGAGAAGGCAGAGATCGACAAAAGAGTTCGTGAGATTATGGACTTGGTGGGGCTTGCCCAGCGTTTGGTCAACTCTTACCCCCATGAGCTGGATGGAGGCCGTCGGCAGAGAGTCGGTATTGCCCGGGCTTTGGTCCTTAATCCTAAGTTCATTGTAGGTGATGAACCCGTATCTGCTCTGGACGTATCGATCCGCGCACAGATTTTGAATTTGATGCAGGATCTCCAGGATGAGATGGGACTTACCTACCTTTTTATCACCCACGATATGTCTGTTGTACGACATTTTTCGGATGAGATCATGGTCATGTACTTGGGACAGGTAGTTGAGAAGGCGCCGGCGAAGCAGCTGTTCAAGAAACCGCTGCATCCGTATACGCAGGCGCTGCTGTCGGCGATCCCTGTACCGGACCCCGATTATAATGTGGAGCGTATTTTGTTGAACGGCGAGCTGACATCTCCCATTGACCCTGCTCCGGGCTGCCGCTTTGCCAAGCGGTGTAAATACGCTCGCCCGGAGTGTTTTGGCAAAGATATATCCTTGCAGGAGGTAGAGCCTGAACATTTTGTAGCCTGCAATTTGGTTCAGGCCGCATCAAAAGAGAATGTAGGCCAATAGGGTTTACAGTTATAAAAAGAAAACAAAAGAGAAAACAAGGAGGATACTATGAAAAAGATTACTGTATTGTTCTTGGCGCTGCTGCTTATTGTGACTTGTGTCGGATGCGGCAATTCAAACAGCTCCGGCGGAAGTGAAGCATCCGGTAATGAGGTGAAATACAAGGATACCATTACCTTTGCTCAGCCTGCAGACGCTCCTTCCCTTGACCCCCAGGTCGCCAAGCAGCTTCGTGCTTCCACGGTCCTGACAAACATGTTCGAGACCCTCGTTACGATGGATGAGAATTATGAGATCATCCCCTGCCTGGCTGAGAGCTGGGAGTGGATCACCGACACCCGTATTGAGTTTACTCTGCGCAAGGATGTCAAGTTCCACAACGGAGAGACGATGACTGCAGAGGATGTGCGCTACTCTCTGCAGAGAGCGGTGGATTCCTCTTATGTCGGTTATTACTTCTCCTTCGTGGATTCTGTGGAAATCGTCAGTGATGATGTAGTAGCTGTGAATCTTAAGAATCCTTACGGCGCTACAATGAATACGTTCGCTGCTCTTACGGCATCTATTGTCTGCAAGTCCGTTGCTTCTGCTGATGAAGAGGGCTTCACCAACCATCCTGTCGGTACCGGCCCCTATAAGTTCGTGGAGTGGAAGCAGAGCGAATCCATCAAGCTGGAGGCTTTTGATGATTACTGGGGCGGAAAGTCTCCCACTAAGTACATCGTGATGAAGGTCGTGCCTGAGAGCACCCAAAGAGCGATCCAGCTGGAAACTGGCGAGATCGATCTGGCCTATGAGTTTGCTCCCTCTGAGATTTCCAAGCTGGAAGCGAACGATGACCTGACGTATTATACCTGCGCATCCACGAAGGCCGTCACTTTTGATGTGAATATGCGTAAGGAGGCCGGTGATCCCATTGCTGACCAGCGTGTTCGCCAGGCGCTGATCTATGCTATCGATAAGCAGATGATCGTGGATAAGCTGCTCTATGGCTACGGAGCCCCCGCGGCAAACCTCTGTACTCCTGTGGTGTTCGGTTTCGATGATTCTATTGTTGCTAACAAGTATGATCCTGCGAAGGCGAAGGAGCTGCTGGCTGAGGCTGGATACGCTGATGGATTTGAGATGACGATCTGGACTTATACGGAACAGATTTATCAGGAAGTCGCTACCGTTGTTCAGAGCATGCTCAATGAGGTTGGCATCACTGCTTCAATCGAGACGATGGAGTACAGTACGATGGCAGCAAGAATGGCTGGCGGTGAGGATTACGACATCTGTCTGGATTACTTCAACTCTACCACTGGTGACTGCGGTCATACCCTCTATGGTCAGTTCAATTCCACTTCCGGAGACAACTCCAACTGGTGCCGTTTGAATGACCCTGAGGTGGATAGGCTCATTGCCATCGTTCGCGAGAATAATGATGGCGCTGTCCGTCAGGAGGCCGCTTCTCAGTTGTGGAAGATGTTTGATGTGATCGTTCCCCAGTTTGGCGTGTACTATGAGAATGTCCTGGTTGGCGCCAGCAAAAATGTTCAGAACTTCCGTGTGACCCGGGATGGTTATCACATGCTGCGCGATGTGGTGGTAATCGACGACTGAGAAAACTGCGGAGTTCCGGTTTTCAATCAATGAACAAAGGGACTCCGGCTGAGATGTTTGTCAGCCGGAGTCCTTTTATCAAATCAAAGCTTATATTATGTATTTTGTAGCCATCACAGCAGCTTCCCGAATATTGGAAATAAATTCCGGAGAGAAGCGCCCTTTCTTATACACTAATGCCAAGTCGCAGCAAATCGATTCGCTGTTTGCAATGGGAAAATAGTCTATTGCCCGATTGCGCATATATGGCAGGTAACTGGAAAAAAGAAAAGCTACGCCAAGCCCTTGTGAGCAAAAAGCGATATTCAGCTCTGTTCGCGGATGGACCTCTGATCGGGTGGGCCTCCATCCTTGCATCTCAAACACAGTTTCTGAAAAAGATCTGGTAGCAGAGCCGGGCTCGTTGAAAAAGAAGGTATCATTTTTGAACAAATGAAGGTCGATAGGCGGTTTTGGCGATACACCAGCATATTTGCGGGTGACGGGATGCTTTTTAGGCACAGCCAATAACATTTTATCGGACGAAATGACCTGAGTGGCGAATTCGGGATTCCCTAAAAGAAGCGGAGAATGGTTGGCGATGAGAAAATCGATCTTATCTGTCTGCAGCAGATGGACCAGATCGTCACAAATACCATCTTTGATCGTAAGCTGTAGATTTGGGAATTTTGAGTGCACAGCTGTGCGGAGCGGCGGCTCCAAATGGGGGACCCGTAAGGTCTGCAGCGCGATCGTGATGCTGGCGGAGTGGGTTGAGAGAATCGTGCTTAGTTCCATGTCGAACTCTGATTTGATCAGCATGATCTGCTTCGCTTTTCTGACATAGAGCTCGCCAGCAGGAGTCAGCTTAATGGGCTTTTCCTGACGATCAAACAGTGCGGTTCCAAGTTGGGTCTCAACATTATTCAAATACATACTCAAAGCGGGTTGGGTGACGAAGAGTTCTTTGGCAGCATTGGTGATGCTGCGGTGTTTTGCTATCGTCAATATAACTGATAGCTCTTTTAGTTGCATAATGCCTCCTATAAATTATACTGACCTTGGCAAACGATGACGAAAAGTACGATTTCTTGTATTATATATTAACCTTATGAAAAAGTAAAGGTAAACTTTGATGACCCCAAAAGCGGAGAAGTGAGGAACGTGGATAGATGGATGCAGCATTTAGACTTTTGATTACATTAGCAGCTGCTACGATGACCGGTATATTTCTCAAAAAGCTGAAATTACCAGCGGGGATGCTGGTCGGAGCGATTTTAGGCAGCGTACTGTTAGGGATGACAGAACTGGCTTATATGCCTTATATGGGGAAATTTGTAGCGCAGTTGATCACTGGGGCCTTTGTTGGCTGCGGTATGAGTCGGGACAGACTTCGTATGCTTCCTAAAATCACAGGACCTTTTGCTTTGATACTGGTGGAATTGGTCACGGCAAATGCGCTGTCTGGGCTTTTGATATGGAAGATGACAAATCTTGATTTTCTAACAGCGATGCTCAGCACAATGCCGGGCGGGATGACGGATACGCCGCTGATTGCAGCAGAAATGGGCGCTGATGTTGGATACGTTGCTGTGCTGCAGTTTATCCGCTTGATCATTTCCGTTGCAATCATACCATCGGTGATCATACGGTTGGATCCTTGCCCACAGAAAGAAGGGCATAGTGCTGAAAATGTCATGCAAAAAGGATCAAAAGAAGAGGAAAGCAAGACATCCCAGAGTTTTTTGCTGCTTTTTCTCTTTGCTGTTTGTCTGTTTGGCGCATGCATAGGTAAACAAAGTGGGATCCCCGCAGGGACTTTGATTGGCTCCATGTGTGGAGCAATAATTGCAAAGGTAGCTTTTCCCAAAATTGTTATGCCAGCATGGATCAAGCGATTTGCGCAGATATTAGCCGGAGCTTATATAGGCTGTACTGTACAGCGTGATCAGATTGCAGCACTGGGAAGATCATTTATTCTGCCTGGATTGATTATTATTACAGTATATCTGCTGTGCAGTATCTGTACCGGGCTGTTGATCCACCGCGTTTTCCATCGAGAGCGTCGTGAATCTATGCTCCTCGCTACTCCGGGGGGTGCCAGTGATATGGCTCTCACGGCTGCAGAGATGGGGGTATTCAGTACGGATCTGGTTTTTACGCAGATCCTGCGGATGGTAATCGTGATATCTGTTTTTCCGCAATTGATCCAGCTGGCTGCAAAGTTGATGGGGGTCGGTTAGAAGAATGAAGAATGATCTTTTTGATTTAGCAGGATTTATCTGCGCACTTCAATGGGAAGAACTTCCGCAGACAGTGCGTACTGCTGCGGTCTTCAGAGTGCTGGATAGTGTCAGTGCAGCAGCAGGAGCGGTAAATGACTGGCAAGCGAAGAAGGTAACTGAGCGGTACTTACGGGCGAACGGTGGCAGTGAAATAGCGGATATCTGGGGAACAGGCCGACGAGGTCCCTTATCCGCAACGATATTTCTCAACGCGATGCGTGGACATGTCTTAGAGATGGATGATGTCCATACCAGATCAAAAACGCATATCGGAACCGTTGTGGTCCCTGCTGCATGGGGCATGGCACAGTACGTGGGCGCTTCGGGAAAAGAATTCCTTACAGCTGTTGTAGCAGGCTATGAGACCATGGCATGGATCGGAATGGCTCTAGGCGTTACAAGCCATCGTCAAAAGGGTTGGCATGTAACAGGGACAGCAGGGACTTTCGGGGCAGCGGCGGCATGTTCTAAGCTGCTTAAGTTAGATGCAGACCAAACACTCAGCGCCTTAGGAATGGCTGGGACGCAGTCTTGTGGTTTGTGGGCTTTTTTAGAAGATAGGGCTACATCAAAAGTACTGCATCCTGCTCGGGCAGCTGTCAGCGGAGCGGAAGCGGCCCTGCTGGCAGAGGCCGGGATGACGGGGCCAGCCCATATCTTAGAGGCTCGAGACGGCGGCATGTTGGCAGCTATGACCGACGCACAGGATATCCAGGCGGTATCTAGGGAATTAGGGTCAAGATATGAGATTTTGTACATGGATCGAAAACCATATCCATGTTGTCGCAGTACGCATTGCGCTATTGATGCCGCGCTGAGTTTACGCAATCACTATAAGCTTCAGGGAGAAGATATACTTTCAGGCAAAGTGGAGACTTACCAAGTAGGGTACCAGCAATGCGGCTGCAGCAAAGGGAGCATTTGCCCGAAAACTGTTACAGAAGCAAAATTCAGCACGCCTTATTTGGTGGCCTGTGCCCTTCGATTTGGTAGAGTTGGGATCCAGGAGGTTTCGCAGCAAGGACTGCTGGATCCGGAAACGATGGATCTGTGTGACAAGATCAAGGTCTATCCAGATGAGTTTTTTCCCAGTCGATATCCTGATCACTGGGGCTGTCGGCTAACGCTGCAGCTGAAAAATGGTCAGACCGTAAACCGGGAGATCCAGGATGCTGTCGGGAGCGTGGAAGCTCCTTTGAATGAAATGCAGTTGATGGAGAAAGCGAGAAGCCTTTTATATGCAGCATACCCGGATACTGTGAAAAACCATTTGAGATCTCTGATAGAGCTTTCCGATGCGTCAGGGATGCCGGAAATATAGTTGACCGTAGAGAAAAAGTTGCAGATCTTTTATCTCATATTGCAGAACAGGGAGGAAAATACGATGAACCTTGTGAAAACAGCCATGGCCGGGACGATGGAGTCCAGCGACATTCTGGTGACCATCGAACCCCGGAAGAGCGGGGCGGCATCACGCTGGACCTGCAGAGCTCCGTCATGCAGCAGTATGGCCGCCAGATCGAAAAGGTGATCCGGGAGACCCTGGCGGAGCTGGGAGTGGAGAACGCTGCGGTGAACGCCGCGGACCGGGGCGCTCTGGACTGCACCGTCCGCGCCCGGGTCAGCGCCGCCGTCTATCGTGCCGCAGAGAGCGAAGCCTACACATGGGAGGTGCGTCGAGATGACTAAGCGATACCGCAAGGACCGGCTGCGCCGCAGCATGATGTTCGTCCCCGGCAACAACCCCGGCATGATCACCGACGCCCGCATCTACGGCGCGGACAGCATCATGTTCGACCTGGAGGACAGCGTGGCCTACACCGAGAAGGATACCGCCCGCTTCCTGGTACACAACGCACTGCGCACGCTGGATTTCGGCAAAAAAGAGGTCGTGGTCCGCATCAACGACCTATCAAGCGGTCTGGGCATTCAGGATCTGGAGGCCATTATCCCCGCCGGTGTCCATGTGGTGCGCCTGCCCAAGACCGACAGCGCCCAGGACGTCATCGACTGCGAGCGGGAGATC
>ERZ1026780.1627-NODE-1627-length-14464-cov-6.281560_pt1 | contig 14464 bp, 8 predicted proteins | sample MGYA00380126_ERZ1026780 | MGnify/ENA primary metagenome ERZ1026780 (study PRJEB33269, sample SAMEA4719762) | human gut metagenome | biome: human-associated habitat; feature: organic feature; material: feces | place: Cameroon | collected 2013-10 ... | reverse complement strand
TCTCGTCCCGTTCTCTGGAACGCTGGATGTAGCCTGCCTGTTCCAGTTCCCGGATGGGCCTGCCGTATCGCATACCGTACTTTCCAATCTTCCAGCAGATGCAGATAATCCGTCAGCACACGGAAGCAAAACATTTCATCCTCCCGAAACTGCCGGATGTGAGGTCGCTTGGGCTTGTGGGGAACTACCACAGCCTGTCCCGGCTGTGTAGATATACCGAAGTCCGCAGTCAGTCTTTGTGCCGCTTCATAGCTGCTGAGATCAAACATCTGTGCCGCAAAGTCGATCACATCACCTTTGGCTCCGCAGCCGAAGCAAAAGAAATATTCCTCATTCAACTTCAAGCTTGGATGCCTGTCATTGTGGAATGGGCAGCAAGCCATGCCGTTGCGGCTGACTTTCAGCCCGTAGTGTTCGGCGGCTTGTCTTACAGGAACTGCTGCTTTCACAGTTTCAAAAATATTCAAATAGCAATAATCCTCCTGCTTGCTCTTGGTTAAGCCGTTCTACCCATTCCGTTTCCTGACAGGCAACCCTGCTCGGCGCTGTGTCGTCTCCTTTGTGGAGCGCTCGTTCCTTTTACAGAAGTCATGGCGGTTTATCTCGGTCTGGACGGTCATTCGATTTTCAAGGCGTCTTTTCGATCGATCGTGAGCCAAGTTTACTGCAAAAAATAAGCGACCTTCGTTTATGCACGAAAGCCGCAAATGTCGGAAGTATAGACTTGAAAAATTGCAAATTTGCACAGGGTGGTTTATAATGATAGTAGGTTGGGAGGCGTTGCACATGAAGAAGAACTATGACGATGAGCAGGAAAATACCACTGCGTACCGTGTCCGCCTATTACGCCAGGACAGGGGATGGAGCCAAAAAGAACTGGCAGACAAAATATTTGTTGCTCACTCTCAGATCAGCCGTTTGGAGAGTGGAGAAACCACAAATTTTGGCAGCGCTTTGTTAGTCTCGCTGGCTAAGGTATTCCATGTTTCAACAGATTATCTACTTTGCCTTACGCCCATTAGCGTACCGAAAAGCTATGATAATTCCCAGCTGGGATTATCAGAGGAAGTAATCCGCAGGCTGATTTTGAAAACGATTGACCCCGATGTGTTAAACAGGCTTTTGGAGCATGACCAGTTCCCAAAACTTTGTGCTTTGATGAAAAACTATTTCAGCAATACCGTTGCAAATGGTATCATGGCAAGAAACCAGATTATTGACCTTGCCACTGATCCTCTTGCAGAGCTGATGAGCGCCGATCCTTCAAAGCGAACGGAAATGATAAAAGGCCTGAGTTTTCTGAACTCCAGCAAAATTCAGAGTAATGAAGCAGACATAGAGAAAATCAAAAACATATTGATGAAGATCATTCGGGATGTAAAAGAGAACATGGCAGAGGAGCAACCCAGTGGAGCGGTTGCTACAGCAGAAGCAGTAAAGGGGGATTTGTGCCGCATTACCGGACAAGCCACAATCTGAATTGACAGCCGATGATGTGTCAACAGTCATTACTGCCTACATAGGAACGATGATCACAATGGACGAGAATACTTCAGAACTGTTCCAGCAGCTTGCCAAGCAAGTTCTTGAGCTCCCCTTGGATAGGGAAAATTAAGCGTGTCGCTGCGGCGGGTTTTTATATACCTCTTGCGCCCACGATGACACAGAAAAACTTTTCGCACAGCTACAAGGTTTTCTGCGCCACCTACACCCGAACAGCCGGATTTTGCTCATGGCAAATCCTTCATTTTGTGTATCTTACAGCCCACAAAATCCGCCTGTTCTGCTGCCACTGAAAACGGTCTGTCTGGCGTGGGACAGCCCCTTTCCAGCGTCAGCGGTCGCAAAAGGTATAACACACTAGACTTTGCAAGCAAAATCGTGTGCCAACAGGGGTGCTACCCGCCCCTATTGGAAACCCAGAGCCAAAGGGGCTTTGCCCCTCTGGACGCCCCGCCTGTCCATGCAGTGGCGATCCATCCTGCTCCCACACGGATAGATACGCTCCTGCCCGGAACAGGTAAAACAGGCCCAGAGGTTTGCCCAAATAGCGGGTAAATCTCTGGGCCTGTTTTGGTCAGCAGCGGCTGGGAAAAGGTGAACGGAAAGCCTTGCTGACTGATAAATTTGAGTTGGATATTTTCGTATTGAGATGCGAAAATCTGTTGTTTTGAATTCCTGTATCTGGTATAATAAAAGCGTCGAATTTTCTGACCGGAGGTGCCCATATGGCCATTTCTTACAATAAGCTCTGGAAACTGCTCATTGATCGTAAAATGAGCAAGGCAGACTTACGCCGTGCGGCGGGAATCGCCCCCAACACCATGACAAAACTAAACCGCGATGAAGAAGTGACCTTGGAAACACTGGGGAAAATTTGCGCAATATTGAATGTAAATATTGGAGATATCGTGGACTTCCTGCCGACTGATCAAATCACCGAAGTGAACTTGGAGATAAAATAAGTATGACAGAAAATGTATTGTGTGCGCTGATTGGCGTAGGGGGAACACTGTTAGGGACCATTGTTGGTCTTGCTTTTCCATACCTATGCAGCGAATTTGGACGCAAACTTCTTGTTATTTCCAATATTGATGTGCGGTTTGGTACAGGAAAACCAGACGGCGAAGGCGGATATGATGGTTCGTGGATAAATTTTAGGGCTTCGATTCTCAACAAGAAAAATAAATCGTTGATTATTGAGAAAATTGCATGCGAATTATACAGCGGTTCAAACAGAATTGCTGTATGCTCCTGTGCCGATAAAGACACCGTTAGGAAAAGCGCAGGAGCCTACAAATATGATGAACTTCGATATATTGATGTTGCTTCAAAATCAAGCACTACAAAAAACATCCATGTATTTGTGCGTGGAGATTTGACCTCATGTGATAAGGTGGTTTTTGTGTATTCATGGGGGATAGTAAAAAGAAAGCAAATTGTTTGGGTCAAGGAGGATACACCCCATGCCAACACTTGAATGGATTGGAAAAGATAAAGTGGTAAACCACCACCAGGAGGTGCCTTACCGGGTGCTGGAGCGCCAGTACAGCTATGACGAAGCCGGACAGCATGCTGAGGACAACGGCAGCGAAAACATGATTATCCACGGCGACAACCTGGAGGCACTGAAAGCCCTGCTGCCCCGGTACGAGGGCAAAGTGAAGTGCATCTACATCGATCCTCCCTACAACACCGGCAACGAGGGATGGGTATACAACGATAACGTCAATGACCCCAAGATCAAAAGGTGGCTGGGAGAAGTGGTTGGCAAAGAGGGCGAGGACCTTTCCCGGCATGATAAGTGGCTATGTATGATGTACCCCCGTTTGAAGCTGCTGCAACGGCTGTTGGCTGAAGATGGAGCTATTTTCATCAGTATTGATGATGTGGAATTTTATAATTTGCGCTTAATATGCAATGAGATTTTTGGCGATCACAATTTTATAGCCACTATTATTTGGAGAAAAAATTACGCACCTAAAGGAACCGCAAAACATTTTTCTGAAGATCACGATTATATTCTTGTATATGGAAAAAGAGCAGAACAATGGATTCCTCATAAAATGCCAAGAACAGAAAAACAAAATAAAGCATACAAAAACCCAGATAATGACCCCCGTGGATTATGGCGACCCAACAATTTGGCTGCTCGAAATTTTTATAGCAAAGGAACTTACTCTATAACATGTCCCAGTGGACGAGTTATCAAAGGCCCACCAGCGGGATCGTATTGGCGCGTTTCGGAAGAAAAATTCTGGGAAATGGACCGTGACAGAAGAATTTGGTGGGGAAAAGGTGGAAATAATGTCCCAGCTCCGAAAATATTTCTATCCGAGGTAGCAGATGGAGTAGTCCCACAAACCTTCTGGTCATATGAAGAAGTTGGCCATACTCAAGACGCCAAAAAAGAAATTAAGACTATTTTTACTGGTGAGACTCCCTTTGACACTCCCAAACCTGTTCGCTTAATTGAGCGAATCTTACAAATTGCATCTGATCCTGATTCCATCATCCTCGACTCCTTTGCCGGTTCTGGCACCACTGCCCATGCGGTTCTGAACATGAACAAGGCAGATGGCGGCAACCGCAAATTCATTCTGGTGGAAATGATGGACTACGCCGACAGCATTACCGCCGAGCGTGTCAAACGGGTAATTGACGGCTACGGCGAGGACAAAAAAGCCGTGGAAGGCACCGGCGGCAATTTCAGCTACTATGAGCTGGGGCCTGTGCTTTTGCTGCCGGACGGCAACCTCAACGAAGAAGTAGGCCCGCAAAAAATCCGGGAATACGTCTACTATATGGAGACTAAAGAGCCCTTGCCCGCCGAACAGCCCACGGACGAGCCTTACTTCATGGGCCTGTGCCGCAACACCGCCTATTACTTCTACTATGAGCGGGAAAGCGTCACCACGCTGGACCATGCCTTTTTGGCTACCGTCCAGACAAAAGCCGAGGGATACACCATCTATGCCGACCTGTGCGCCATTCCGCAGGAAACACTGCGCAAGCATAACATCACCTTTAAGAAAATCCCACGAGATATTGCCCGGCTGTAAAGGAGCGTGAAGAAATGGAACTGAAATCTTATCAAAAAGAAGTCATTGCCGATCTTGCGCGCTACCTGGAGCTGGTGGTAGAACTGCAAAGTCCGGCAAAGGCGTATCAGGCCCTCTGGAACGCAAAGAATGTTTTGGTGGGCTTCGGCGGTATGCCGAATTATGTGAATGTACTTTCCGGTGTGCCCCATGTGTGCGCCAAGGTGCCCACCGGCGGCGGCAAGACCTATATTGCCGCCAGTTCTCTGCGGACCATTTTTGACGCCATGCCCCAGCGCCGGGCCAAGGCCGTGGTATGGCTGGTCCCCTCTGAGGCCATTCTGACCCAGACCCGTAAGGCGCTGGAAAATCCAGACCATCCCTACCGCCAGCGGCTGGATGTGGATTTTGGCGGGCGGGTACAGGTGTACTCCAAGGAGCAAGCCCTCATGGGGCAGAACTTTACCCCTTCTGCGGTGACAGAACAGCTTTCCTTGTTTGTGCTCAGCTATGATTCCTTCCGCACCAGCAAAAAAGAAGGGCGCAAAGCCTATCAGGAGAATGGTTATCTGGCTGAGTTTGCAAAGTGGATGGATGATCCATCCGTTCTGCTGGCCGATACCGATGAGACGGCGTTGATCCAGGTAATCCGCTATCTGAATCCGGTGGTCATCGTGGACGAGAGCCACCATGCCACTTCGGATTTGAGCGTGGAAATGCTGCAAAACTTCAATCCCAGCTTTGTGTTTGACCTGACCGCCACGCCCAAGAAGAAAAGCAACATCATCTCTTTTGTAGACGCCGCACGGCTGAAAAAGGCCAACATGGTCAAGTTGCCGGTCATTGTCTATAACCGTAAGTCTCAGGCAGATGTATATGGGGATGCTATCGCCATTCGTGCCAAGCTGGAGGCACAGGCCAAACGGGAGCAGGAAACCAGCGGGCGCTATATTCGTCCCATCGTTCTGTTCCAGGCACAGCCCCGCAACAATGCAGATAGCACCACATATGAAAAAATCAAGAAAACGCTGGTGGATGGCGGCATTCCCGAAAAGGAAATCGCCATCAAAACCGGCGATAAAGACGAGCTGAAAAATGTGGACTTGCTGTCCCCAGACTGCCCCATCCGGTACATCATTACCGTCAACGCCCTGAAAGAGGGCTGGGACTGCCCCTTTGCCTATATGTTGGCCACGGTGGCAAACCGCACTTCTACCGTGGATGTGGAGCAGATTTTGGGGCGTGTACTTCGGTTGCCCTACACGCAGAAGAACAGCAGTGAAGTGCTGAATCTCTCCTATGTCATCACATCTTCCGCAGACTTCCACCAAACGCTGGAGAAGGTTGTGGCCGGGCTGAACAGCGCCGGTTTCAGCAGGCGTGACTACCGGGCACAGGATGTGGACGTTCCCATTACAGCTGCACCCACACAGGAACCGGAGCAGCTTCCCATTGTTCCCCCTCCCGCTGACGAACCAGATCTGCCGGAGGTAGACGGCTCGGATTTGAAGGCGCGTTTTGAAGCGGCAACACATGAGGCAGAGCAATCCGTGCAGGATGGAACTATGCAGTCCGATCCCATGCTGTCACAGGCCCTGCAACAGAATAAAACCTATGAGGACGAGATCAACCAGGCCGATAACACTGCTTTGAGCCAGGCTCCATCGGAGGTGCGCGACAAAATGAATCAGTTCCGAATGAATGAGGAATTTGCAGACGAAGCCGCTGCCTTGCGCTTCCCCCAATTTATGCTGGAGACTGGCCCCAGTCTGTTTTCGGAAGCTCATGAAACCCTGGAACTGGAACATTTAGAGGGTGGTTTCTCTCTGCGGGACAAAGACGCTCATGTGGATTTCACTACCGTCAACGCTGAGATGGCGCGGGTGGATGTAGACGATAGCAAAGACAGCACCGCAAAGGCATGGCGGTTGTCTGGTGGCGACAGCGCCTTTTTCCGGGAGTGGTTCAACACCCAGCCCTCGGAAAAGCGGCTCTCGCTGTGCAAGGGCATTATCAAGCAAAAGCTCTCCAAGATGAACTGCGTCAATGACCGGGAACTGGATGAGTACATCGACCGGGTGATCGGCACCATGAGCGAAGATCAGCTCTCCGAGCTGGAGCAGTCGCCGTATCCCTATGTCGTGAAAATTCAGGGAAAGGTAAAGGAATTGATTGCCCAGCATCGCTCCAGCGTCTTTGACACCTGGCTGGAGCAGGACAAGATTTCCTGCCTGCCCAACTATGCGCTGCCTGCGGTGATCTCCCCAACGGCATTTACCTCGATGGTGCCGAAATCGCTCTATACCGCCGAAGAAGATATGAACGAGTACGAGTTCAAGGTGGTGTGGGCACTGTCGGAGCTGGGCAACGTCAAGTGGTGGCACCGGAATATTTCCAGACTGGGCTTCCAGATTAACGGGCCCGTTCACGCCTATCCCGACATCATCGTGATGCTCCACAGTGGGAAGATTTTGATGGTAGAGACCAAGGGCGACCACCTAGACAACGATGAATCTAAGGAAAAAGCCAAAATCGGCGACCAGTGGGCGAAGCTGGCCGGAAAACAGTACAAGTATTACATGGTGTTTGAGACCAAGCAGCCGGACTATCCGGGAGCGTATTCCCTGGAGCGGTTTATGGAGATCGTGAATGGATTATAATTTTCCAGATATATTTGGAGGAACACATGAACACTAGAATCGAAATTTGTACAAAGGAAGATGAATCCACAACTGTTAAAGGCGGTATTTTAGAGCGGTTGGTGGCGCAAATATTGACGGTTCAGCAGTTTGAAGTTACCCAAACAGTGCGTGTAACCGGGATGGAAATAGATGTATATGCAAAACACAAAATCACAAATCAAGTGATTCTTGTTGAGTGTAAGGCTCATGAGAATGCTTTACCAGCGGATGTCATCACTAAATTGTTAGGAAACATAATGCTGCGCAAAGCTGATGCTTGTTGGCTCGTTACGACAGGGCCCCTGTCTAAGGATGCAGAAGGCACACGAATTGAATGGGAGCAAGAATCAAATAGCGAAAGAGGAAAACTGTCTTTTTATACACAGGACAGAATTCTAGATTTATTAGTTGGATCTAGGCAAATTCAGCCATTGGACAAGATTCTTGGGTTAATTTCAAGTGAATTTGTACCTGGAGATGATGCAATGTTAATGTGCACATCCTCCGGTATGTTCTGGATTATTCCGATTGTTGATCCTGCTCTGGAAATTTCTTCAACAGTTCTTGCATTTGATGCTGTTCATGGCCAAAGAGTAACATCAGCCGAGCAGCTTAACAATCTGAAGGCCCATAGAAATAGTTTTAGTAGTTTTCAGTGGCTAGGGAGCGAAAGTATCGACTCTAAGCAAACAGAACTGCTTGCCGAAGAATATAGGAATATTGTTCCGGTAATAAGTGGTGATGATTGGAGCGATTATCGCCCAGCTAGACCAGAGGATTTTGTCGGTAGGAAGAAGATCTTATCGGATATACTGGATTTTTTAGAAAGTGTTAACAATGGAAATTCAAGAACGAGGTTGTTTTCCATAAAGGCACCATCTGGTATGGGAAAAAGTTCTGTTGTATTGAAGTTGGCTTCTCAGGTGACAACAAGCCGAAAGTATTCCAAAAAATTTTTTGTGTATGCGGTAGATGTTCGTACCGCTATGTCAGCGCGATATGCAGAGATGGCAATTAAATCTTGCTTTTCTGAAGCTGATTCACAAGGATTTACAGATGTTACAACGAGGGACATCAATTCAACTACTGTAAGTCAGTACCTAAATGATAGTTCAATTCAAAAGACATTAGAATATTTAAAACAACAAGGTAAAACTATAGTAATTGTATTTGATCAATTTGAAGAGCTGTTCTCTCAAAAGGGGTTGTATCCACTCTTTGATAATGTGCGTGTCCTTTGCAATGAGATAGATGCGCTACAAGGTCCACTAGTTTTAGGATTTGCATGGAAAACAGATTTAACGATTCCTGCTGATCATCCGGCATACTATATGTGGTCGAATTTGGCAGATAGGCGTAAAGAATTTGAATTGTCGCAATTTAAGGCGACAGAAATTAAAAGCGCTATTAAGCTTTTTGGTAGGCATTTGCAAGAGCCTGTTAATCCGATTTTAAACAATTACTTGACCAAACAATGTCAAGGATACCCTTGGTTGTTAAAAAAGTTGTGCATTCATGTTTTCAAGTTGATACACGACGGAAATAGCCAAGACTATGTTATTGGTCAAAGGCTTAATATAGTAGACTTATTTGAAAGAGATATTTCTGAACTAACGCCAGACCAGCACGCTTGCGTAATAGAAATTGCTAAATCTTCGCCGGCAGATTATTTTTCAATTACAGAAACATATGGTAGCGATATGGTGCAAACTCTGATAAACGGAAGAATTGTAATCCGACGCGCATCAAAGTTGACATTGTACTGGGATATTTTCCGAGATTATGTTTTAAATAAGACTGTTCCAGAACTTATGCTGGATTATATCCCTCAGCAGCAATTTAGAACAGATATGCGAGCATTTGCGTGCCTAATAGACAAAGGAGATTTGGCATCTTCGGAATTGGGAAAAGAATTATCTGTAAGTACGGCTACAATCGATAATATAATGATTGACGCAGTTATGTTTGGTGTTGCACAAAGAAATTCAAATACCATACATATAATTCCGGACTCTAAAGAGGCGCTTATTTCCACTCTCCAAGCTATTTTTAAGAAGCATACTGTATATGTGGAAATAAAAAAGTTGGGACTTGAATATTTTAATTATTCACATTTTGCGAAAATATTTCATACGATTTATACCGATAACAACATCAATGGCAAAACAAAGGCAACATATTGTAGCAAACTGTATAATTGGTTTGTTTGCTTAGGTTTGTTTGAGGAGGTCCAAGGCCAGACACATTTAATTAGCGCGCCAAGTGCTAAATCTGCTGCATTTAACTTGGATACAAGAAGCCGCAGAGGCCGTTATCAAAGCGGCGGGCAAAACCTGTTTTGGGGGCAAACTTCTCCTGAAAAAATGATTTGTGCATACAATTTGATTGATTCTGGGCGAACAAATTACAATGAGCTAAAATCAGATGGCTATAGAAATGCGATAGAAGCTTTAGTAGCAGCTCGTGCAATAAGAAAAAGTGGCGACGAGGTCCATACTATTTGTAGCCTCCCCCAAGCATTTGCTAATATTGAACAATCGGATACAATTGTGTTTGCAAAGTCTTTGCTTGAGAACAATCCATCCATGAAAAGTGACGAAATGGGGATTAAACTGGAAGAGAAGTTTACTAAAAAATGGAAAAGCGGATCAAGAATACGGTATGGCAATGCGGTGATTGTATGGGTCAAATATTTAGCAGCTAATGATCACAACTAATTACAACGAATTTTCAATAATTAATTGATGCAGTATAGTGAAGGTGTAATATTATAAAATAGCCAGGCCCGTACTACTTTTATAAGTAGAGAACGGACCTGGCTATTTTGTGCAATCAAACCCTAATTTGAAACCACAACTTTTACGAAATCATCTGGAAATGTTTTAGAGCTTCTATGATTGCTGCTTCCTTTTCTGGCGGGCACTGTGGCACTTTTGCATCTTCCTTCTTTGGCAGATTATAATTCTGTCCCACATCCAGCCCGCACTTCCGCTTGACTTGGGAGATATACAGGCTGGACACCTTCAAACCGTACTTCTCCAGCACGTAGGCTTTGATCTCGTCATAGGTAGCCTTGCTCTCCGCAGCGGTCACATCCAACTCATCCATATTGACGTCCACTTCGATGTGACGCTCGACATTGAGTTTGGTCAAAAGGAGAACCGCTTCGCAATGCTTCGTCCTCGGGAACAGATCTACCGGCTGCACCTTCTCTGCATGATAGCCGTTCTTCTCCAGCCATGCGGCATCCCGGGCGGCGGTGGCGGGGTTGCAGCTGACATACACCACCCGGCGGGGAGCCATGCGCACCACGGCGGAGAGGGTGGCTTCGTCGCAGCCCTTGCGGGGCGGGTCCAGCATTACGATGTCCGGGTGCAGGCCCTCGGCGGCCAGTTGGGTGGCAGCCTGTCCGGCGTCGGCACAGAAAAAGCGGCTTTTGGCGGCCACAGCGTCGCCCATGCGGGCAGCATTGGCCTTGGCACTCTCGATGGCCTCCGGCACGATCTCTACGCCGATCAGCTCCCGGCATTGGTCGGCCATGGAAAGGCCGATAGTGCCCATGCCGCAGTAGAGATCAAGCAGCGCGTCGTCCGGGGTCAGCTGCGCGTACTGCGCGGCAACGCCGTACAGCCGCTCGGCGGCAAGCGTGTTGACCTGATAGAAGGACAGCGGCCCCAGACGCACCGGCACACCGCAAAGGTTGTCCTCAATGTAGCCCGGGCCGTACAGGATGTGGTTCTCGCTGCCCAGAATGACATTGGTGTTTTTGGCGTTGACGTTGAGCAAAATGGTGCTGATGGCCGGGAACTGCTCCCGCAGCGCGGTGCAGAGCTGCTCTGCGTGGGGCAGCTTTGCCCGGGTGCATACCAGACACACCATGATCTGACCGCTGTGCGCACCGCGCCGCAGAAAGATGTGCCGCACCAGCCCCTTGCCGCTCTGCTCGTCGTAGGGGCGGATACCCTGCTGCGCAAAAAAGGCGCACAGCGCGTTGCCGATCTCGTTCAGCACGCCGGGCTGCAGCTTGCAGTCCGGGCAGGGGACGATGCGGTGGGTGCGCCCGGCGTAGAAGCCGATGCAGGGCACGCCGTTTTTGTCCACACCCACAGGGAACTGCACCTTGTTGCGGTAGCGGTCCACCTCCGGGGAGGGCAGGATATCCAGCACCGGCACCTCCAGCCCGCCGATGCGGCGGAAGGCATCCAGCACGCTTTCCTGTTTGGCGCGCAGCTCTGCGGCGTAGTCCAGATGCCGCAGGCTGCACCCGCCGCAGGGGCCTGCCACCGGGCAGTCCACCGGGACGCGATCCGGCGAGGGGGTGAGCAGCTCGTCCAGAATGCCAAAGGCATACCGGCCGCAATCCTTCACGATGCGCACTCGGGCTTCGTCCCCCGGGGCAGTGCCGGGTACAAACACGGCTTCGCCATCGGCACTGTGGGCAACGCCGCTGCCGTCGCTGGAAAGGCGTTCGATGCGCAGGGTCAGGATCTGGTTTTTCTGTAAAGGCATGGTTTCTCCTTGTGTGATGGGCTCAGGTTACAGTTGGGCAGGGCTTGCCGGGTCGGCGTCCTGCTGGGCGGCAAAATACTTGCTGGGCGGCACGCCCTTGGCGCGCTTGAACACCCGCGAGAAATAGAACTGGTCAAAGAAGCCTACCGACACCGCCACCTCTGCAATGGAAAGGTTGCCTGCGCGCAGCAGCTTGCAGGCTTCGTTGATGCGGTACTCGGTCAGGTAGTCGATGGGGCTCTTGCCCACGTTCAGCATGAACACCCGGTACAGGTGGCTGCGGGAAACCCCCACGCTCTTGGCTACGTCGTCAATGGAGATGTCGTGGGAGTAGTTGAACTGGATGTACTTGATGGCGTTCAGCACATACTGGCTGGAGGAGGAGGCCGTGTGGGGCTTGCCTGCGCTGGTCTCCCGCATCAAAGCGGCAATAAACAGGTACAGATACCCCACCATGGCGGCTTCGTCCTGCGGCTGCAGCCCGCGGGAAGAGTAGATGTTGTTCAGGGCTGCCCGCATCCCGTCCGGGTCGCTGGTGTGGTGCACGGGGGCATCGTCCGTAAAGGGCAGCTGCGCAGCAAGCTTGTGGGCACAGGCACCGTTGAAGCCTACCCAGCTGTACTCCCACGGCTGCTGCTCGTCGGCGGTATAGCGGATCAGCTGGCTGGGGCGGGCGAAGAACAGGTCACCCTCGCTCACCTCCCAAGTGCGGCCGCCCACCTCAAAGATGCCCTTGCCGGATACCACCAGATGGATCAGGTAGTGGTCGCGGATGCCGGGGCCCCATGTCTGACCCGGAGCGCAGCGCTCCAAGCCACAGTTGAAGATGGACAATTCAATGTTGTTGGTATAGTTCTGCTTAAAGGATTGCTTATAAACGTCTGGCATGGCAGCTTTACCTCCGTCCTGTCACATTCTGCATCCAGTATACCATAGAACGCCCTGCAAATTCAACAAAAGTACATCTTATTCTTTGCACCTGACGCCGAAATTTGGATTTTTAGGGCAAATAAATTGAAAAAAAGCCCGAAATGAATTACAATAGGCAAAAAAGAGCAGAATCGTTTATTCTGGAGGGGAGGAACTGTCATGGCCACCAGTGCACAACTCAGAAAACAGATCCTGCAGGGCAGCTGGGACGCCGCACTTGCTGCATTATATGGGGCAGACCCGGCAGTGCTGCAGCGGCAGCGCGGGCGCTATGCGGCTGCGCTGGAGCAGTTCGAGCTCTATTTTGGTCCCGGGCGTCAGGTGCAGGTGTACTCTGCGCCCGGGCGCGCAGAGCTGGGCGGCAACCACACGGATCATCAGGGCGGCTACGGCCTTGCGGCGGCGGTCACGCTGGATCTGGTGGCAGTGGCGGCCCGCAATACGGACGGCTATGTGCGGGTCAAGTCCCGGGGGTTCAACAAGCTGGATGTCATTGATCTTGCTACCGCAGAGCCGCAGGCAGGGGAGAGCACCCACTCGGCCAGTCTGATCCGCGGCATTGCCGAGGGCTTCCGCGCGGTGGGCAAGCAGATCGGCGGTTTTGATGCCTATACCGCCAGCGATGTACTGCGCGGCTCCGGGCTGTCCAGCTCAGCGGCCTTCGAGATGGGCATGGCGTCCATCTGGAACGAGGAATACAGCACGGGGCTGACCCCGGCGGAGCTGGCCGGCATCTGCCAGTATGCGGAAAATACCTATTTCGGCAAGCCCAGCGGCCTGCTGGATCAGCTGACCAGTGCGGTGGGCGGCATTATTTTTGCGGATTTTGCCGCCCCGCGCACCCCAAAGATCGAGAAACTCCACGCGGACGGTCTGCTGCCGGAAGGGATGTTCCTTTGCGTCACGGATACCCGGGGCAGCCACAGCGAGCTGACCGGCGAGTTTGCAGCCATCCGACAGGAGATGGAGCAGGTAGCCGCCTGCTTCGGCAAGCCGCTGCTGGGTCAGGTGGAAGAGGATGCGTTCTGGGCGGCGCTGCCTGCCCTGCGCAGCCGCTGCCCAGACCGTGCGGTGCTGCGTGCGATCCATTATTTTGAGGAGAACGCCCGCACACTGGCGCAGCGGGATGCGCTTTATGCAAAGCGGTTCCCGGTGTTTGCAAGGCTGGTGAAGCAGAGCGGACAGGCTTCCTTTGCGCTGTGCCAGAACGTGTACTGTACAGCGGATGTGCGGCATCAGGGGCTGTCGGTGGCATTGGCCCTGAGCCAGAGCATTCTGGAAGGCACCGAGGGCGCGTGGCGGATGCAGGGCGGCGGCTTTGCAGGCACCATCCAAGCCTATGTGCCCGGGCGGCTGCTCGGGCGGTATCATGAAGCCATTGAGCGGGTATTCGGGCAGGGCAGCTGCTATGTGCTGCGCCTGCGGGAGCAGGGCGCAGTCCGGGTGATCTGAACAAAACAAAAAGCCGTGCATGGCCGGAAAGCTCCGGGATGCACGGCTCATTTTTATGGCTTACTGTTGCAGCGAAAAAAGCTGGGGAAGAGAGTTCTCGACCGGCTGGGCGTCCTTCTGCTGCGCATGATCCAGATACTGGACGGCAGTGACGGTAGCCTCGCGGGTGATGCCGAGTAAGCGGCCGATCTGCTGAGAGATCTTGATCCCGGTCTGTACGCCCGCCTTGATCATGCGGAAAAGCAGCATGGGCACAAAGGTGAAAGAGAACGAGATCAGCCCGCCGTCCCAGAAGAAATCGTTGAAGTGCAGACTGCTTTTTTGACAGTCTGCACTTCAACGATTTCTTCT
>ERZ1026780.1625-NODE-1625-length-14479-cov-8.602607_pt1 | contig 14479 bp, 8 predicted proteins | sample MGYA00380126_ERZ1026780 | MGnify/ENA primary metagenome ERZ1026780 (study PRJEB33269, sample SAMEA4719762) | human gut metagenome | biome: human-associated habitat; feature: organic feature; material: feces | place: Cameroon | collected 2013-10 ... | reverse complement strand
GAACCGTATTCCTGCAGCGAAAGCTCCGCCAAGCCCCATATTTCATCTGAAGCGGAGCAGAGCATGCCAGCCTTGGCATCGATAATATTCAAAGCATCGTTCTTGTTCATATGCAATGACCCCTCCATAAATAAAAATGCACCGCATAACGTGGCTGATGATGCGATTATAGCCCTAAACACAGCAAATGTAAATATATAAATTGAAATATTATGCAGGAAATACGCATAAATATTTGTACAGGCTTTTGAAGGGCAATCCATTTTCGTATGATGGAGGCGAAATGCAGGACAAAATGGGGGCTAAATCAAAATGTATATATGCATGCGGTATGCAATTTTGCGGAGAGCTTAAACCGGGTTAACGAAATTACTTATACCGACAGAAGCGAGAGTAATAGCGAATGCATATAACACAGAATATATATGCGACATATATGCATAATTATGCAATGAATTCAGCAATGAAAGCATGTAATCGGCTGCCGCATAATGGCGAAAAGGAGATTATTTATATAATTTTAGGGCAGCAAAACCGTCAAAAAAGGAAAGAACGGCGCCCCAAACCGGCAGAATATAAGGCGAAACAAAATAATATATTCTATATTATATGGATGGGAAAATAAACAGGCTAAAAACGGACATTTTGGCATAAGGATAATGATAGAATTATTCTTGACCATATGGCATTGGCGTGTTACAATTTTAATACGATAGCTAAATATAGCTGTCAATGTATTCTTATGCAGCAGAACGAGTTTTGACTGCAAAGTAAAAAATAGGAGGAAAGCATGAAAAAGACATTGTCTCTGGTGCTTGCACTGATGATGATACTTACTCTCGTCAGCGCGTGCACACAGCCGGCCGAAAACCCCGATGTTTCCGCCGAGCCCACCAATGCCGGTACCGAACCTTCCGCGGAACCCACGGATGCCCCGGTAGCCGACGTTCCCAGCTATACCTACAATTCGTATAGCACCTCCCTCGCCAACAACTGGAACCCCCACACATGGGAAACCAATGCTGACGACGCCATGAACGATTACCTGACCGAGCCCTTTGTGACCATGCAGGCTGAAGACACCGAAAACGGCGTTTATCAGTGGGTCTATAAGATGGCCACCGAGATCAACGACGTTACCGCCTCTCATCAGGATGACCTGACCAAGTATGCGGTAAACCTGCCTGCTGACAAGACCGCCGCTGACATTACCGAAGGTTATGTATTCGAGCTGAAGCTGAACCCCAACGCCAAGTGGCAGGATGGCACCCCCATCAATGCGGACAGCTACATCTACTCCATGCAGCAGCTGCTCAACCCCCAGATGAGGAACTACCGTGCTAACCTGTACTATGCCGGTGAGTCTGCAGTTGCCGGCGGCAGCGCTTACTACAACGCTGGCGCACCCATCTACAACCCCATGGTTGCCCCCTACGGTGAAGGCGAAGAAGGCGATTATTCCTACGATCTGGATGCCGGTATCGAATCCGGTATGGCGTATGTTAACGTCACCAGCGAAGGTATGACCCTTTACAGCATGAGCCTTTCAGACCTGAACAGCAACTATGGCCTTGGCCTTGACGAGCAGATATCTGCTCTTGGCAGCGAAGCTAACCCCTATGGTTACACCCAGATAACTGCCAAGAACAAGGAAACCGTAGTTACCGTAATCAACACCATACTCTCTGGTCTCTTTGGTATCACCGATGAAACCGAGCAGGCTAACTATCTTAAGGAAGCCCTGTTTGTTGACAGCGGTGAAAAGGGCGCAGAAGCTGATTACGATACCACCGTCGGTTGCTACAAGGTTGATGATTATACCATCAACTACGTCATGGAATCACAGATCGATTACTACTATGCACTGACCTCCTTCACCAGCACTTGGCTGGTATACGAGGATCTGTATGAAGCCGGTAAGGACACCACCGGTACCCTGGTAACTACCAACTATGGCACCAGCGTTGAAACCAGCATGTCCTATGGCCCCTACAAGCTCGTCTCCATGCAGGATGACAAGCAGATGATCTTCGAGCAGAACGAAAACTGGTACGGTTGGGAGCAGGGCGAGGATGGTACCCTCGTATCCTACACCACTTATGATGTAGACGGCGAGACCAAGCAGCGCTATCGCGCCACCAAGATCGTCATCGACGTTATGACCGACGATGCCGCCAAGCAGGCCTTCCTGAAGGGCGAGCTGACCGACTGGGCTCCCTCTGCCGAGGAAGTTCCCAACTACGCCACTTCCGAGCAGCTTTACAAGGCTGACGAAACCTATACCATGTCCTTCTTCTTCAACTGCGGTCTTGATGCTCTTAAGACCATGGACGAAGCCAAGGGCAACACTAACTCCGTCGTACTGAGCAACATCAACTTCCGTAAGGCCTTCAGCTTTGCGATAGACAGGAACGAGTGGGTAGGCGCAACCGCCGGTTACACCCCCAGCTTCGGCCTGATGAACAATCAGTACTACTATGACTTCTATAACAATCCCGATTCCATGTACCGTCTGTCCGATCCTGCCATGCAGGCTGTCTGCGATATGTACGGCGTGCAGTATGGCGAAGGCACTCCTTACGCCACGCTGAAGGATGCTTATAAGTCCATCAACGGTTACAACCTGACCGAGGCCAAGGAACTGATGGCTACCGCTTGCAAGGAGCTGGTCGACGCCGGTCTGTACACCGAAGGCCAGGATATCGTTATCCGCATCGGCTACAAGAAGGGCGCCCTTGATTCTACCGACAACAAGCAGGTCGAGCTGATGAACAAGTACATCAACGCCGCTGCTGAAGGTTCCGGATTCGGCAAGATCACCCTCGAAGGTCTGGGCAACATCAGCGACCGTTACGGCGATGTAGCCAAAGGCGAATATGCCATCGGTTACGGCGCATGGGGCGGCGCGGCTCTGTATCCGTTCCGTAACTTCCAGGTTTACTGCGATAATGAGCAGTATGACATAAACGAAGCCGGTTGCTGGGATCCTTCCACCGAAAAGCTGACCCTGAACGTCAATGGCGAAGATGTGACCATGAGCTGGAGAGACTGGTCCCGCTCCATGATCGGTACCGGTGTATTCGCTGGCGAAAGCAACGAAGTTAAGCTGCAGATCACTGCCAAGATGGAAGAGCTCTACCTCCAGAAGTACTACCGTATACCGTTGGCCACTTCTACTTCCTGCACCATGTTGGCCTATAAGTGCAACTACTATACTCCTGACTATAACCTCGCTTATGGCTGGGGCGGTATGGAATTGCTGGTCTTCAACTATAACGATGCCGAGTGGAATGAGTATGTTGCCAGCCAGGGCGGCACTCTGAGCTACGAATAAGATTAACGTCTTATCGGTAAAAACGATATAGTAAGCAAATGAATGTTCCGCAGGGGGAGGCGACTCCCCTTGCGGGATAAATGCAAAGAAGGCCATCTTTCCAATCGCTGTTTTTTGAGCATATATTCTATTATTTTCTATTAATCGCAATAATCAAAAAACAAAAAATCGCTTATAAACGATGTAAAAAGAAGGAGAGATTCGGTGTTTAAATACGTATTAAAAAGGCTTGGCCTGATGCTGGTAACGTTTATGATAATAACGTTTATCACATTCCTGCTCATCAGGGCTCTGCCGAGAGATCTGCCCATGGATACGGTGCAGAAGGAGGCTATTCTGGCCCGCTGGGAGGCGCTGGGCTACAATGAGCCGCTGCTTAAACAATTCTACATTTATGTAAAGAATATCGTCACCAAATGGGACTTCGGTACGTCCTGGTATATATCGTACCGCACACCTGCCGCGGACGTGCTCGGCGGAAGGCTGCTGCCCACGGTTATGATAAACTTTTATTCAATGATATTCTCTGTGCCGTTAGGCATACTGTTTGGCATTTACGCTGCCATTCGCAAAAATAAGTGGGACGATTCGCTTATCAGCACACTTGTTATGGTGTTTATATCCGTCCCCAGTTACGTTTACGCTTTCTTGGTACAGTATTTCCTGTATTTCAAGTTGGGCATTCTTCCGCTTACCATGTATTCGTTGGCGGATGCCGGCGGCAGCTACTTCACAAGTAAGATGTTTGTAAGTATGATTCCCGCTATAATCGCCCTTTCCTTCGGCTCTATCGCAAGCTATACCCGCTTCGTCAGGGCTGAACTTACCGAGGCATTGACTTCCGAATATATGCTGCTTGCCCGCACAAAGGGACTTACCCGTGCGCAGGCCACCGCGCGTCACGCGCTGAAGAATGCCTTCGTGCCCATACTTCCGTCAATATTGTCCGAGTTCGTTGGTCTGCTTGGTGGCTCCATGATAATCGAGCAGATATTCGCGGTTCCCGGCGTTGGTCAGCTTTATATGAAATCGCTGAGTCTGCTGGACTACGATGTATTTATGATGGATTGTATCTTCTATACTTTCATCGGACTGCTGGCCGGTATCGTAATGGATCTGAGCTACGGATTCATCGATCCTCGCATCAGAATGGGAGAGAAATAGTATGGCTGATAAAAAGTACGAAAAGATTGCGCCCGAAAAGTTTGAGTTTGTCAACATTCACGAGCGCTTGACAGATACAAAATTCGACGATAAGCCGATAGGCTATTTCAAGGATGCCTGGATACGCTTCCGCAAGAACAAGGCTTCCGTTGCCGCGGCTGTAATAATCGTGCTCATATTCCTGTTCTCATTCAGCGCGACGCTGCTCACCCCGCATGAAAACGGCTTTATGGACGTGGCCTATGCGAAGAAAGGCCCGCGCCTTACCGCATTCAGGCACATGGGCATATTCGATGGCGGCATGAACGGCAACTACTCTGAAGTTGGTCTTATAAAGGCCATGGGTATTGGCGTTGGCGCAGTGAATTGGGACGGCAACGGCGTTTCCATGGCGGAAGGTATGCAGAGCGAGTATCAGCCGATAATTAAGCTTGGCAATACCTATACGCAGATAGACGCTACAAAAAAGGAAAAGACCTATTACAATGCCCGCACGGATGTGTATTTGAACGTCGGTTTTATGTATAAGAGTATTGAGCAGGCAGAGATTGCCAATATTCAGGCATATGAGCAGGAAACCGGCAGGCATGTGCTGTATCCGCTCATAGAGGACAACGAGTTTAATGCGGATGTTGCGGATGCCAACAACTGGTATAAGACCAAGAAGAACGTTCCAGTATCCGTTGATGAAAACGGCAAGGTGAAAAAGCTTGCCTATTCCGAGGACCTAGTACTTGAAGATAACTACAAGCGCGACGCCGAAGGTAACCCGATTTACTACGAGTATACCGGCGGCGGCACTTTCGAGACCGCGCAGCTGAAGGTTCGCGTTCTTTACTACAATTATTATATGTACAGGAACGGCTGCGAGCCGGAATACGCCTTCGGTACAGACAGCCAGGGTTATGACCTGATGCTCCGCCTTGCGGGCGGCCTTAGGCTGAGCCTGCTGCTTGCGGTGAGCGTATCGTTCATCAACTTCATAATCGGCGCATGCTACGGCGCTATAGAAGGTTTCTATGGCGGCACGGCGGATCTGATAATGGAGCGCATAACCGATATACTTGGCAACGTGCCTTTCATAATCGTTGCAACGCTGTTCCAGATGCACCTTTCCGCAAAGGTTGGCGCGATACCGTGCTTGATCTTCGCGTATATACTCAACGGCTGGATAGGCATAGCTTACCGCGTAAGGACACAGTTCTACCGCTTTAAGAAGCAGGAATTCGTTCTGGCGGCAAAAACGCTGGGCGCAAGGGACAGAAGGCTTATATGGAAGCATGTATTCCCCAACTCCCTCGGTACAATAGTTACCAGCACCGCGCTGATAATACCGGGCGTTATATTCAACGAAAGTATGCTCAGCTATCTTGGCATAGTGAAGCTTGGCACAGCCAGCACCACTTCGCTCGGTACGCTGCTTGCGGACGCCAGCGCTATCTGGACGAATTATCCGCACCTGATGATACTGCCCGCGCTGTTCATATCTCTGCTTGAGATATCGTTCAACCTGTTCGGCAACGGCCTGCGCGATGCGTTCAACCCCTCGCTGCGCAATGTGGAGGATTAAAGCATGGATAAAATACTTGAAGTAAAAAATCTGAAGGTGTCATTCCGTACCCAGGCCGGTACGCTGAAGGCCGTGCGCGATATATCCTTCGACCTTGAACGCGGCAAAACGCTGGCAATAGTCGGCGAATCCGGTTCCGGTAAATCCGTTACTGCGAAGGCGATGCTTGGCATATTGGCCGGCAACACCATAATAGAAGGCGGCGAGATATTCTTCGACGGCAAAGACCTGCTGAAGATATCCGAAGACGAGTTCCACCATATCCGCGGCGATAAGATCGCCATGATATTCCAGGATCCGCTTTCTTCGCTGAACCCGATAGTAAAAATCGGCAAACAGATAACCGAAGCAACCCTGCTGAAGAATAAGTCCAACCGCCGCGAAGCCAAGGCAGAGTTCAACTCGCTTCTGGCCAATTTGAAGAGCGACGTTATAAAGTCCGGCAAGGAAAACGAAGCGACAGTAAACGCCATGTTCAAAACTTTCGATAAGTTCTGCATCGAAAGCAATCATTTGGAGAACGATTACAACAATGCTTATTCCAACGCCGCAGATCTTCGCGCATCCGCCGAAGATATGCTGTTCAAAATCAGCAAGGACCAGAAGCTGGACATAAAGGGCAACCTGCGCGAATACCGCAGCATGCTTGCGCGTATAAACAAGAGTTCCCTCAGCCGCGATTTCCATAGCGAGATAAACGAAATGTATGCGGAACTCCGCCGCGTGATACTTGAATACCGCGGTAAGGAGCCGAATATGGAGCCGGTGAACAAGGCGCTGGCAAGGCTTGAAAACCTGATGCACAGGATAGTCAGCCAGATTAGGCCGGACTTCTTCAGCATAGGTTATTATAAGCTGTTCTGCCAGAATGCGGACATGAACCAGCCCGTTGAGCAGCTGAACGAAGTGGCCGGAAAGTATTTGCAGGAAAACTTCATGGAGAAGTTTGTGGAGCTGGCCAAGGCAGGCGTTGAGTATTCCTATAATACCGCGCTTGAGAATAAGAAGGCCGTTCTGCCCATGATAGCCGAAGCCCGCGAATACTATTCGCATGAGTTTGAAAAGGCTGCCGCCATGAAACATTGCGGCGAACTTTCGGACGCGGTAGAAAAGTCCATAGACCACCTTGAGTACCTCAAGGACAGCACGGCATATACGTTCCGTTCCTCTTTGAGCAACGGCATAAACCGCTATTTCTACTTCATAAAGCGCAACCCCAAGGAAGAAGCCCGCTTTGAGCGCCAGTCCCGCAAGAGGGAACAGCTCATCGCCCGCGGCAAGACCGTTACATGGAAGGTAGTGCCTAAGGTGGTGTACACTCCCGAAGAACTGCGCGCCAACATAATAAAGGTGCTTGATAGGCTGAGTGAACACTACAATGAATACATCGGAATTGATGTAAACATAGAAGAGCGCACGGATAAGCTGATACAGCACTTCAAGGAGCAGGCGTCTTTGGCCGTTTACCGCGTGACCAAGACTATGGCTAAGGAAATGGCCATAAAGCTGATGGAAGAAGTGGGTATACATGAACCGCGCCTGCGCTATAATCAGTACCCGTTCGAGTTCTCCGGCGGTATGCGCCAGAGGATAGTTATAGCAATAGCGCTGGCGGCGAATCCGGACGTGCTGATTTGCGACGAACCCACAACTGCGCTTGACGTTACCATTCAGTCCCAGATACTGGAGCTGATAAACAAGCTGAAGAAGGAACGCAACCTTTCCATAATCTTCATTACGCATGATCTGGGCGTTGTGGCGAACATGGCGGATAATATAGCCGTTATGTATGCCGGCAAGATAGTGGAATTCGGTACGGCGGACGATATATTCTATGATCCACGCCATCCTTACACCTGGGCGCTGCTTTCCTCCATGCCTGATCTTGACACGAAAGAAAAGCTGGACGCTATACCCGGTACCCCGCCGAACATGATCTATCCCCCGCAGGGCGATGCTTTTGCGGCGCGTAACAAGTACGCTATGCAGATAGACTTTGAGGAGCATCCGCCGTTCTTCGATGTATCGGAAACCCACAGGGCCGCAACGTGGCTGCTGCATCCCGATGCGCCGAAGGTGGAAATGCCTAAAGCCATTACGGAGCGCATAAAGCGCATGAACGCAAAGCGAATGGGAGGTGAACACAATGCCTAATCAGAAGGATGAGGCCTTGCTGCGCGTAGAACACCTTTGCCAATACTTTGGCCCCACCAAGGCGGTGGACGACGTCAGCTTTGATATCAAAAAGGGAGAGGTATTCGGTCTGGTTGGCGAATCCGGCTGCGGAAAGACCACGACCGGCCGCTCAATAATAAAGATATACAACATTACTTCCGGCAGCATATACTTCAAGGGCCAGCGCATCTGCGCGGGCACCAAGTCCTACCGCGATGCGATGGATAAGGCTCGCACCGATACCGATGCCGAAATAAAAGCGCTGAATGCGGACTCTGCCGCTAACCCCAACCATAAGGCGGAGAACGGCAGGAAGATAGCCGCGGCGAAGAAGGCGCTTGAAGAGTGCATAACGGAAAACAAAAAGCAGATTCAGGCCGCAAGGTTCGACCAAAAGCATTCCGATAAGGAATATGCCAAGAAGCTGGCTGCCGAAGTGCAGGCAGACTATGAAGAAAAGCTGAAGTCCGCAAGCGGCGCTGAAGCTGCGGCCCTGAAGAAAAAGTATAAGCATGATTTGAACGTTGCAAAGCATTCAAAGCTTATAACCAAGATCCAGATGATATTCCAGGATCCTATAGCTTCGCTTGACCCGCGCATGACCGTTAAGGAAATAATTTCCGAGGGTCTTGTGATAAACGGCATAAAGGATCAGGAGTATATCGATAATAAGGTATACGAGATGCTGGAACTTGTGGGCCTTGTTCGCGAACACGCTGGTCGCTATCCGCACGAATTCTCCGGCGGTCAGCGTCAGCGTATCGGCATAGCCCGCGCAATAGTCATGAATCCGGATCTGCTGATAGCGGACGAACCGGTTTCCGCGCTGGACGTTTCAATTCAGGCGCAGGTAATAAATCTGCTCAATGAACTGAGGGAACAGCTTGGCCTTACCATATTGTTTATAGCGCATGACCTGTCGGTAGTTAAGTATTTCTCCAACCGCATAGGCGTTATGTACTACGGCAAAATGGTAGAAATGGCCGAGACGGACGAACTGTTCGCGCATCCTATGCATCCGTATACGCGCGCGCTGCTCTCCGCCATACCGCTGCCCGATCCTCATTCCGAAAAGCAGCGCACAAGGATAATCTACAACGCGCTGAAGGATCATGATTACAGCGTGGATAAGCCGTCCCTGCGTGAAGTTCTGCCCGGCCACTTTGTGCATTGCAACGACGCTGAGGAGCGCAGGTATAAAGAGGAATTTAAGATTTGAACGAGGAACGCAAGGCTAAACTGATTAAAATTGCCGTAGGGTACGCCATAAGTTTGGTGGTCGGCGTTGGGCTGATGCTGATAATCCTGCATAACTATGGATACAGCACGGCCGAAACGGAGCGTGAAAAGCTGCGCATACTTTGCGATGCGTTCACCATACCGGGCGTATCGCTTATGCTGTGCGCGGCGCTGGTGGCAGTATATAACCAGGGCGTGTTTACCGGCGTAATGTACGGCCTGCGCCGAATGAAGGACATATTTTTGCCCTTCCTTAAATCGAAATATGTAAAGTATCCCGATTATAAGCGCAAAAAGGAAGCAAAGAAGATAAAGAATTATTCATTCCTTTTCTTTACCGGTTTGCTGCTTACGATTCCGGCGATATACTTTATGGTTCGCTTCTACCAAATTCCATAACCCAAACAACATGCCGGCAGGGAATAGCTTCCTGCCGGCTTTTCTGTTTTCACAATTATTACATATCTTTTGTTTCCCTGTATTCACCATTATTGCCATGGATATGCGGTATACTATACGGTGCAAAAATAATGCAAGGAGTATGCGGGAAATGCTTCAAATATGCAACATTAAAAAGCAGTACATTACCGGTGAACTTACACAAAGAGCGCTGGACGGAGTATCGCTGAACCTGAGGAAAAATGAATTTGTGGCAATACTCGGGCCGTCAGGCTCGGGCAAAACAACGCTGCTGAATATAATAGGCGGGCTTGACCGCTACGATAGCGGGGATCTAATAATAAACGGCATATCTACCGCCAAGTATACCGATCGTGATTGGGACTCCTACCGAAACCATACGATAGGTTTTGTTTTCCAAAGCTACAATCTCATACCGCATCAAAGTGTACTCTCAAACGTTGAGCTGGCGCTTACAATATCCGGCGTGGGGCGCGCGGAGAGGCGTGAACGTGCTAAAAAGGCGCTTGAGCAGGTTGGCCTTGGCGATCAGCTGCACAAAAAGCCGAACCAGATGTCCGGCGGGCAGATGCAGCGCGTGGCCATCGCGCGGGCGCTTGTGAACGACCCGGATATACTTCTTGCAGATGAACCAACAGGCGCTCTTGACACGGAGACATCCGTGCAGGTGATGGATATGCTGAAAGCCGTGGCCAAGGACAGGCTAGTTGTGATGGTTACGCATAATCCTGAACTTGCGCAGAAATATGCCACCAGAATAGTAAGGCTGCAGGATGGCAAGATAATAAGCGATTCCGACCCATATGAGATAGACGGGGCAAACCGCGGCGAGGCAAAGCATAAAAACATGGGCAAATCGTCAATGTCGCTTAGAACGGCGCTGGCGCTGAGTTTTAATAACCTGAGTACCAAAAAGGCAAGGACGCTGCTCACATCCTTTGCGGGTTCCATAGGCATAATAGGCATAGCGCTTATACTTGCGCTGTCAAACGGCGTAAACACATATATTCAGAATACGCAGAAGGAGACCATGGCGGCGTATCCCATAACCATAGAGGAGCGCACGATAGACCTTAACTCCATGCGTTCGTCAGCAATGGGCACCATGAACGATGCGGAGCAGGAAAACGAAACGCACGGCGACGCCGTGTATTCGAATCCGACGGATCTGAAGCTTGTGAACAGCATGAGTGCGAGCATAACCGAAAACAACCTGAGCAACTTTAAGCAGTATCTTGATGCGGCGGATTGCCCGCTGAAGGACTACGTTGGCGAGAACGGCATTGTATATTCATACAACACCAAATTTGGTGTATACGCATATGACCCGGACGGCGTGCTGCTGAATACGGACGGAAGCACGCTTGAAAACGGCGAAAAGCAGCAGAACGGCATGATGACAATGATGAATCGCATGACGGGCATGGACCGGGGCGGCAACACGAACTTTTCCGAAATGCTGCCCGGGCGCGACGGGGAGAGCATAAGCCGCGCGGTGATGGACAGCTACGATGTTGTGTACGGCAAATGGCCTGAAAAGTATGATGAGGTGGTACTGGTGCTGTCCAAGGGCAATTCGCTGCCGTCAACGGCACTGTATCAGCTGGGATATTTGCCATCGATTGAGTATAAGGAAATAATGCAGGCTCTTGAAAATAAAGAGGAGCAGGAATTTGACACGGCGGAGTGGAGCTACGAGGATATATGCGCACATGAATTGTTCCTTATTCCGGACTGCGACACATATATAAAAGGCGAAAACGGCAACTATGAATGCGTTGCGGATAATGACGCGGAGTTGGAAAAGCTGCTGGACTCTGCAGTTAAACTGAAAATAGTAGGCATAATAAGGCCCGCAGAGGACGCGAAAAGCGCAAACATAACGGGAGCAGTAGGCTACACGCGCGCGCTGAGCGAATATATAATCGACCATACGGATGGAAGCGCAGTTGTGAAGGCACAGCGGGAAAGCAAGGACACAAACGTGCTCAGCGGCATGGCGTTCGCGCCGGAGGATGATGCGGCGCGTATAGCGGACGTGAAGAAGTATATAGGCGAGTTGGGCGTAACGCAAAAGGCCGAAATATACTCAAGAATGCTTGCAGCCAACCCCGATGCTGCCGCGCAATACTCGCCAATGGGCGAGAGCGAATTGGCTGCGGGGCTTGATATGGCGATTGAGAATGCGGATGATGAAACGCTGCTTTCACTTTATGATGCATATATATCCGCGGGCAGCTACGATGAAAATATGGAGGCGTTCGGCGTGGTTAGCTACGACGCGCCCAGCACTATAAGCATATATTCGGACAGCTTTGAAGCAAAGGACGCAATAGCGGCGTGCATAGACGATTATAACAACACGGCATCCGAAGAAAACAAGATAAGCTATACGGACTATGTGGGCCTGCTGATGAGCTCCGTAACTAAGATAGTTGACGTGGTTTCATATGTGCTGATAGCGTTTGTGGCGGTATCGCTTGTGGTGTCGTCAATTATGATAGGCATTATAACGTATATATCCGTGCTGGAACGCACGAAGGAAATAGGTATACTGCGCGCGATAGGCGCATCAAAGCGCAATATTTCGGAGGTGTTCAATGCTGAAACGTTCATAATCGGCCTGTGTTCGGGCGCGATAGGCGTTGGCATAACGCTTCTGCTGCTTATACCGGGCAATGCATTGATACATAAACTGACAGAGACTACGGCGGTAAATGCATCACTTCCGGCGGGGAGCGCGGCGATACTTATCGCGCTGAGCGTACTGCTTACGCTGATAGGCGGGCTTATACCGTCCAAACAGGCGGCGCACAAGGATCCCGTTACTGCGCTGAGGACGGAATAAACCGAAAAAAGAATACATAATGTGCCAAAAACGCGCTGAAAAGAGTACATCCTTTTGCCAAAGTTTTAGTTTAGTATATAGGCATACAAAGTACCGAGGCGGTACGGAAAGGATGAAAAGCAACATGAAGAAATATTTAGCGTTATTATTGGCGCTTATTATGCTGACGCAGCTTGCGGCATGCAGCACCATTAACAGCACGGGGGATGCGGCGGAAACAGCCCAGCCTACTGAGCAGGGTACGCCGCCTGAACCTCCGGACGAAAATGGCAACGGACCGCAAGGTACACCGCCTGACGGTACCCCGCCAGACGGCCAAATGGGCGGGAATCCCCCTGAAGGCAATCCGCCGGGAGACAGCGCACCTGGCGGCGAAGTTGACCAGGGCAGCAGCGCAAATACAATAGATGCAGATGGCAGCTATTCAGGCGAAAGCTATACTTCCGCCGGGGATGATGAAAACGCGCTTAGGATAGACGGGGCGAGCGTTACGCTGGACGGCATAAGCGTGGACAAAGCAAGCGGCGCAAGCAGCAACGCCGAATCCGGCGATTTTTACGGAGTGAACGCGGCGATACTTGCAACAAACGGCGCTACCGTGACAATAACCAATGCCACGGTAACATCATCCGCGCAGAACGGCAACGGCGTATTCAGCTACGGCAGCGGAACTACTGTGAACATATCCGATTCCACCATAACCACCGCCAAGGATAATTCCGGCGGCATACAGACCACGGGCGGCGGAACTACCAACGCGAGCAATCTTACCGTAAGTACGGAAGGAAATTCATCAGCGGCGATACGCTCGGACCGCGGCGGCGGAACGGTGAATGTGGACGGCGGCACATACACGAGCAACGGCTATAATTCTCCTGCGGTATATTCAACGGCGGCAATAACCGTTAAAAACGCGGAACTGACGGCAAATAACTCGGAAGCCTTGGTGATAGAGGGCAAAAACTCCATCGCGCTTGAAAACTGCAACGTGTACGGCAATATGAGCAGCACCAACGGCGCAAGTTCAAACATAAACGTTCACAATGTGATGATATATCAGTCCATGTCCGGCGATGCGGACGTTGGCACGGCGGTTTTTACCATGACGGGCGGCAGCATTACATCAAATAATGGCGACATGATATACGTTACCAATACGCATAGCGTAATAACGCTGAGCGGAGTTGAACTGGTGAACAATGGAGGCGGGTATCTGCTTTACGCTGCCGGCAATTCTGCCGCAAACGGATGGGGCACGGCGGGCGCAAACGGCGCGCAGGTGGAAATGAATGCCGATGCGCAGGTGCTGAACGGCAACATTGCCGTGGACAGCATATCAACGCTTAGTATTGTGCTGAAAAACGGCAGCAGCCTGACGGGCACAATAAACATTGTTGAAAACGAACAGGGCGGCACGGCGGTAAGCGACAACGCTGCGGTTACGATAGAGAGCGGCTGCACATGGACGCTTACCGGCAACTGCACGATATCGAGCCTTACAAACAACGGCGCCATAAATTTCAACGGCTACACAATAACCCTTGAAGACGGAACGGTGCTGAGCTGAGCGAAAAAGGCCGCAGGGGTTGACTTTTATGCGCGCATAGCGTATAATTAAAGTCGCTGGGAAACCGGCATAAAGTGAATAAATATCAGATGGGCTTTGCCGGAGCATTTCCGGCGGCGGAATGGGGTGAGATGCCCCGCGAGTCGGTCACTGTGATACCGT
>ERZ1026780.1624-NODE-1624-length-14481-cov-6.782753_pt1 | contig 14481 bp, 12 predicted proteins | sample MGYA00380126_ERZ1026780 | MGnify/ENA primary metagenome ERZ1026780 (study PRJEB33269, sample SAMEA4719762) | human gut metagenome | biome: human-associated habitat; feature: organic feature; material: feces | place: Cameroon | collected 2013-10 ... | reverse complement strand
CCCGCCAGAAGCGCGTGTAGATGTGGGGGAGGTCGGCGGCGGAAATGCCGCAGCCCGTGTCGGCGACGACGAGGCGCACGCCCTCCGGGAGGGTATCGAGCGACAGGTCGATGCGTCCGCCGCGCGGCGTATACTTGATGGCGTTCTCCAGAAGGTTCCCGACGAGCTGCTGGAGCTTGGCGCGGTGGCCGGAGAAGGCGAGCCCACGTTCGGGCACGTGGACGCGGAGGGTGAGCCCGGCCTGTTCGGCGAGCGGCTGGTAGAAATCGCCGAGGTCGCGCACGAGGTGGGCGAAGTCGAGGTCCGTGCGGGGGGAACGGTCGATCTTCGCGCCCGTCTGGGAGATTTCCAGCATCGTGTTGATCATCTCCAGCATGCCGCGCGCCTCGCCGAGGACGCGGTCGGGCAGGGGGTCGCGCAGCGTGCCGCCGGTGAGGACGGTCTCGGCGGCCATCGAGAGGCGCGTGAGCGGCGTGCGGAGGTCGTGGGCGATGTTGTCCGTGAGGACGCGCAGCTCGTTGAGCGTCTTCTCGTTCTTGTCGCACATGCCGTTGAACGCGCGCACGAGCGCACGCACCTCGCGCGATTCCTTCTTCTCCTCCTCGACGCGGCGGCTCCAGTCGCCCGCCGCGATGGCGGTGGCCGTGGAGGCGACGGCTTTGAGGCGGCGGACGAAGCGGGTGACGATCAGCGTCACGCCAAGCCCCGTGAAGAAGGCGCCCAGGATGACGGCGATGCCCTGGGTGAGGGCGAGGAAGAGCAGGTAGCGCTCGATGTCCGTGACATCGCGCGCGACGGTGATGAGATTGCCGTCGTTCAGTTCGAGGGTCTTCAGACGCACGGCGACGTGCCGGTCGGAGGGCGAGGCGCGTTCCGTGTAGAAGCGGTGTTCGCGGCGGCCCTGGTGGACGGCGCGCAGGATGCGCGCCTTGAGGCGTTCGGGCATCGACGTGGCGCGCAGTTCGCGGCCGTTCCTCGTCGAAAGGACGATGAAGGTGCGGTTGACGTCGTGTTCGGCGGCGTCGATGTCCATGTGCTGGGCGAACTCCGTCGTCAGGCCGCCGAGTTCGTGGTATTCGTCCTGTAGGTCCTCGACGAGTCGGTCGACCATCGTGTAGACGCGGCGCATCAGGTACTGCCACGAGACGGTGAAGGTCAGGACGCCCGCCGTGAGGGCGATGCCGCAGAGCGTAGCCGTGGTGACGGCGATCATGCGCCGTTGGAGGGAGTAGCCGTCAGCGGGCTTCGAGGACATAGCCGAACCTCCGGATCGTGTGGATCAGCTCGCGTTCGCCGGGTGCGGTGATCTTGCTGCGCAGGCGGCTCACGCGCACCTCGACGACGTTCGTGTGCGGGTCGAAGGCGTAGTCCCACACGCGCTCCATGATGGTCGTCTTCGAGACGACGCGCCCCTTGTTCCGCATGAGGTATTCGAGCAACTGGTATTCGAGCGGCTGCAGGTCGATGCGCCGTCCGGCGCGCGTCACGCGGTGGGTGACGACGTCCACTTCGAGGTCGGCCTCCCGCAGCGCCGTCGCCTCCGGCGTCGCGCTCGCCCGGCGGAGGAGGGCCTGGACGCGGGCGACGAGCTCGGTGATGGAGAAGGGCTTGGCGAGGTAGTCGTCTCCGCCGGCTTCGAGGCCGGTGACCTTGGCCTCCACGCTCCCGCGCGCGCTCAGCACGATGATGGGCGTGCGCACGCCGGCGGCGCGGGCGCGGCGGATGATCTCAAGTCCGTCGAGCTTCGGCAGCATGATGTCCATGACTACGGCGTCATAGCCGCCATGCAGGACGGCGACGAGGCCCTCCTCGCCGTCGGCGGCGTGCGTGCAGACAAACCCCGATCGGCGCAGACCGTCCGAAACGTAGTCCGCCATCGTTCGGTCGTCTTCAACAATGAGGATGTGCATGGGGGAAGTCTATCAGAACCGATGTGCGTTGGCAAACGGACGGGTGGTGGACGTGGGGGCGCATCCGCGCGTCGTGCGGGCGCCAGGCGCGGAATCGTCGCGGGCGATGCGCAGGAGGTCGAAGAAGACGCGCACGGAGTCGGTCAGGCGCACCTTCGAGCCGGGCACGTCGCGCCAGACCGTGAGGGGCTGTTCGAGGACGGCGTGGCGGAGGATGCGCGGCGGGATGCGGTGCAGCAGTTCCACGTCGAAGAGCCAGCGGGAGCGGAAGGGCGCGGCGAAGATTCGGCGGGCAAGGTCGCGGCGGAAGATTTTCGCGCCACACTGCGTGTCGTAGACGGGGGCGTGCAGGACCTGCCGGATGAGGACCTTCATCAGCGCGCCGGTGGCGTTGCGGAAGAAGGTGCGGTCGATCTGCGCGCCGAGGTGGGGCCAGCGCGCGCCGAGGACGGCCTGGGCGTCGGGAACCCGTTCCTGGGCGGCGCGGAAGGCGGCGAGTTCGGCGAGCGGTGTGGCGAGGTCGGCGTCCCAGAAGCCGATCCAGTCCGTGGCGGTCTGGGCGAGGAGGGTCTGGACGCCGGCGCGGACGGCCTCGGCCTTGCCGACGTTGCGGGGCAGGTAGAGGGCCTGGACGGCGGGCGACTGGCGTTCGAGGAAGGCGAGCGTCTCGGCCGTCTCGTCCGTCGAACCGTCGTCCACGAAGAGGAACGTTAGCCACGGGAACGCGCGGATGGCGTCCAGGAAGGCGGAGGGGTCCAGCCGGCGGTATTCGTTTTTGCAGGGGACGACGAGGGCGAGGGTCATGGCGTAACCTCCTTCCAGTGGTGGTCTTTGCGGATGAAGAGGCGGTCGCCCGGCTGTCGGGCGAGGTGGAGGCGCGGTCCGAAGTAGAACTCGGCGGAGTAGGGTGGGCACTTCTTCCCCTGGAAGAAGACGCCACGGGTTGGGTCGGCGGCGCGGAGGACGCGGAAGCGCCAGCCAGGCATCTTGTCCGAACCGAGGCTCGTGGCGGCGATCGTCCCGACGAGCGCGACGATGCAGATGCCGACGGCCGCCGGGGCCGCCCGCGCCGTCCAGGGCGGGAGGTCCTGCAGGGCAAGCCGGGCGGCGAAGAGCGGCACGACGGGGAGCAGGTAGGCGAGCGGCACGCGGCTCGTGAGGCACCAGAAACCCGTGATCGCGACGATGCCCCAGGAAAAGAGCGTCGTCGGGGCGCGGTCCCGCAGGCGGAGGCCGCCCCGGCGGAGGAAGAGGAGGGGCGTCCAGGGGAGCGTGACGACAACGGCCCAGACGAGCGCCATGCCGCGGAAGGTCTCGCGCCCCGCGCCGTACTTGTCGCCGTAGTCGTGGACGAGGAACCGCAGCAGGTTCTCGTGGAGGAAGAAGTACTTCAGGAAGCCGGGCGTCTGCTGTTCCATGAGGACGTACCAGGGTGCGGCGAGGAGGAGGAAGACGAGAGGCCCGCCGATCCAGTCGTGGCGCGCGAGCAGCGCGAAGCGGCGGTTGGCGCAGGCGTCGAGGAAGACCGGGAGTCCGAAGAGGACGAGCGCGACGGGGCCCTTGACGAGCATGCCGAGGCCGAGGAGGGCGAAGACGGCGCGCGAGACCCATTTCTCCGGTTTCTGGTGGAAGACACACTCCAGCAACAGCGCGCCGCCCACGCAGAAGGTGAGGAGAAGGTCGGTCACGCAGAAGCCGGCCGTCGCGTAGAAGGCGACGGACGTGGCGCAGACGAGGACGGCCACGCGCGCGGCGGCGGCATCCCGCAACCGCCGCAGGACGAGGAAGAGGAGGCCCAGCAGCCCCAACGCGGCGAGGAAGGAGGGGAGGCGCACGGCGATCTCCCGTCGTCCGAGGACGGTACAGAAGGCGCCGCCCAGTTGGAAGAGGAGGGGCGGCTTGCCGTCGAAGCTCTGGAAGACGCGGTTGTGGATGAAGCGCGGAACGAGGAAGTCGCCCGATTCCGCCATGTTCGCGCAGATGGCCGCGTAGCGTCCCTCGGACGGGTCGAAGACGGGCGCGACGACCATCACGGCAAGCCGGACGATGGCCAGCGCGACGAGCAGCAAAACAAAACCTTTCAGGGCGTGTTTCATGCCGCATAGTCTACGTCCCCAATCTTTCGCCAACCTTGTGCCAACATGACCAATTGGCCATGTTCAGGCCTTTGCCTTTCCCGCACCGTTCCATGCGGTGGCCCGGCACGCGAAGCCACTCAAACGCTAAAACCTGAAACCTGAAACCTAAAACCTACACGCCCCCCTGATTTGTGGTATAATGACAAATCTTGAACGCCGTTCTTCTGCCGTCCCTTTTCTTCCATTCGGCTGCGAAACGGCCCCACCACCCATCTCGGAAGGACAATCCATGAAGCTTACGAACGATCAACTGAAACTCGCGGCCAACACGATCCGCTGCCTCGCGGCGGACATGGTGGAGCAGGCGAAGAGCGGGCACCCCGGCGTGGCGCTCGGCCTGGCGGACGTTGCGACGTCCCTCTGGCTCAAATTCCTCGACTTCGACCCCAAGGACGTCGCCTGGCCCGACCGCGACCGCCTCGTCTTTTCGGGCGGGCACGGCTCGTCGCTCGTCTACGCGCTCCTCCACCTCTCCGGCGCGGGCGACCTGAAGCTCGACGAACTCAAGACCTTCCGCCAGCTCGGCTCCCGCTGCGCGGGCCACCCTGAGCGCGGCCTGCTGCCGGGCGTGGAGGTGACGACGGGTCCGCTTGGCCAGGGCATCGCGATGGCCGTGGGCATGGCGATTGCCGAGCGCATGGACGCCGCCCGCTGGAACGTGGACGCCGAGGCGCCCGTCGTCGACCACCGCACGTGGGTGTTCTGTGGCGACGGCGACTTGGAGGAGGGCATCTCCCACGAGGCCTGCTCGCTCGCGGGTGCGTTCAAGCTCGACCGCCTCTGCCTCGTCTACGATTCGAACAACATCACGATCGAGGGCACGGCCGACCTCGCGCTCGTGGACGACACGCGCACGCGCTTCGAGGCGTACGGCTGGAAGGTGCTTGAATGCGACGGACACGACTTCGACGCCATCGACCGCGCGTTCCGCAAGGCGCTCAAGGTCGTCGGCCAGCCCACGCTCATCATCGCGAAGACGCACATCGGCATGGGCTGCCCCACGAAGCAGGATACGAGCGCCTGCCACGGCGCGCCCCTCGGCGCGGAGGAGCTGGCCGGGCTCAAGCGGAACCTCGGGTTCGACCCGGAGAAGTTCTTCGACGTGCCTGGCGACGTCTACGACTGGTTCGAGGACCGCGGCGCGGCGTGCCACCGCATGAACCTGCGCTGGAAGAAGGCGCTGCGCGACTGGACGGCCGCGCATGCCGACCTCGCCGCCGCGCGCGACGCGGCCCAGCACGGCTACCTGCCGCAGAAGCTGGAGGCGAAGCTGCCGGTCTTCGACCCTTCCAAGCCCCTTGCCACGCGCACTGCCTGCGGCGCGGTGATGTGCGCCCTCGCGGCCGAGGTGCCGTTCCTCGTGGGCGGCTCCGCCGATCTCGAACCCTCGAACAAGACGAACCTCAAGCCGTTCGGCTGGAACTCCGCCACGGACTTCTCCGGGCGCAACTTCCACTGGGGCATCCGCGAACTCGGCATGAGCGCGATCGTGAACGGCCTCGTCGCCCACGGCGGCTACCGCGCGTTCGGCGCGACCTTCGCCGTGTTCAGCGACTACTGCAAGCCGGCGATGCGCCTCGCGGCCCTGATGGGGCTGCCGTCGATGTGGGTGTTCTCGCACGACTCCTTCTACGTGGGCGAGGACGGCCCGACGCACGAGCCCGTCGAACAGCTCGCGATGCTGCGCACGACGCCGAACCTGTGTACGTTCCGCCCCGCCGACGCGAACGAGACGGCCGCATGCTGGCTCGCGATGCTGCAGCGCAAGGACGGTCCGTCGTGCATCTTCACGAGCCGCCAGAACCTGCCCGTCCTGGAGGGCGTCGTGCCCGAGAAGGTCGCGAAGGGCGCCTATGTGATCTGGGAGGCGAGCCCGATGCCCGATGTGCTGTTCATCGCGACGGGCAGCGAGGTCTCGCTCTGCATCGAGGCCGCCAAGCGCCTCGCCGAGACGGGGCGCAGCGCGCGCGTCGTCTCGATGCCGTGCCGCGAGCTGTTCGAGCGCCAGCCGCTCGCCTACCGCGAGAGCATCGTGCCCGGAACCTGCGCGAAGCGCGTGATCGTGGAGGCCGGCGTGAAGTTCGGCTGGGAACGCTATGCGATCAATTCCGCGACGACGCGCTACGTCACGCTCGACACCTTCGGCGCATCGGCCCCCTACAAGGTCCTCGCCGAACAGTTCGGCTTCACCGTCGACAACGTCTACGCGCAGGCGCGGGAGATGCTGAGTTAGATTAAGTAGTTAAGTGGTTAAGTAGTTAAGTAGTTAAGTGGTTAAGTCTCTTCGTACCACGATCATGGCGTCCTTGTCCGCATGACTGGACAATTGAGCCACTTAACTTAACCACGATTCCTTCGTCAATCAAATATTGTAAGCCACAAAGAACACAACGTTCACAAAGCCTTTGCGGTCTTTGTGTTCTTTGCGGCAAAAATCACCATATTTCGTTGCCGGACCGATAACTTAATCACCAGCTTAACCACTTACTTAACTACTTAACCACTTAATCACATGGCGGATGGCGACTACGAGCGCGGGAGGGGGCGCGAGATCGCGTTTCTGGCGGCGCGTCTGCGCGCGCTCGGAAAGGCGCGTGCGGCGGCGTCGCGCGTGTTCGTCTTCAATGGCTGGGCGGCCTCGCCGCATGCGTGGGACCTCTGTACCTTCGTGTCCCGGATTCCGGGATGCCGTCTTTTCTCCTACGTCGACCAGCTCGACGGCCTCCCCGAGCGCGCGTTCGGGGAGGCCCGGAAGACCAGGCATCTCCTCGTCGGCTGGTCGATGGGCGGAAGCACGGCACTACGGCTTGCGTGCCGTTATCCGGACCGCATCGCGGGGCTTGTCCTCCTCGCCGCGACGCCGCGCATGATGGAGGAACCTGAGACGGACTGGAAGGGGCTGAACGCGCGGCGCCTTGCGGCCTTGCGCAAGGGACTCGAACTGACCCACGGAGAGGGTTTCTTCGGGGTCCCCGAGGGGAAGCCGAATCCTTATCTCGTCGATGTCCCCGAGAACTTGGAACGCGGCCTCCAGTACCTTCTCGACACTGACCTCCGTGCCGCCCTGGAACGGACATTTCCACCAATCCCCACCTCCCAACCCCCATTCCCCGTCTTCCTCTTCCAGAGCGAGCGGGACGGAATCGTGCGGCCGGAGAATGCCGCGTACCTGAAGACGGTCTTTCCGCAGGCGCATGTGACGGGAGTGCCGGGGGCGGAGCATGCACTGCCCATTCTGATTCCAAAGGAGATCGACGATGCCGTTGACGCTTGCCTCGCAGTCGCCGCGCCGGGCGCGCATCCTTGAGGCGTTGGGCGTGCCGTTTGAGGTTCTCCCGACGCATGCGCCCGAAGTCTCGTTTCCGCACGATCCCGAGCGGACCGTCCGGGAGAACGCCCTTGGCAAGCTGCGGGCCTGTCCCCGCTCGCCCGCCCTCGCGGCGGACACGATCGTGTGGTTCAGGGGGAGGATCTACGGCAAGCCCGCAGACCTCGCCGAGGCGAAGGCCTTCCTGCGGGAACTCTCGGGGCAGACGCACACGGTCTTTACGGGCGTCGCCTACCGGGATGCCGCCGGCGTCGTCCGCACGGCGTGCGAACGTTCCGACGTGACGTTCCGCGTCCTGTCGGAGGCGGACATTGAAGACTACGTCGCCCGCGTTCGGCCGGTTGACCGCGCGGGCGCGTACGACATCGATGCGTGCGGCGCGCTTGTGGTGGCGTCCTACACCGGCAGCTATGAGAACATCATGGGGCTGCCGGTCGAACCGCTCAGGATGTGGCGTGTCGGCTGACATGCACCGTCATTCGCCCCCTTGCGGGGCGAAGGGTGATATGGTACAATCTGCGCCGTTCTAAAGCCGAAGCAGGCGGCGGAGCGGCGGTACCGGGAGCAGTCCCCCCGGGACCATCCGTCGGCCAAGGGTTCTCTCAATGGTGGAGGGATGACGATGAAGTCTCTCAATCAGCTGGATACGCCTGTTGCCAAGGCTCTGGAAGAGCAGCGGGTCAACCGCCTGGCGCATTTCGACGTGCCCGGCCACAAGGGCGGGCGCATGAATCCGGCGCTGAACGAGTATTTCGGCGCCAAGCTGATGTCGCTTGACGTCAACTCCATGAAGCCGCTCGACAATCTCGCGCACCCCGTGTCGGTCATCAAGGACGCGCAGGCGCTGGCGGCGAAGGCGTTCGGCGCGGACAACGCATTCTTCATCGTGAACGGCACGACGGCCGCCGTGCAGACGATGATCTTCGCATCCATCCAGGCCGGGCAGAAGATCATCCTGCCGCGCAACGTACACCGCTCGGCGATCAACGCGCTCGTCGTGAACGGGGCGGTTCCCGTGTACGTGAACCCGCAGGTGAATCCCGAGCTCGGCATTCCGCTGGGGATGCGGCTTGCGGACGTCGAGGCGGCGATTTCGGCCAATCCGGACGCGAAGGCCGTCTTCGTCAACAATCCGACCTACTACGGGATCTGCTCGGACCTGCGCTCCATCGTCGCGCTCGCCCATGCGCACAACATGCTCGTGCTGGTGGACGAGGCGCACGGGACGCACTTCTATTTCTCGGACAAGCTCCCCGTCTCTGCGATGGCGGCGGGGGCGGACATGGCGGCGTGCTCGGTCCACAAGACGGGCGGCTCGCTCACGCAGTCGTCGGTCCTCCTGACGCGCCGTCCCGTCGATCCCGACTACATCCGGCAGGTGATCAACCTGACGCAGACGACCTCGGCCTCCTACCTGCTGATCGCCTCGCTCGACCTGGCGCGGCGGAACCTCCACCAGAACGGACGGGCGATGTTCGAGAAGACGATCCAGATGGCGGACTACGCGCGGGGGGAGGTCAACGACCTCGGTGGCTACCATGCGTTCGGCCCCGAACTCGTCAACGGCGATTCCGTGTGCGCGTTCGACACGACGAAGCTTTCCGTCCACACGCGGGAGATCGGCCTTGCGGGCATTGAGGTCTACGACCTTCTGCGCGACGACTACGGCATCCAGATCGAGTTCGGGGACGTGGGCAACATCCTCTGCATCCTCTCGTCGGGAGACCGCCCGCTCGACATCGAACGCCTGATCTCGGCCCTTTCCGAGATCCGGCGGCTGCACGCGAAGTCGCCCGCCGGGCTCTTCGACCACGAATATGTCGAGCCGCAGGTCGAGATGTCGCCGCAGGCCGCGTTCTACGCGCAGAAGCGGCCCGTGCCGATCGCGAAGTCCGAGGGGTATGTCGCGGCGGAGTTCGTGATGTGCTATCCGCCGGGCATCCCGATTCTCGCGCCGGGCGAGCGGATTACGCGGGAGGTGCTGGACTACGTGCTCTACGCCAAGTCGAAGGGGTGCTTCATGACGGGCCCCGCCGACATGAAGATCAACCGCATCAACGTCGTGAGGTGAGCGAAATGGAGCTTTGGTATACGGACCAGCACACGAAGGATGTGCGTTTCTCGATGAAGGCGATGGGGCAGATTGCCTCGCGGCAGAGCGAGAACGAGCGCATCGACATCCTCGACACCGCCGAATACGGGCGCGTGCTTGTCCTGGACGGCGAACTCTTCCTCACGGAGAAGGACGAGTTCATCTACCACGAGATGCTGGCGCACGTGCCGATGGCGGTGCATCCGAAGGTCCGGAACGTGCTTGTCATCGGGGCGGGCGACGGCGGGACGGTGCGCGAGCTCGTGAAGTACCGCACCATCGGCCGCATCGACGTCGTCCAGCCCGACAAGGACCTCTACACGCTCGCGATGGCGCACCTCCCGTTCTGCGCGGCGGCGTTCCGCGACCGCCGCGTCCACATCCACGTCGAGGAGGGGCTTCGCTTCGTGCGCGGTAAGGCGAACGAGTACGACCTCGTCATCGTGGACTGCGCCGATCCGTACGGGCCGGCGGAGGGCCTGTTCACCCGCGAGTTCTACGGGAACTGCTGGAAGGCCCTGCGGGAGGACGGCATCCTCATCAACCAGCACGAGTCGCCGTTCTATTCCGCGCACTCCCAGTCGGTGAGGAACGCCCACAAGCACATCGCCACGATCTTCGGCCTGTCGATGATCTACCAGGCGCACATCCCGTCCTATCCGTCCGGACACTGGCTCTTTGGCTTCGCCTCGAAGAAGTACCATCCGCTCAAGGACCTCCACGCGCGGGCGTGGAATGCGCTCAAGATCCCGACGCGCTACTACAACACCGACCTGCATCGCGGCGGTTTCGCGCTCCCGAACTACGTGCGCGAGCTGCTGGGGCAGAGGGCCGCGAACGCCTGAAGGAGGGGCTGAAGGTGAACTTCATCGGATGCGACAGTGGCTTTGACGCGGCAAGGGCCGTCCTTTTCGGCGCGCCCTTCGATTCGACCACCTCCTACCGTCCGGGGGCGCGCTTCGGCTCGGCGGCGATTCGCCACGAGTCGTTCGGCATCGAGACCTATTCACCCTATCTCGACCGGGACCTGGGGGATTGCGCCATCCACGACGCGGGCGACCTGGAGCTGCCGTTCGGCGCGCCTGATCCCGCGCTCAAGATGATCGAAACCGAGGCGGCGCGGATTCTCGTTGCGGGGAAGGTCCCCGTCCTCCTCGGCGGCGAACACCTCGTCACGCTCGGCGCGGTGCGCGCGGCCCGTGCGCGCCATCCGGATCTCCACATCCTTCACTTCGACGCCCATGCCGACCTGCGCGCGGACTACCTCGGCAACCCGCTTTCCCACGCCTGCGTGATGCGGCGGTGCCATGACCTGCTGGGTGACGGGCGCATCTTCCAGTTCGGCATCCGGTCCGGCACGAAGGAGGAGTTCGCGTTCCAGGGGGCGGGGCGCGTCAGGGCGGAGCGGTTCGCCGCGAAAACCCTGCCGTCCATTGTCCTGCCGCCGCAGACGCCCGTCTACTTGACGGTCGACCTCGACGTGCTCGACCCGGCGGAGCTCCCCGGCACGGGCACGCCGGAGGCGGGCGGCCTCGCGTTCGAGACGCTGCGCGGCGTGCTGATGGACGTGTTCGCTCGCTTCAACGTGGTGGCGTTCGACCTCGTTGAGCTCGCCCCCGCGCTGGACGCGAGCGGCAGGTCCACGGCCCTTGCCTGCAAGCTCCTCCGCGAATGCCTGCTGGCGCTGGAAACCTGAAACGAAGACAAGAAAGGAAAAAAGAAAGCCATGTCGAAAGTCCTCCTGATCGGCGCGGGCGGTGTCGCGTCCGTCGCGGCCGCCAAGATGTGCGGGAATGCGGACGTGTTCACGGATCTGCTGATCGCGTCGCGGACGCAGAAGCGGTGCGAGGACGTGAAGGCCGCCTGTGAAAGCCGCGGCACGGCGACGCGCGTCGCGACGGCGCAGATCGACGCGATGGACGTGCCGCGCCTGACGGCCCTCGTGCGGGACTACAAACCCGACCTCGTGATGAACATCGCGCTCCCCTACCAGGATCTCGCGATCATGGACGCCTGCCTCGCGGCGGGGGCCTCCTATCTCGACACGGCGAACTACGAGCCGCCGGACACGGCGCACTTCGAGTATGCGTGGCAGTGGGCGTACCGCGAACGCTTCGCGAAGGCGGGTTTGACGGCGATCCTCGGCTGCGGATTCGACCCCGGCGTGACGCAGGTCTTCTCGGCGTATGCCCAGAAGCACCATTTCGACACCATCGAGACGCTCGACATCCTCGACTGCAACGGCGGCGACCACGGCTATCCGTTCGCGACGAACTTCAATCCCGAGATCAACATCCGCGAAGTCACCGCGAAGGGCCGCTATTGGGAGGATGGACATTGGGTCGAGACCGAGCCGATGGCAATCAAGCGCGTGTACAACTTCGACCAGGTCGGCGAGAAGGACATGTACCTTCTCCACCACGAGGAGATCGAGTCCCTTGCCCTGCATCTGAAGGGCATCCGCCGCATCCGCTTCTTCATGACGTTCGGGCAGAGCTATCTGACGCACTTGAAGTGCCTGGAGAACGTCGGGATGACGCGCATCGACCCCATCGACTTCAAGGGCCAGAAGATCGTCCCGATCGAGTTCCTGAAGGCGCTTCTGCCCGACCCCGCGTCCCTCGGCCCGCGCACGAAGGGCAAGACGAACATCGGCTGCATCTTCCATGGCAAGAAGGACGGGAAAGACGTCGACTACTACCTCTACAACGTCTGCGACCACCAGGAATGCTACCGCGAGGTCGGCTCCCAGGCCATCAGCTACACGACGGGCGTGCCGGCGATGATCGGCGCGAAGATGTTCCTCCAGGGGAACTGGCGGAAGCCGGGCGTCTACACGTGCGAGGAGTTCGATCCCGATCCGTTCATGGCCGAACTGCCGAAGCAGGGGCTGCCGTGGCAGGAGAACTTCAACCCGGTGAAGGTCGATTGAGGACGCCCTTCTATCTCCTCGACGAGGCGGCGCTCGTGCGCAACTGCCGCCTCCTCGCCCGCGTGCGCAAGGCCGCGGGGGTCAGGATCCTGCTCGCCCAGAAGGCGTTCGCGGCGTGGAAGACCTATCCGCTGATCGCGGCGCATCTGGACGGCACGACGGCGAGCGGGCTCTTCGAGGCACGCCTCGCGGCGGAGGCGATGCCGAACCGCGAGAACCACGTCTACAACCCCGCGTTCACCGAATCGGACTTCCGGCAGGTCGTCAGGATGTGCGACCACATCGTCTTCAACTCGCCGGCGCAGGTCGCGCGGTTCGCCGCGCGCGCGCGGCGGGCGGGCGCGTCGCCGGGCCTCCGCGTCAACCCGCTTTACAGCGAGGTCGAACATGAAATCTACAACCCGTGCGCGCCGGACTCGCGTCTCGGCACGCCGCGTGCGCAGGTGACGGCTGAGACGGTCGAGGCCGTCGAAGGCCTCCACTTCCACGCGCTCTGCGAGCAGGGGGCGGACGTCTTCGCGCGCGTGCTTGAACGGTTCGAGGCGGCGTTCGGCGAATTCCTGCCGCGTCTTCGCTGGGTCAACTTCGGCGGCGGGCACCATATCACGCGGAAAGGCTACGACGTGCCGCTTCTCGTCCGGACGCTGCGGGCGTTCCGCCGCCGTTGGCCGGATCTCGTCGTCTACCTCGAACCCGGGGAGGCCGTCGCGCTCGATGCCGGGACGCTTGTCGCCTCCGTCCTGGAGGTGAACGACTGGGGGCGTCCGTTCGCCATCCTCGACACGAGCGCCGAATGCCACATGCCGGACGTGATCGAGATGCCGTATCGCCCGCGCGTCGCCGGGGCCGGCCAGCCGGGCGAAAGGCCGTTCACCTACCGCCTGGGCGGGCCGACCTGCCTGGCGGGCGACATCATTGGCGACTACTCCTTCGACGCGCCGCTGCGTGCGGGCGACCGGCTGGTCTTCGAGGACATGGCGATCTACTCGATGGTGAAGAACAACACCTTCAACGGCATGCCGCTTCCCGCAATTGTGCTGAAGACCCGGTCGGGCCGCCTCCGCACCCTCCGCAGGTTCGGGTACGACGACTTCAAGTCGCGCCTTTCCTGAACGCGGCGGAAGCGGGGGCGGCTCCACGTCGGCAAAGCCGGCTACGCCTGCTTGACCCAGGCGTGGGCGGGGTCCATCGAGGAGATGAGGCCGCGTCCCTGGCTGCCCGCCATCGTCCAGAGGTAGTACATCTGGTAGCCGGGGGCGCCGACGAGAGGATGGTAGCCCTCCGCGATCGCGACGGTGTCGTGGTCCTGCACGCGGTAGGCTTCGTTGAGGGCGCCGTCCGGCGTGTAGATGCTCTGGAAGCCGAAGCCCTGGACGGGGTCGAAGAGGTAGAAGTAGGTCTCCTCCATGTCCAGCTCGGCGGGCGGGTTGTTCACGTCGTGGCGGTGGCTCGGGTAGCCGCTCCAGTTGCCGCTCGGAATCATGCCCTCGCCGATGTAGAAGTGCTCGCTGTCGAACGTCTCGTCGAGGATGATTTCGCTCGTGCGCGTCCAGTTGTCCTTGCCGAGCTCGATGTGGCGCGTGTCGGCGGGCTTGATGAGGGTGGGCTTCGCGGTGTCGCGCGTGGCGGGCGAGCCGTTGTAGGCGAATTCGACGTCCGTCGTCGCCTCCAGCGTGTAGGCCGTGCGGCGGGGCAGGTAGAGGCAGTGGGGCTTGCCCGTGAAGGGGCTCGTGCGGCCGTCGGCGACCTCGAACGCCCAGCCGTCGCCGTGCGCCTTGAAGTTGCCGCCGATGAGGACGAGCGCCACCTCCATGTCGCCCGTGTTGTCCGAGTAGGCCGTGCCCGCCGCGAGCTTGACGACGCCGAACTTCGTCAGTTTCATCTTGCGCTCGCCCACGTCGAAGATCTTGTTGTAGCCCTGCTGCGGCTTGCAGCGGATGAGAAACCTGTCACTCATGTCTGTTGTTCCTTTCACCCGTATTTTACTCCATTCGTTCCGCGCCCGCAACAACGATTCGGATTCGCCAGGTGACTTGTCAGAGTAAATGCGACTAAAACTGTGCCTTGACGGCACATGGTCG